>Ga0056128_1004205_pt1 | contig 17953 bp, 5 predicted proteins | sample WorMetLIZISLAND2_FD_71113 | JGI IMG/M metagenome (GOLD analysis project Ga0056128, IMG submission 71113) | Marine gutless worms symbiont microbial communities from Max Planck institute for Marine Microbiology, Germany - Olavius geniculatus... ... | reverse complement strand
TTAGGAAGGCTACTGTAAGTGCTCTATGAGCCTGGTATGTCTTGCCGACTGTATGTTTGTGTCAACTTGGTGCACTGTGTTATGCTTTGCTGGCAAATAAATGATGATGATGATGATGATGATGAAAAGGGGAAGGGAGAGGAAAAGGGGAAAGTAAAGGAAAAGAGAGAAGGGTAAAAAAAGGGGGAAAGGAAAAAAAGGGGGAAGGGATAGGAAAAGAAAAAAGGAAGGGGAAGGGAAAGGGAAAAAAGAGCAAGGGAAAGGAGAAGGAAAAGGCAAAAGGGAAGGAGAAGGGAAACGGAAAGGGGAAGGGAAAGGGAAGATGGAAGAAAGATAGCTTAAGAAATGTAGGACGCACGGACGCACGGACACAAAGGTGATTTTATACTCTGTCCAATGCTATGCATTGCATTGGACAGACAATTACGTTCGCGCACGTTTGCCATTAACTGCCATTGACTTACGACTTTTCGAACGAAAATTTAAACTTGGCCTAAATCATAACAAATATTCATATAATTATGCAGCGGCTTCGAGGGTTAGAAAAGTAGGTGTGGCAGAAAGTTTTAATTTTCTGACAGACATTATTAGTTTTCGACAGAATTTCGACAGACAGTTGCAAATTTCCGACAGAAAAAATGTTATGGGTGCTAAAAATTTTAATTTTGGCCGTAAATTTTTACAAATCCGGTCTTAGCGCCATATTTTGTATTTGTGGACACAAATTTTTACAACAAGAAGATTTTCCAACAATTTTATAACAGCAAAAATTTGGGTAGACAATTGCCCCCTTTTTCCCCCTTGCCACGACGTCACTGCATATACAGGGTGGGCCAAAAATGGCAACATTTTTGTACACTTTATAATTTCACCAAATATTAGCCGATTTTCAAAATTTTTTCACTGTCAGAATCAGAAGACAATTTGTAATAAAACTGTCATTATATATCTTACCACACCTCAAGTGTGTTGCTACACTACCTCGTGAAATGCCAGATGACGCACTCAAGCCGGCGACGCCACTGATCAACATTGATCGAGTCTGGCATGTGACCCCAAACAGCTCAGACTTAAATCCGGTCAGTTATGCTGTTCGGGATGTTCCTCAACAGATAGCCATTTTTGGCCCATTTTGTATGTGAAACAAAAATATATAATGTTTCTAGTACTCACTTAAATGAGACCACACTGAATAAGTTGAAGTGCATTAAAGTGCAGATAATAAGACTATTAATTACTTATTACCGGTGGAATTTTGCTGGCTTAAGTATAGGCATAGCCACAGTAAGATCACGTCGGGGTGGTCGGTTAGCTTACATAATATTAGCGGCATAAATTTCTGCCACAATGTAAAAAAGAGTAACAATTAGTTAATTACGTCCTATTATACTTTTTACAAGGTTTTTTTTACATTTTTACATTTTTGAACGTTGAATTTTATGAACAGACGTCGTCACATTAAAAGTCAGTTTAATAAAGTTTACTACACAACGAACTAGTTTAAACTGTTACACATAGACCTATTGGGCTCTCAGAAAAAGTAAGCAGTATATCATAATAATAAAATAGTAAGTATGTCCCATAGCCTATATACAGTCAAGCATATAAACGTTAAATGTTATGAATGGACATCGTCAGTCACAAGTAAAACGAGTATTATACTATACATAACGAATTGGTCCGAACTGTCACGCGTATTAATACCCCGTTTACACGATCCAGCAAACGTCCAACAAATTTCCAGCAAACGTCGAGCAATTAGCACGTGCATTTCGAATTGCTGGACGTTTGCTGGATCGTGTAAACGAGGTATTAGTCTTCAAAAGTTAGCAGTTTATTAAACAGTCTGTTGGGTAGGCCTACTACTGTCGACGGATAAACAGCTGACAGAGCTCTATAAGGCATGTCGTGAGCGCAATAGCGGGGGCCACGTTGGTAGCCGAACCGATCACGTCCCGTGGCACCAACGGTGACGTGTGACGATGAGGGTAACGCAAGTAGTCTGCGTCCCTCAGAAGTGCAGTCAACCGTGTTACAGCAGCTGACAGCTCAGCATCAGCAAGGCCGACGGCTAGCTGAGACAAGTCGGTAGTCTGGTAAGACGGCATGCGGTCACGGTCGTGAGACAAATGCGCCGCTCTCAGCGCTTTCTCTGCAGCCTGCAGTCACGGCAAGAAATCAGAGTAGCAGACCAAGAGCAGCAAAATGGTATAGGTTATCTTTTTATTGGCAAAAGTGCAAAAGAAAAATCACAACCCAACACGCACTGCAAGAAAGCAAAAGACAGATAGAAAAACAGACAAACCCACAGATAGAAAATATACAGTTATGGAAAACAGTTAAAACAGTTACTGAGCTTAGTGAATTCTCAAAGTAAAAAATACAGCATTTTTATATTCGGTTTTTACTTATACTGAAAATATACCACAAAATTATTGCCACAGTTGTCATTCAGGACTGTCACGAAAGGACGAGAAAGGGTGCTTTTTATCGAAACGCGGTGTATACAAATCATTTGAGCAAAGCTCACGTGACGCGCGATAGCAACGATCCTGCCACTTTGGCAATCAGTGTAGGCCTACAGCAATAAGATATTAATGCATCTTGAAAAAGTACTTAAATTTGAGACCTTTGTACGGAAGACTCCTTGAATTTAAGAGATCGAAACTTAGATTCTTAAAAATGTACGGTCTTTGCTAAAAATGTCATAAGCAGGTTGTCTCGGTCCATCTCCAGCCATTTCGGCGCAATTCACTCTTAAGATGTGTGTCGCAGCCGGAAATCGCAACAAATTTACTAAAAACTCCTATTTTGGGGGTTCAAGATCATTCAAGGTCATTGACGTTGACACCAATAAAAAGCTTGTCACTACTGCTTGTTATGAGAGGCAGCATGTCTGTGCCTATATGCAACCGTTTCATGCTACACGAGATAATTGCGGTCAAATAGCCACTTTTAGGGGGTAACTGTCTTTGACGCCCGCCTGCGCCGGCCTCCTTGAACCTAGGGGGTCGGGACTTAAACTGCTAAAATCTATGTTTAATGTTGGAAATTTCATGTGCCGGTTGTTTTAGTCTATCTCCAGCCATTTCGTCACAATTCAGTGTTGAAGTGTGCGCTGCATATCCAAAAATTGCGAAAAATTCACTAAAACCCCTTTTTGGGGGTTCAAGATCGTTGAAGGTCATCGATGTTCATAAATCTTATAAGCTCGTGCTTGTTACGATAAGCAGCATGTCTGTACCTATCTGCAACCGCTTTCACACTATACGAGCCAATAACGGCAAAATAACGTTTTTTACGGGGTACCCCTCTTTGACGCCCTCGTTTGAGGGGAACCCCCGCACCCACGGGCACAAAATTTTGTCGTGATAAACTAGACTCCCATGGCAGCCCACAGTAAAAATTTCGTGATCCTAGCTTGTACCGTTTCGATAGGGCTGCAGAGTGTGTCGGACGGACAACACAGACACAGACGCCGAGGCCATGACTAAAACGCGCCAAGCATTCTTCTATCGCGCGTAAAAAACTGAAGAGTGCTTTTACCTGGTAGCACTTGTAGCATGCCCATTCCGGCGCTTCATCCTGACTAGCAGCCTCCAAGTCATACTTGGCTTGTCGCATCCATCGTTCTGCCTCAGCAGGTTGTGGATTCGGCGGAGGCTGAAAATCTGAGAAGAAATCGGCATACTCATCACGATAGTTCGAACGTCCAAACCTTCCGTGTCTTCTGAATCGTCCGAAGTCGCCGGGAAAATGGCCATTGGTGTCTTGCCTGTAACTATCTTGGTACTGACGGTAAGTTCTGGCCCGTTCGCCCATGAAGTCGTCGTTTGCGTGTCTGTATGTCGCCGACGATTGAGACGCTTCGTCTTCGTCTACGTCGTCGATTGACCTTCCCTGCTCCAATCTCTCCACCAAGTTCTGAAGGAACTGAAAAACTTTTGTCATAAGACTCTTCTTCTCCGGAGGATGTTTATCTGGATGCCATTGAAAGCGCAGTCGTTTAACAACTCTGCGACGCTGTTCTTCTAGCAAAGTCCAGGCTTCTTTAAGCTGTCTTTTTAACAAATTCGCAATGCCTTTGAAATCCGAAGGTATGTCTGGTTCAGGTGGTGGTTTATCTTCTGATCCCGGTGGCCTAAGAGCAATCATATTGCAATTACTGCCACTTGCTTTCTCATCATCGTCATCTTGTTCTAAAACGTCATCCGATACTCCATCCCTGCTGAAAGCAAAGAGCAAAGTTGCGTCAACAATTTGCTCTTGACCGTCCGTAGAAATTTTCACTCGGTACCTGTCTGCCATTGCAGATTCGCTGCCTGTGCGAAGTCGCTCCATGATCTCCACCAGTTTGTACTTTGCTCCGCCGCGCTCGTCGCGATCCCAAGGATCGTCAACTTCGAGTGCCACTAGCATTCCGATTTCAAAAACGAACACATTCTGAACTAAAAAGCAGTACTTTTTCTCGGGCACATGGCTGCCGACTGAAGGAATAAACTGCTTAATAGCAGCGTTGAGTTGTATGATTCTATGTGTGCTTAGGACTTCATCAATCTCCTGCAGCGGAGAGCCTATGATTGCCGTTAGTACGTGTAAATGTAATGACAAATGGTTTTCAGCAGCTTCGTTTATTACGTGAGCAACATGACAGTGTAAGCTTGACAAGTGACTAAAATTGCGTTGAATATAAATCAGCGGAACGCTATTGCCATCCTCGAATATGCTTGCATGAAAGAATGAACAAGATCTCTCACTTCTTGTTATTCTATGTCCTTCACATTCCAGATATGTTTTTATCTCGTTTTTGGCTAATATGCGAATTTTTTGTACTTGGCTGCAAATATTCTGAATTGATAGTTTCAAGTTTTCTTTTGTTAGGCTCTTGTTGGCCAGACAATGTCTTGCAATGCGCTCCAGTCCACTTCTAAATTCTGCAGATGACAGTCTGTTTCTCAGTTCGTTTGCAATGTCTGAATCAGTGTCTTTACATCCTTCGTCTAGGTGTTCTTTCACCACATTTGACAGATGTGTGGGCTGCTGATCAGCTGGCAGTTTTTGCAAGACTTTTTTGACGTCTCCTTCATACGTCAAACCACAAATAGGCTTCAAGTCAACTAGAAGTGGTTTCTGAAATTCTCTCAGTCTTACGAGGAGGCTTTCGTCATCAACGTATATAATCTCTGAAGATAGCAGTAGCTTATCTGACCTGCTTGGAAAATAAACGCGTTCTGGTACTGCTAATGACGCTTGCGTGTCACGAAGCATTAGTGCAAACATTCCTTCCAATGCCGTGCTGGTGGCTTTTGATTCATCCGGAAGCAATTTTCGTTGTCTAACCTTATCATGAATGTCTTCAAGCACTCTTGCGTACTGATACGCGGTGGGTGCTTTTGTAGTTCCAAGCTGAAGAAATAGGTCGGCAAAATTACCAAGTGGCAATGGAAATTTGTTCAAGTACGGCTTGATTTCCAATTTTTCTAAAATGTCTGTTGCAAACTGTGACGGTCGAAGAAGTCGGCAGCTTTCTGAAACACAAACAAATGGTATATTGGATAAAACAGATACCACGCTTTCTTGTAATGGTAAGTGATTTGACAGAAACATGTATGCGCATTTCAACGCATTTTCCATTGTCTTGGCAATTGCTTCATCGCGTAAGATAGCATTGTTCATGACAAATGTACATAACGTATTAGCATGCTGAGCAACTTCTTCAGGTGATGGTTCTACAATCACTTGCAACTGCTGCATCACGTTAACAAAACTGTGATGTTGATCCTTATCAGTCTTCAGCGCCTGCTCGTTGACAAATGACGGTAATATATTCTTGGTTGTCCAGATTAACTTCTTGTTGCGGGATAACACGGAATGCTGCAAACAGATCAACTGCAATCGACCTTTAGCATCTCGTATTCCATGTTGAGGATGAAGATTTTGCAACTCCATATCAACTTCAACCGGTTGTATGAAACAGATGCTTTTGATTCTGTCCAGAAGTGGCGATGAACGTAAGTCATTCCGCTGCAAGAAATGTTTTAGCAATATTCCGGATTGGTGGCGAGCTGCGTCGTCTACTTCGTCTGTTACTCTGCTCTCCACGGTGATGGCAAATTCAACAAACATGTCTGCTGTTACTTCGTGAATTATGTCACAGTCCAACAAGAAATTTCTCCACTCCGGGTCACGGTAAGGAGATGGTGGGAACGCGTCGTCTGGCAACATAGCTTTGAAAACTTCGTGTTCGATGTCGTAATAGCTTGAAGCTGTAACTAGACTACGGTCTGCCTGCTGTGAGGGTAAAAACGCCAACGATTTCAGCGCCTCTGTTAACACAGTTATTTCAGACTCCGTGCGTCTATTGTTAGTCAGCTTCAGTTGATGCAGATGATCTCTGACAAAAGCAATATGAACTCTCTGGCTGGCTGGAGACAGCTTGTCGAGATAAGGAAAAATGAACTTAGTGTATGCTTTGACAACCGTGAGACATTCACAGCCAAGATATTCGATCAATTTCTCAATACTTGGCTTCTCCAGAAGAAAGGTGACGTTCAGCTCTCTTCTCCATATTTCCATGTCGTCACCAGGTACGCTTGCTCCAGGCAATACGTAAGTACAAGCTCTGTTTATTGGAATCTGTGTGTCGTGTATGGAAACAAAAAACGGCAGTTGTGAAATAACGTTTTTCGTTTCATCATCATTTTCTAAATTTGTGACATTTTTAGAAAAATAAGCCAAGAGTTGCAAGCCTTCGACTTTACTCAAAGAACCTTCTAGAGTACTTTGCTGAAGAAGATTCCTTAGTGCCTGAACAACACACTGTGGTTGGTGAATGTTTCCAAGCAACGGTTTCAGGAAATGCAACTGATGAGGTGTTCTGTCAACGTACTTCCAATTCACTTCGGCAACTTTGAGTGTTTTTAGAACACCAACAACTTCATCTGATATTTTTTCTGTCAAGTGTAGTACAGCAGATGACTGACAAATTGGAACAAGCATCTCGCGATTTCCACAAGATACAGGAAACAAGCACCACTCAAGAACGGGTATTAATATAGTTTCTGAGTTTGGCTTGTCTTGTTGAACTGTCAGCAGACTATGCGGCACAAACGACGCAAAAAATGACCACACGGTGGCAAGCCAAGTGCTATCTATGTCACGCGCTTGCAGCAGTTCTTTCAGTTTGTTTATGTTCACTGTTTTCTCTGAGCCGCAGTAGTCGTCTTTATCTAGTATATTTGGTAGCAGCTTGGAAAACTCAACCACGTCAAACTGTCGACACAGGTAAGTATCTTCCTTGAGACTAAGCCGTAGCACGTCAGATATACTCTTATGCATGAACATGTCTGAAGCAGTAGGTGCTACATCGCTGTAATTTGTTACGTACTTTAGATCACGCCTGTTAAATGTTGTCAACATCAACGACTTTGTCACCAAAAGTGGCAGATCGTCGAGCCTTTGTTTGTAGTCTTTCGCTCTGCAGCAGTAAGTCAATAACGCCTCGACAAATTTCATTTCAGTTAACGGAGTCTCACTCAACCTACACGGAACACCGCCAAGTTTGCATTGTGTTTCGTGCTGGTTGTACGACGCCAGAAAGTCCACCAATACCTCTGGTTTAATTCTTTGAACACGAACTTGTGCTTTTTCGAAGTATTTACAGAAACATAATGGGCATGCAAATAGTAGAAGTCCACACCGCATCAAAGCTTGTCTGAGAACTGCCATTGTAGGCTCTTGGCCAGTTGCTGGTGTATGGAATCCAATCGACCCGGAGCTGCGAAAGGTTGTCGGTGGAAACTGGCTCTTAATGTCTGACGTCTGCAGCTGCGACTCTAAGTCATCAAAATACACTTTCTTAGTTGGCTGGCCAAGTGGACCCATCCACTTCAATTTCTGCAACTGTCTTGCTGATGAACGCAGAGGAAGTACATCGACATTCTCATCGCCAATGTACCTGTAAACTGCAGTTGTCAAACTAGTTTCGTACGGCACATGCCCTGCGGTGATCTTTGGAAAAACTGAATAAAACTTGTCGAGTTCGGCTTTGGACTTTGCAACTGAACTGCAGTCTGAATCGCGGCTTATCAAACTATTTTTCAGTGTACGAATCAGAGTACAGTAAGCGGGAGCAACGACACCTTCCATGATGCATCGATTCCACTCAGCTTTGAATGAATTGTGTTCATCTGTCCACAGACCGCGACGACTTTCACTGCTGAGAACAAAATGTCCGTTGACATGTACTGGCAGCTCTAACAGCTGCACTGGTAGCGGCAGAAAACAGAACAACCTGCTAGATTTTGCTGGCGTGATGCCAGTGCTGGAAGACTTCTTGAGATAAGCAACACCGCCAAGTGGAAGACGACCAAGTTCGCCATTATGATACGCATCAGAAACAATCCGTGGAATGGAAAAAGTGTCTTCGAAGCCAAGTCTTTGCACTAGCAGCCATGTATCTTGCTTTTTGTCACTGTCCTCTGTTGTCAATTCATACACTACTTCTGTCATTTCAACATCGCACAATCTCTTCTTTTGTTTCCTCAGTTTGACGGCTGCTTTCTGTATCTTTGACTGAAAAGCCATTCTCGCAGTTTTTGCGTCTTCAGTAAGTCGTACATGTACACTATACATGTCTTGCAACCGAACAGTGTCTACAGATTCACTGACCACTTCTCGTAGACATATTTCTTCTACTGAATTTACAAACAGTAAGGCCTCATAGATGTCCAGTTTGAATTCTGCAAAAAGTGATTGAATGTTTTCAACAGTGATTGGCGTTTTCATGATTTCAGAATCTCTGCCCATGTCTTCTGTGCGAAGAGGCAATCTAAACATCGTTCCATGCTTTGACGTGTCATAATGTTCACTAAAATAGCCACTGAATACATCACTAAAGTTCGTCTTCAGATCACCGGTGACTTGAAACATTCCACCCGGATTATGCGAATCAGCACCTGGTACGTATTTACAGTTTGGATCAAAGGCGCACAGTACAGTACCTTTACCGTCAACTGTTGTCAAGAAAGTAGGCACATCTGTCAGGTGATAGACACAATTGAAGCCAACTCCATAATGTCCAGTTTTAACTGGATCATCTGACTTACTACCCTCTCCTAGCAACTGAATGCCTTGGAGGTCTTTATCAGTGAACGACTTGTCGTTGTACACACACAACGCTGGCCCTTGAACTGCTTTCCACGTTTCGTCAAATAACTTCTCGGTTTTGAGTTTTCTTGTGTCCTGAATAAAATGTACTTTAGTTGCACTAGCATCGTCAGCATTCTGTAGCATCTCCTTCAATATGTCTTCCCCGAATGGGTAGCTTTCTACAATGCGTTTGATTCGCTTCACCAGACGCTCCTTCTGTCCAAATGGCAGTGCGAGTTTATGCCGCTTCATAATGTCCTGACAAATAGTCTTGATTCCAATGGACTCAGCAGCTAGATACGTGATGCGTGGATGACAACAGTTGATATCTTCTGGCGTTATTAGCCACGGACAGTTGTTGTAACACAAGGAGTTTGCCGGACAAAAACAGTTGGCTGCGTTTGGCACTGGCAAATCTCCCATTGGTATAATTTTGACTGACTCAGGCTTTCGACATTCTGTCTCAATACAGTGATTAATTACAAAAATCACCAGCTTTATTTCGTCTGCATTTAGCTCGCGACCGCGGCTTTGTGTTTGCATTTCACGTAAGATCCAAATGTAATCTGTCAAAGTAAAACTTTTTTTCACACCGATCTCTTTCAACACTCGTCCATATTGTGTGACTGCAATTGGTGGGATCACAGCGAGGTATGGTAGCAATGACAAATTTCTGTGTGTCGATGTCGTTGCACATCTGCTTGGCAGCATTAACAACGTCTTATCAACCAGCACGCAGTTGGTTGTCGCGAGTTCAGACAGCGCAGTTCTTTCTTGACTGTTCAGTTTGCTGACAACATTGCTTAGAAAAGAAAACACAGCACTGTAAACATTGTTGAACTCAGTCATGCTGTATTGATGCTTCGTAGAGTTTTCTTCCGCCGCTGCCTTTTGCAGTTCACGTATCTGATTAACTGCAGTGGCCAGTTCAACTTTTTTGTCAAACAAGCCCAGCATTTGTTTGACATCTGTGCAATTTGCACCAAAACACGCTTGGTCAATCAGAGGATAGGAACAACACACTAGGTAGCTTTTATCACTCAAGTATCCTTCTTCGCTTGAGACAAGGTCATGTTCTTCGCCTTTCCATCTAATCGGGAAGTTCGTAGGCTGCTTCATTACAAGCAGAAACTTCGTGCGACGAATTCTTTCGGCAACATGCTGACAAATGTTTAGCTTCTTTGCTAAATTGGAACTCATTAGAGAGATTAGGACTTTGGTTCTTTTTGCTGCTGTGCTTGGGTTCGATTGAATAACCAAGCATCTGTCTAAGATAGCTTCCCATGAAAGATCATGTTTTTTCATTCCAAGTTTCACTAATGCGTCGTATATGCAGCGACGTTCGTCGTTGTTATCGGCAACACCTGATGTCCACAAAGGAAAGCATCCTTCATTAGCATCATAAAGTTCTGCAAGCTTGCAATCAGGATGTACAAGCTCCGATATGGTCTTGAGATCTTCACCGTCAGGAGACACTGGGATACATTCAACGTCTGCCAGCAAGCTTTTTAAGTTTTCGTCCAACAGACAACTGAGTACCAACACATCTCTTGTCAGTGCATCGATTTTTCTGACATTTGGCAGGAACCAGTGCTCGAAGAACGATGGCTTGTCGATAAACTTCTGTTGCATGAATGACCGGCACGATTCTACTTGAAGTACTGTGTTCACCACTGCTTCGGGAATGTCAACGATGCTGTTGGTTTCGTTTGCAGTTACTCTCAGCACATGTAATGCAAGTTCTGCAATTTTCTCTTTCCTGAAGTCTGGCCGGAGTAGTCTACATTTGTACAGAGACACCCAACCTTTGTCAGCTTTAATAACAGCATGGCTTTCATCTGTGCAAATGCGGTGATATAGAGACTGGTATAACTGTGTTGCCAGATGTCCAATCTCTTTAAAAGATTTTGCTACTGGCCAGATATTGTACGATGTTGTCTGTAAACATTTAGTCAAGTCTTCCATCAAAATGCAGTACGCTTGACAAACGGCATCGCTCATCAGTGCCTCATTCCAGATTGCGCGGCTGTTTTCTTTGTCCATAGCAACTCTTTCATGCAGATGAGTTCTGCTGGAGTGAACTGCAAAATAGCCGTTAATGTGCACTGGCAAATTGTACTGGATTGGTAGTGGTAAAAAACAGTAGACCACGCCAACTGACTGCAAGCCAAATTGGATGTTGACTGCCTTGAAACTTGATTCATCAATTCTTTCAAGCTGAGCTGCAGCACCTCCAACAGGAATGAGCGATGAATCTTGTCCAGCTAGCTCTAGTGATGTGTTTCTGCCAGTGCATGACACGATAAGCCAATAGCTGTCAGAGCTTTTCGAGACAGTGCCGGCAAATTTCGTCTCCGCTGCATTGCCATAATTTACTGTGATGTTATATATGGCTGATAATTCACAGAAAGAACTTTCTTCCGAACGTTTGTCTTTGTAGTTTTTCATCAGTAAACTGCACTGCTGTAAGATATTTGGATGAGTACTGCTTGTCGACTTTTGTGTACTCTTTGGCACCGTTGTCATTGGTGATATGACATCTCTCAGCATTTTGACGAGACTTTTTTCTACTGAAAGCCACAAATTTGTTTCCAGTGCTGATGATGCACTTGCTGCTAAATGAAACACTTTAATCAGCTGCACATTTTGAGTGTACAAGAGTATATGATGTGCAGCTGTCTCCAAAAGCCGTAACAATTTCATCATCTCAGCGTCACTGTAATACTGGCTACTGATTTTACTCTTCATCGCCTGCTCTTTCGTTCTCAGCGGAAATCGAAACAGAGTTCCTTCATACGATTTCATTGTCGAGTCTTTGCTGAGGTCGCAGCCAAATAGACCATTGTATGGTTTGAACTGATCTGTGATACGCTGTATTTTATGTCGATGAGTTTCCAGCTTCAACTTAATTCCGGGTTTGCCTTTGTTTGTTATCGCACGTCCCAGGTACGTTGTGTGTGGGTCAAAGAACACAATATTGCCACGACTAATAAACGACGGGACGTCTGTCAGATGATAAATGGCATTGAAACCAAGTCCAAAGCGACCGATTTTTTCACCGTCTTTTTCCTTTGTAGCACCACTTAGTTTGACAATGTTCTCAAAATCGCTGTCGGTGAAAACAGCATTGTTGTAGGTCCATAACGCTGGTCCTTGAAGATCTTTCATTCCTTGGTCGAGAAGTATGTGCCTTGCGGTTTCATTGTATCGTTCGTCATACAGAAAACAAATTTCAGAAGCGCTGGCGTCATCCGCGTTCTGAATCAGTTCCTTCAATACGGCGAGACCATCGGTGTAATCTCTCAGAATTGCATTCAGTCGTCTAGTCAGTGGTTCGGATTGGCCGAATCCAATGTCTAACTCTTCAACGCCTAGAGTCCGACTGATAAGACTTGGAATCTGCAACTGTTCTGCAGTCTTGAGCGGTAGTAATTCATGAACTAGAAAAACGTCTGCCTTCAAATCCTCCAGGTCAAAGTCATGCTGAGCCTGATACCACTCTTTATCGACATACGTGCATTCTGTAGCTGGTTTCATCTGTAGTTTGCCATTTTTCGTGTTTATTGGAACAAGCAAAGATTCAAGATCTTGCTGTTCTTGCTTTGCTAGAAAATTGAGAATGTTAACACAAAGTTGAATATCATGATCAACTCTTTTCTGCTCTAAATCTTCTTCACGTTCGTGTGCGTCACTAACTGCTTGCAAGACTTCAGTGAGATCACTTCTTCTTTTCAAGCCACACTCAGTCCACAATTGAGAAAACTGTGTAAGCTCAGCTGGAAGAGCAAATCTATAAGGTTTTAGATCAAATGCATCTTTACACTGCAGTACAACTTCGCTGTGGTGAGAAAAACTTTCGCCATTCCATATCCACTTTCTGTCCGTCACAGCACTAACAAAAGATTTTAGATAATGTTTGTGTTTGTTCAGAAAGCGATAAATGGAACAGACGACGCTTAAAAACTGAAGCTTCTGCTCCGACTTGTAGCAGTCTGTGATATTCATAAGATGTTCTTTTACATCTTCTGTGTTAGGCTCATCATTCCAGCCATACACATTCGCCAGAGCTGCAAGACCCTGCGTATTAATTACAGGCTGCACAGAACCAACAAGATCGACAAACTTCACAGCTTTTACTTCTGTGGGTTTGGCAAAACCATTGGTCACCTCGCCGTAAAACGCCAGTGATTGTGGATATTTCTGAGAATCCATACGTTTGGACATTATTGGAATACACGACAACGTAATGAGTTTGTCTCGAAGAGTTGAACTAGCCTGTCCTGGCAGCTGACCATGCAACAAGTACGAGCGTTCATTTAGTAAGTGAACAAAAGCATCTGCGACTTGCTTCTTTGTTCCAGCTGGCAAGTTATCAGAAGATATGTTAACAGCTATCGCATGCATCTCAGGCGCTGTAATTGAGGACAAGTTTCTCAAACCCATGGCTGTTAGTGCATATCTGTATTTGCGTTTAGCAAATTCGCCAGTTGGAAATGCTGCCTGGCCGCTGAAAAGCAGAGCAAGCACTTTATCTTCTGCGTCGAACACATCGCATGGCCTCACACAAGAGCCATCTGCTTTCTGGACAAACCTTATCTCTTTGCCAAGATTCTCAATATCGTAGCAATTTTGCTGAAACCGTTTAAGGTTTTCACAAAAATACTTCATAAATGTCATCACTTCTTCTTCTGAATACCAATGACTTTTTACTCCGAGAAAATAAACTTTTTCAACGACGATACCCACTGATTCCTGCTTCACGCCACAAACTGCAGCAAGGCATTTGGAGCTTTCATCTTCCAAATTCAACAGAACCTCAGGACTCGGTACGGGTATCTTTCCTTCATTCGGACTCGGTGCAGCAATGGCCACTTCGGTGAGTGACACTGGTCGCGCCTTCTCTCTGCCACTTCCGTCAAGTGTCGTAAATATCGGAAGGATTTGTAATATCTGTAATATCTGTTTGTCTGCGTCTGACTTTGAAGGGCTCAACGAACTGATGTCTTTGGCAAGAAAATTCCTCAGACAATGTCGAACTTTGTCCGCACATTCTCGAACCTTCTCAACCACGTAAGCTTCGCTTTTCATTGCAAGCACTCCATTCAATGCTTGAAGCATTCCCTTTGCAGTTGGCAAAAATGCATAATTGTCTAAGAACTGAGGATGCTTGTGTAACTCTGGCTGAAGATCGTCAATGATATAAATTCCAAGTTTGTCGCAAACAGTGGCCATGTCGTCTGGCAATGCAGATCCAGACCAACCCGATGATGGACTTCTTCTTAAAATTACTGCGAGCTCTTTGCTGAGTCTGAGCATACGCGAACAGTCTGCGGCAAGTGGAACAATGTGCAGATATTCCATCTTGAAAAGTGTCCTGCTAAAATGGGTCTGCAAGTACTGCCACACTAACACTATCCACTCGTGATCGATCCATGGTGCCTCATTCTTGCCAATTTCAGACTTGTACTTCCACTGTGCAAATAGCTTTGGCATCAGATTGCTAACTGCGTCTGGACTTAGATTTGTCAGCTGCGTCAGACCTACAAATAAACAATGACACCATTTTTGAATGCATTAGTTGTTTTAATCGTAAGATGATAGTGATTACCTGCGTAAGATGCAGTTTGCTCAACAAGGTGACTGCAGCGTTTGACATATAAGTAGGTTCCAACGACTAGTGACTCGTCACGCGATAAGTGCGTTGCAAACAATATACGCATACAGTTCATCAAGCAATAGCGACTTGTACATTGGAATAAAGATGCCATCCGAGTCAACTGCATCAACAACAAAGCTATTATGCTGAACTTCACCCTAACAAGCTGTCAAAAGACGTCTAGTAAATAGTAATTAACCACAGAAATTGACAAAAGCTATGTAAGCGCTGTTTTGGAAGTATTAAATATCAAACAAGCAAAAAGTGACTATATTACCTTGCTTCGCAAGCTCCTTGCACGATTTTGGTACAACAGCAACTTTCAGAAAACGATTCTCAAGACCGGGCAATAAAGACGCTGGGTGATCCTTTGAACCAACGTACACTCTTTCGTTGTGTGGCGAATTCATTCTAAATTTTGTCCACGTGCCGTTTGCAAGTGGAAGCAGACGGAGGCCACACAGACGTTTGACGTCCCGCGGAAATTCGAGATGTGTCATGACGTATTTAAGCAGCAAAATGCGATCATCGTGACTCAGCTTCATCCGATTCTGCACCTCGAGTAGGCTCTCGCAGACTTTGTACACAGTTATGCGTGCGGCCTCTTTCGGCAGCAGCGTCAGAACATAATCCGGGACGCATGCAAGGTTTCTGCCGTCAGTGTAGAAGACGCTTCGCAGCAGATGAATCAAATCATCACTGTTTGTCAGAGTGTCAAACGTTGTATTTTCCCAGCGCAACCATCGTCCACAAGGATGCGAAGGTGAGAAGAACAACTGCTGTCTGCTTTTCAATGCTTCTGCGAATGCGTCAGCCAAAGTTCTCCACTGAGGCGTGACGACGCTGACGTCTGGTATTATCGCATACACGAGCCGTGCGAAATACTCCGGGTTGTCCTCCGTCTTATTGTCCAGTTCTCGTCTCAAAACTTGCGGCAGTGAACTCACTGCGATGTCCTGTTTCTGTTGCAGTTGTATGACAAACGTTGTCAGCTGCATCATTGCTTTCGGCAGCAGAGAACTGACCAGAAACCGATTCCACACGAGAGCAGGATCTTTTATTGGTCCTGTTTGATCTGCTGTGGGCCACTTAACATGTCTTCGATTTTGATCAATGGCAAAACAGCCGTGCACGTGAACTCGAAGTCCTGTGGGGCTTTTCTTCTCCAGTGGCAAAGGCACAAAGCAGAATATGTGTCCGTCGGGAACTTCCAGGCAGATGTCTTTCTTGCCTAGTTCGGTCTCTAGTTTCAAGGCCACTGCGACCAGTGGCAAATAGCCCAACTTTACGTCTGTTTCGATCGATCTGCATTCACTATTTGCAGCGTAGTGCTGCGAGATCAGCCAGTAAGTTGTTTTCTGGACTTTTCTTCCACTTTCGTCTGATATCTGAATTGCAAGCGGATATGTCGTAGAAACGGAATTGTCGCCAACTTCGTGTTGCGTAATGTTTTGACAAACTTTGCTTTGAAATTGCTGCCGTTTTGCTCTGACTGCGTCCAAGTAATCTGGCTCAACGGAAACTCTGAGTAATTTTTGAGGTTGATGTCCTGGATGGCTTTCATAAAATTCAATGCTTTCAATACTTTTGAGAAACAACAACATGTGATTTCCGTCTGCCACCAAGGACTGTACAAGTGTTTTAATCTTTTCCGAGTCGTATACAGTTGTTGACAACAGGTTTGCAGAGTCAGCCAATGATGTCTTCCGTTGTCGAAATGGAAAGCGAAAGAGCGTTCCACGAAAACCTCCACTTTGCAAAAAGGTATCGTTGGTTATGCCAAACAAAGGTTGTAAGTATGGTTCAAACTGATGAGACAATCTAGAAATTTCACTTTTCTTCTTCTGCAGATGCCACAGGTAAGTTGATGTTGGGTCGCACGTTCTTTCTCCGCCAACTTCTTTCTTGAAATAACGCATGTATGGATCAATGAAAGCTATTCCTTCACCACTGAAGACACTGGGAAGATCTGAAATCACACGTCAAGCGTATCAAGAAAATCCACGTGCCAAATAGCATTATGAAAAAACGTTGTCACGACAGATAAGCCTAACTACTCATAGTTAAAACTAAGTTGCTTGCTGAAATCATTACAATTAGGCTCACATGATGTAGCGCAGGCCTACACTATGCCTAGGTATTTGTGTTTAGGTAAAAATAGGTAAAACTAAAAAATCTTATAGTTGTTCAGTAGCTGACGCCCTTTCCAGAGCTCAAGAGGGGCCCACGATTCTGGGATTAAAACGGTTCTTATGCAAAACTGCACTTCTAAATGCATATTTCTGCAGTGAAAGGATATTTGCGCTCGTTAAATGTGTTTTCTGTTTTACGCTCGAAATTGGCTCCTTAGATACTCTACGTGGTGCGAAAGGGCTCGGCGTTCTTTCGCCAAGATCCCGACCTCCGCTCTTGGCCTTCAGCCTCGTAAGCCCTATATCGGCCCTTTGGGTCTCAAGAGCGCAAAAGTTATACGCCGCTCTTAAGTGTCTGCCTACGTACCTGTAGTTGCTACTTACACAAACATTTGTGACTGTCTGCATCACGGTGTTACATTTCAGCTAAAAACACAAAAACAGAGATGTTTTGGAGATGTTTTATTCTAACCTGTCATGTGAAAAACGGACTTGAATCCTAATCCAAAACGTCCAACTTTCATCGGATCATCTTCTTTAATGCTCTCGTGCAACATGCGGATTCCTTTCCAGTCGGCTTCTGAGAAAACGGCGTCATTGTACACATAAAGTGCTGGACCCTGTGATTCACAGCATTCAAACAGAACCAGGAATGTGGCAATTACCGTATGATGTGTGTTTTTATTGTTTTTAATTGTCTGCATTTTTGCGAAATAAACTCATTATGACTACTGCAAAGAGGCGCCTAAGACAACAAAGGGGAGGCAGCAGTTGGAAGACTATACAAAAAACCTAGGCCACACATGGCACAAAAGTCTTCACATCTCAACCAGGGGCGTCGCCAAGTTAAAAAAATGCGGGGTGGACACACACAGCCGAGCGCGAAGAGCGATCATACTAATATAAATGTACAAAACATCAGTTTATACACTTGTTAACGGCAACATTTAAGGACTTGCACATCGAAAACAGCAAAAATTACAAAAGGTGATATTGCCCGCATCACACTGACTGT
>Ga0056128_1004204_pt1 | contig 17955 bp, 8 predicted proteins | sample WorMetLIZISLAND2_FD_71113 | JGI IMG/M metagenome (GOLD analysis project Ga0056128, IMG submission 71113) | Marine gutless worms symbiont microbial communities from Max Planck institute for Marine Microbiology, Germany - Olavius geniculatus... ... | reverse complement strand
AGCTTGTAAGGACGCCATATGCATAGCCCCATCTAAGGTTACCCAAATGATTTTTGCTGTTTTAGAGGACTGATATCATCACATCGTCCTTACACACAGTTGTAAACTGTTAAGTTTTTTTTACATATATAGAGTTAAGGACCAATACTGATGCATAAGGGGTTAGCTGACTACATGACTGTTAGCAGGCAGTGATTCAGATGCAGCTGAGTATATTGGCATCACTTGCTGCTGCATGTTCTAATGAGCTGCACGTCAAAACTTGCATGCGCCGTCGTGCCTAGGGGGAATATGTTGGTGTTGAAGTTATATTACCATTTGGAGTCTAAAGACATCTTTAATATTAGAGTCCCCCAGCTCGTTATAGTAATAAGTATAAGTGGAGAAGGATCCGGAGACCCCCTAGGATCCACAAACCCACAAAACAAATGAGGAGAGCGATTCCGCTATTTGGCACATTACTTTGGTCATTGTTTGTGTTGATAGGACGCAGATGCACGTTGTCATCAGTTTGGATTCTGTGAGAATGCGACGCTCTCGGTCGGCCACACCCACACAGTTAATGACGTTGTTCGTCGGGATGCAGTGAAGATACGTCCATTGAAGGCACATGAAGTGGCTGACCAGAATGAATGTGCTCTCTGCGAGTTGATCGTGAATTCACTGAAGTCTCTGCTTGATAAAAACTCAACCCAAGTAAGTCTGTGATCTGTTTATTATTCACAGACATTTTTGTGTATTAAATCAAAAAATATCCATGATATTGACAGATTCTGCATATTATTTGTAAACAAACTTAGAAAAGTGCATACATCGATTTCCTAATAATCAATTTAAACAATGTAGGTAAATGCTATGTTCCAGTAACATTTTACGGTGTTAAATTTCTGTTTATTTATCATGTGTAGAATTTTGCACCAGACCAGTATCATTTGTCAGGTTTGTTTGTTTGCCCAAATTGGCGCATGACTTTGCCGATAGTCGTGTTTAACTTTTTGTGATTTTGCTCCAGGAGGAGATAATGGAGGGTCTGGACAAGGTATGCAGCCTGCTGCCAGACGGTATGAATGCGACGTGTAAGGTGTTTGTTGACGAGTACGTTCCGGCCATCCTTACCTTGCTTCGGCAGGAAGTCGATGCAGCTCAGGTCTGCCAGCTCCTCGGACTGTGTAAATCCAAGAAACCTGCGACAAATGTCCAAGGTTTGAGCTTTGTCTGCAGTACTCTATAGCATGTGAGGTCATGTGCAGATTGCACTTCACCAAAAAGTTATTTAGTTTAAAGTCTACATTGAATGGTCACGTTTAATGCGGGAAGGTTCATTGACATGCTAAATTGCTGATGCTATGTAATTTAGGTTACCGGGATATTGTTATTATCATTAAAATTTTTAGTAAGTTTTTAATACATGGGTTTACAAGTACAGTTAGGCTGAGCTTTATGTAGGTTCTCTGCTTACTGTTGGACAGCTTTTGTGCATTTCATTAAATGACCGCTTGGGCCTAAGTAAGTAAGTACGTGTATTTGTACATTGTGTCTAAACAGAAAGTTATAGTGCAGCACAGAAGTGACCAGAAGCATCAGAAAATTCCACAATGTCAGACATTGTCAGTTTATGATTGGCCAAGTCTTTTGTCATATCTCGGTTCTTCGTTAATGTTGTTTGTGTTAGAGTGACTGAAGTGAAGAATTGCATGAGACGTAGTAGCTATGTCATGTTTCAGTGAAGAGTGGTGACATGTGCATCGTCTGCGAGACAGTCGTCCAGTACATAGAAGCGATGCTTGACGACAAGTCGTCCGTCGAGGAGATCGAGAAGCTTATGAAGAAAGTCTGCAACTTCTTGCCTGCATCAATGAAGGCCGAGGTTGTTATCATATCAGTTAATGCTGACTGTCATCTTGTGTCTGTGGTGTCGTGAATAGTAATCTGCTGCTATGTATTATACGATATGCTCTCCCATCTTGCCTCTCTGTTCCATTTCTGTCACTGACATGTATGCAAGACATAACTATCATTGCAATCTCTGCTTGGTAACGCACACTGTGACTGTCACTGTGTTAATTCATTTCTGTCTATTTCCCATGTGAATATCTACAGCTTTTTGTGATAGCATAAGTTGGATCAGTAGATTAAGAACTAGTAATATTAGTGAAATCTGCTGCATGATTAATAAGCCGAAGCATGGTAAGGATGGCTGGAACGTACTCTGTGATTTAAGTGCATAAAAAAGTAATTGCGTCATAGTAATTAATTGAATTTATTTCACTGGTAATTAAAGGTGTATACAGAGTATATAATAACGCTGATTGAGATAACGGCTGTGTTGCTGTGCAGTGTGACAACGTTGTGGATACGTATGGACAGCTGATCATTCATCTCATTGCTACTGAATACACACCGGAACAAGTCTGCAAGGTTTGCATGTTGTTTGCTCTCTGTCTTATTTTTTGTTAGGCGTTTGCTCAGCATACTAGGGCCTTGAATTGAATTCTGCAGTGTTAAGTTTGCTTCAGTTCAGTTTAGTAGCAGAGTTGTATCTGTCTATTCGTATTGCTTGGCTGTGACAGGAATGTTTGGCTCTGCAGTTTAGTGATTAGGGCACTGGCTCGCAGTCCCAAGATCACAGGTTCTAAACTTGTGGAAATGTTTCACTGTCGGCTAATGGCAGCTTATTCACCAACATATTTTGTGTACCTCTTTATCACCAAGTACACTGTGTCCCAAAAACATCCCTGACGTTTTTACTGTAACTTGAAAACCAGTTATCAAATTTTGATAATTTTTGGTACAAATATTTTTGACACAGCTTGCCATCAAATGACTATTCAGTTTCCCACCTCACCCAGTGTTTGTTTCTGCACTACCTGGGGAAACAAAAAAAGCGAAATATCACTTTTTTATCTGATGCGATATGATTGCTTAATTAACATAACATGTAAAACACATTTTGTTCACTTTTCTGACACTTTGGCAGACAATTTATCCAGTTGTTTATTTTTCAACTGCCTGCAGTAAAATTGCTTGAAGTGTTGGCCCACTATGCAAACATAGGCAAGGAGACGCTTTCTCCATTCATTGACGGCAGTATCGATAATGTTTTACTAAATGTATGATTAAACCAACCTAAGCGGTACCAGTTGCTTCTTGACTTCACAAACATTTCTAAACTTTATCTGGTAGACACACTGCTGTGTGACAGTCAAACCTTATAATAGACCGGCTGTTGGGGCCCACAGATTAGGATAGATGGAATTTATTGACGTTTTTTCATTCATTTTAACATGTATTATGCTTGGTCTGCTCTCCTCAGGTAGTGCAGAAGCAGACGTTGGGTGAGGTGGAAATTAAAACACTTATTTAATAGCCAGTTGTGACAGAAATACTTCTGCCAAAAATTAGTAAAATCTGCTAATCTTTCTTCAAGTTAGGATCGATAATGTCAAGTATGTTTTTTCAGGTTTTCTGTTTATTTCAACACATTTCGCTTGATCTGCTTTTCCTAGTAGTCCAGAAGCATACATTGGGTGAGGTGGGAAACCGAATGGTCATTTGATGGCAAGTTGTGTCAAGAATATTCGTACTAAAAATTAGCAAAATTGGTTTTCAAGTTAGTCGAAAATGTTGGCGATGTTTTTTGGGACACAGTGTAGTTTAGGTTGGTGCTGGTCAAAGGGCAGTGATGCTTTGCAGCGTGGCAGGTATCTGCAGGTCTTGTGGAAAGTAATGACAGCTTACCGGTTAGAACCAGGTTTATGATTTATGGCTACGTGGCTGCCAAGAGACAGGGATTAGCTACAGTTCCTCCAACATTCACAATGAGTATTGGACTTTTTCACAAGTTTCAACCTTTATCACAAAGATGCTGGGACAAATGATTATCATTTAGGTTTTTAGTGGCCTGCTGGACTCATGTGCCGGTGCCAGTGATACTGTGATAGTATAAATGGTATGTGTGTTTGCTGTGATATACAGATAGCAAAACTGTGTGATGGAAAGCCGGCACTGCTGGGGACTGATAGATGCACAGAGGGACCTGCGTACTGGTGCATCAGCCCACAGCATGCTCAGCACTGCGGCGTATGTATCACAAGCCTTTTACTGCTCTATCAGTCTTTTTTGTTATGACATTTAAATTTTCCACTGCAGAAATCAACCTCTATCTCATTTTGCTCTTTTGCTAGCCATCTGCAGAAGAATGAAAAGATACAATAGTTTGCATAGTGTATTTGTGTAACTGTTTGTCAGTAAATTCGTTGATCGATGAATTGCTTTGATGAAGGTGATTTTTTAAGTAATGAGGTAATTTTTGTAGTACCAGTAAGTTAAATGTAGAAAACACATGGTAGGTGTGCTAGTAAAGAAGGGAGTAGATATGTTCAAGATGGCATTCAGAACAGACACAGAGTGTATGCTAAATATAAGATAGTTTGGAACTGGAAGAGTGTCCAAACACATATCTTCCCTACATTGCCTATCTTATCTGTGGATACTGCAGCTGGCCATGTCATTTGATTGGATATAAAACCAGGAGAGCATCGACCTTGAGAAAATGTATCCCACGATGTCTAAGTTTTTTATGCGCGAAAGCAGCTACTGCTTTCAGCGCATCTTAGCCATCACAATTCTGTCCGTCTGTCTGTCTGTCACACGGGTGGATTAGTTAAAAATGGTGCAAGATAGGATCACCAAATCTATACCGTCGGCTGCATGGAAGACTCTAGTTTCAGGAACCGTAGAACTTTTCCATAAATTCGAAGGGAGTCACCCTGAACGAGGGCGCTAAATGAGAGGGGGTGGGCAAAATTTGCGATTTTTGGCCAATAAGTCGCTCTAACTCAGTAACGGGCCTAAATTACTATTAATCACTAATAGGAAGTCGTACACTGGCTCTCGATTGGCGCCAAATTCAATGACTTTGAATGACCTTGAACGCCAAAATAGGGGGTTTTATAGATTTTTTGGCAATTTCGGGCTGCGACACAAGTCTATGTCATTCACAAGGTGGCGCCATGTTACTATCGTTAGGCGTATGCGATCCAGATAGAGAATTTTGTATTTGTATATTAACTTAGCGTGAACACCCCAATTTTCAGCTAAACTACTGAATTGGAACTGCTATAAGCTTTCGCGCGTCTCGTGAGCATTAGCTCAAATTTCTTGTTTCTACAGACCTTCAAGACCAGTACCACCTATAATGCTGATGTAAAAGTGGCCATTTAATCAAGTCCGAAAGTAGCCGTAATTCAGTAGTAGTGGTAGACAACGACACACCTTGTAGTTAGTGATTATTGAAGTTTGTTTTATATTTCACGTATAGCCTAGGTAGTTGCGTTTTTTTGTTGAGTCATTTTGCATATTGGCATGAATTCGGGTTTTTTTTGAGAACATCCGAATTAATGCCATTGTGTTCTGCGACTGAAGAAAAATAGAAGGCTTTATCTTTGGTTCTGTCTCAAAGCTTGTGAAGCGCTGATCATTTGTGTGAGTATTTAATTTTTCAGTTGATTGAGTGATTGATTTGTATGTGCACAGGCTGAGCAGCACTGCAGGAAGTTCGTGTGGAAGAACTAAGCTCTCGCAGTGAGCTACGTGGGTGGTCCACTGCAGACTCAGCACACCTTGTGATGATGATAATGATGATATACCTGTATGATATATGATATGTTTGTCGTTTTCTGAATGACATGAATTCCGCATGTTTCTTTTCATGGTCGAGATGCACAAAGTTAGCTGCGATGTCACTAATGCTGTAGACACTGTTCCGATACCAGTTTAATTAATCGTGGACCTCGTCGTGGACATCATGATGGTGTTAACACATTGGTTTAACTGCACGAAACTGTTTTTGCTGTGCAACTGGTACAGTTTAGCTCTATTGAGTGTATTTGAGGCAATAAATTGTGAACTGTTAAGTTTTGTGTAAACGTAATGTAATTCTCGTATGCACGCATTTCAGAACCAGCAAAATTATGAAAATTATGTAGTACTCGTATTTGCTGTATATCTTACCATATGTTATTGCTGTAACGCCAAATGGCGTCGCCAGGATTTTGGTGTGAAGGGGCATGAAAGTGATAGAAAATGATTTAAGGGTGACACACGAAAATGTTGAATCCAGTGCTAGAGTTGTAGTGCTCTAAAGTGAACTTTAAAAAATCAAACAATTAGAGGTCGAAGGGGCACGTACGTGACGTACCCCAGTGGCCGGTGCCTTATAGCTGGCGACGCCAATGGTAACACCATGCATACAGTGTACTAAGCTTGTCTGCTAATGTGAGAAGATAGGGCATCTGATCGTTGAAAGAGAAGAGATATAAGGGCATACAGAGACAACGCTTATGCTGATAACGCTGACTGTATTTTATTGTTGTTGACGAACATTTACGTACAGTTAATCTGTGAAAAGACATCTGAACGTATGTGATAGACATTTTCCATTAACTTCTGATTGGGTACCAGTGAGTAGAGTTATACGTTTGTTGGGATTTAATGTGCTCGAAATTAAATATGTTTGTCAGTATTTTTGTGTGATATTTTTTTTGCAATGTTTTCCTTGTGGCAAACTATAGGCAGTTGCGGTGACTATTAACTGTATTCTCAATGACCAAATGATCGCATACTGGAAATACAGTGCGAAACTATGAATGAAGGTGACGTATAAAGTGAAGTTGAACATATTAAGTGAGTGGATAAGATAATATTGGTTTACATCAAAATAAAGAGAATGCAAAAGTAATGAAATGCCGGTAATTACAACAAAAAGTGGATTTAAAACACTAAACGTGTTAATGCAGTTTCGTGCCTGGCGATGACCGAGTCTTCCGTTATGAATCGTTACGCAGATGGATGGCCAGGCTGAGTTGATCAGGATATGGTGAAATCTGCATGAAGGCAGTTACCCATCCCGCTACTAACCGGAGTCAGTGTAAAGCAACTTCGTTTATTAAGACAAACGTGTGACTACGCGCACATCGTTAATGGTCACACGCGTTGTGGGCAAATGAAAACGCGTATCATGAACAGATAGACGTAGCCTACGTTAGATCAGTTGGCCTTCATGGGGGACTTTACTACCAGCAAACAGAAGTCCATCAAGACGTCGTAGTCGACGTGGGCTGCTGCAGCCACATTCAACCCCAGTGACGATGACGATGATGAATGTTTGAATGATGGTGTCAGACCGTGGATAGTACGGTAACATCAGTAGGCCCGGCGGCTGATGTATCGAGTAGGCGGGTCGATCGTCTGATTCTGACGTCTAGCTGCGTACGTCTTCGTGTCCATTATATTGCATTCCGTAGACATCAACAATGTTGTTATTGCGCCAACTGATGACCGACCACCCACTCTGCGCTGCCGAGTCTCGCACCTGCATAATGGACACAAGCGAAAATTCACTGCGCCAACGCCGGACAAATAGCCTACCACGACTACGACTCGGACACGACGTAAGTGTACGTCGGCAAATAATCAAAAGGAAATTTTTATTTTTAATTATTGGCATAGGCTATAGTTAAGATGCTAATTTTTTATCGTCTACCGACACAATTTTCGTACAGTAAATGACTGCAGCGGACTGGTGGAATACAGGGTGGGCCAAAAAATAAGCCTCCAACTTCTGTCTACGTCTTGACAAGTAGACATTTTGATGACTCTGAGCCTATAAGTACTTTTGCTAGCAAATAGGCCCCTTAGTAATAACCACGAAAGTGTTTATGGTGCTGTCACTGCAATAGTTCATCCGGTTCATTTTGACGAATAGCGCCATTTTCCGTCGGCTCGGCACAATAATGTTCATGTTGAAGCGCAACGCTTATCAGTCAGTATACAACGTACCCCAGTAATTGAAATAACTACACGCAGTTACTGGAGCTCTACTCAAGCGCGAAGAACTTGGATTAGCTGATTCATATGCGACGAGGATCGGGGAGGAACTGGGTCGATCGGTGACGTAGCTAGTGGTCGGACCCATGCAGCGGTCAGGTCGTTACAGTGACTGATGCGTGCGGCGACTCGACGCGGCGTAGCTTGTGTAATAGCGACAACGTTTTGCTGCACACAGATCGACATTCGACTGCAGCAACGGCGCTCTACCGGCGAGCCATTGCCATAACGATGATACCACCGGAGCGACGCGCATAGCATCTATAGAGTCATTTCAACTGGCGCGCGACGAATAGACCTGCCGTCGTCGTTGCTGCTGCTGCTGCTGCTGCCACTTGTGCATTGGCGCGGCGCCGACAAAAAGCCGGTGGCAACTCGCGCGCAGGCGCACGACGGACGCCGAAATGGCAACAGAAGACTGGCGCGCTGTATCCGTTCTGCCGTTGACGACTGTCAGGAACAGACAACGAAGAAACACTGAAGAACATCATCGTTCTTCGGCACTGTCTTCAAACAGCGTTAGGGTCGCCTGCAGGAACAGCGACAATAGCTATAACAGCGGCAGCATTATGATGACGTCGTTGGTCGTGGTGGTGGTGGTAGCTGGGTCGTCAGTCGTCAGTGCTACAGACGCCGCCGTCGTACCTCGTCGTCGTCATCTCTCTGCTCACCCGATGGCTGCTCTGCGCGGTAAGTGACGTCACGTACTACCGTATCGCTCGCCGGTCGCCGGTCGGTCGTCATGCAGGCAGGCTCTATCGGATAATTTACGGTGACACTGCCACGTAATTTGCCGTTACGACTTTCTGCCGCCGTTGCAGACGTCTTTTTGGACACCCGTCGAACTTGATAACCGAGCGAGCCCGTCGCGCCAGGAGATTAGAAATGAAATAAAACGCCGCTCCACTCCTGCAGCTAACTAACCCGGGCTTCCCCAAGCGTCTGTCGCATTCGCTAGGCATAGTTGAGCCCCAGACTTAGAGCAGAGAAATAAAACGAAAATCTCGTGTTGTTGTAACTTGCAAGGACATCGCACGATGCCGACATAAAATTCAATTTTGCCACAGAATGTAGACAGCTAAAGCCTGTCACACACGTGGATTATAGCATCATATTCCGGCACTGCAGAATGCAGGTAACGTTGACTCTAGATTATCTCAGTAACAGTAACTCGCATTTTCTGTGTGTTTTTTATCTCCTTTACTCGAGCTTCCTTGTGTAAACGAAGTATTAGACATATTAATTGCCGCTAGGTAAAACATTAGTAATACATTTTGTGAACGCTTAAGCAGTTAGGCAACTTAGGCCTATTAGGCGAGGAACCTTATTCGAATATTTACATTGTGATTAAACTTTGTTGTTGTTTAACTTTTTAAGAGGCTATCACTCGTAATCGCGTGATGTGTGTGTATTCTCTGAATGCAACTTCAAGATTCTAAATAACCGTGTGCGGTATATCGCCGCTTGCCATGTCATCGCCGTTCCCGCTATAGTGTACTCGTTAGGTTACCGCGGTATTACCGTGCACTTTTTACCGTACTCGCGGGTATTTCGCAGGCCATCCGCCACTCCTGTGACCCGTCCCTACGGTAATTATCCCGGTCTTCTCCTTACACGTGATGCGTTTCACAATCTCCGCCGAAACCACACTCAAACACACATTAGACGTACAGACCTAGCCTACTTGATCGCGATGATAATATTAGGCCTAGCTACTACGAAATTTAGTAGCCGACTTCACGCAAATGCATAACTGTAGTATAGGTATATTGTTTGCACGCATTCCTGAACGGTTTTTATTTTAAAAGGTTATCAAAATTTATTAACATAGCCCACTTAAGGATCATCGGAAAACCAACAATATATTACCGTATAGTATAATAACTTAGTTCTTAACTCTAAACGGTTCCGAGATAGAGCGACCGAAAGCACTAACTGTCGCCGTTTTTGCCCACAGCATATACTGTCACTTGACGCTTCATTTCCGGGAAATCTGCGCGAATATCCGCATAACCATAAATATTTTAGTGCCAGAAACTATAGAGTTCCTGTGCTGCATTTTCGCTGATGCCAGTATTGCTCTGTCGTCATGGCATGACTAGCTCTGAAAAAATCGTGCACAGTATAATGCAACGAAACACGTCATAAACATTAAGTTTCGATATCACCGTAGACTGTTGTCGATATTATCAGTTCAAAGCGACTTTAAGGTTTACTAATGATCACCCTGCGTTTTTTCTCGTAGGGGCCAACCGTTTTTGAGATAGGCTGTGCGACAACTTTAAGGCCGAAAATCGGAAGTTTCTCTATACTCTTGACGACAGTTGACGCTTTCACTCTTTTACGAACCTTATAGATCCAAGAGCAGTCCTTTGGTACCGGATGGGGTAGATTTTGTGATACCAGTTTGCGTCGAATTGACACAATACCAGTGCGTGACACAGAGACGGACAGACGGACGGACATTCTAATGATAGCTATAATAGCCCTATAGCGTAATTGCTATACTAAGACACGGTTAAAAAGCGATCAGCCTAAAGCTATTTGGAGCAGTCAAAGAATAGTGGTTGTTGAAACACATTATCCTGTAGAGATAGAGCAGCTTAACGACGAGCTTACGTGACGGAAGCTATAGCAGACGCGTTAGAGTATAGCCTACACGCCCGACGATCCTTTGTATCAATTAAGACCGACGAACTAACTCGTCTAGGCTTAATTGGCGCCGGCGACTCAGTTCCATTAACAAAAGCAATTTTGTCATTCGCCTTTGAATGATGCGTGCTTTGCAGCTAGGGATTGCGTTGTTACAACATTGCCGCGTTACTCACTACCGTGCAGAATAGAGAATTGGTTTCAGTCGACCACATAGCAAACCTTAATAGCCGATGACATTAAGGTAACAATTTGAAGCTAGGTTGCAGTTGCAAGTTTCCCTACTGTGAAACAGCACCGGTTGTAAAAATGTTAACCAGAGGTTAAATACAACAACTTACGACTAGAAAGCAGTCATAGCCCGCACATACCTCCGCCAAGGCAATGTTGTTCGCTAGGTGGCAGAACCATCTTCGGTTTGCCAGCGGTTCCCTTATGCCCCATTGAAAGCAATGGTAACGAAAATTTCAAAGTGATCCAGAATCTAGGATTTCCTTCAGATCATCCCCAAAATTAAATCACTGGTAGTTTTTGCCATTCCCGACATGCCCTCAAAATTTCAGAAAGATCCGTCCATAACTTTTTGAGTTATCTTGCTAACGGACAGACAAACAAACAAAAACCTTCTTGGCAGAGGTAATTAGTTGTAGAATGTAGGCAGCAGAAAGTGGTCCCATTAAGTACTGCGTGAACTGTTAGTGCGTTGGCATATTGTAGGGTTAATCATTCTTTCATTGCGGTACGGATACGCTGTCGAAATACTAACAGTGTTAATATGTTCGTAAGCACAGACATTGTAGAACAATACGGATGTAAGCATATAACAAACTAAATAAACCATTTTATCGCTGTGTCTGCAATATACTACGAAAAAGCGTTTAAATTCGCAATGTTAATGTTGCTGCATAACAGACCGCTGTGATAGCACAAAATTGGCGTTAACGCTTTTCCGTCAATTTTCCTTAGCGAAGGCATAGCGTTGACGGAGCGGCGTTGTTCGTAAACATTTATGAAGATCGCGACGAGCATCGGCTGCAGGCTGGATTGCTGCTAAGCACGATCCGGTGGCGCACTCTAATTATAAATGAGTTGCAATGCGAACGCGCCTCGTGATAACACCACCATCAGCAGCAGCAGCAGCAGAGCGGCGCCGGCCACCGGGTCTGCTGGACTCTCGCCGGGGGCGAAGCTCGTCGACAATTATCGCGGTCGTCTTGCGCGAGTCGACAACGCGAACAACAACGTCATCAGTATGCGGCTTCGCCCTCGCCGACGCTGCTTTGCAAGGCCGGGGCTTTGGCGCTGTGTGCGGCCAACCGACCGACCGATCGACGAGGACGACTGCCGATTAATGCAGAGCCTCGCCGACATCGTCGTCGTCGATCCAAATGGAAATGGAACACGACGTACACGAAACCGCGCTCGCTCGATACGATAATAAATGTAGCTGCTCCGAGCTGGACCGGACCGGGCGGCGATATGCACGCTCCGACAAATATGTTAGTGTCGGAAACATCTGAACTGCGAGATACGAACGACGAACGAACCAACGGACCAACGCACGGATGGACGGACAGGTGTCCCATTATGAGATCGCTCCCAGAAAAGTCTTTTTCCGGCCAACAATTTACTGGCAAAATCCGCCCCGCCCGGCTACCGCCAGGTAAATTGTCGGCCTGGTGAAAACTTTAATGGACGGGGCGATGATATAATACGGAGATATTTTTATGTGGCCGGCGATATTTTCATAAGGAGGAGGCATATCACTTCCGTGGTTATCTCTCCGCGGGTGGATTTTTCATGGGGCAGATATTTTAATGTGACAACGGCTGACTGACTGGGCGGACGATGGACTGATCGCTGGCGTTGTACCCCGGGGACCACCGATCACGGCCGACCAGTCCCGGCGGACCCACCGTAACGGCCGGTCTGTTTGCAGGCTGATGGCCTCAAGGGAGGGAGGGAAAGGCGGACGATTGGTGGACACGACCATGTCCGAGCGGCCGGGACGTAGGACAGACCGACGGACGGATTGCATGTCGTTGGTTGCTGCGGACGCACGGGCCGGAGGGAGCGAGCCGGACAGCATGGTGGCGAAATGGGCACGAAATCCACGCTAATCCGCCGACGAAATTGTCCCTGTACCGTAGCGACAGCGACGACGCGACGCGGCGGCACGGCGATGCCGTTGGTGTACCATGCGACTATTCAAACCGCCGACGCCGTCGCCGGACAAAACGATGCAGCAGCAGCTTCTGTTTATCGGCGGTGCGGTGCGGCGTGGCGTGGCATGGACAGGACAGAGCGATCGTGTCGACGACGCCGACGCCTCGTTGTCCCTGCAGCAATCGTGGCTCTCACGACGGACTCTGCGCCGCTGCCGCCGCCGTGTAATGCATTGTTGAGGACTGTGTCGGCCGGTCTGTCCAGTCAGTCGCTCCACTGGCTGGACTGGCTGCATGCTGTCCCCAGTGAATTGTCCAGCGCTCTGCACCTTGTTATCGAACGACAAACAAGCCCGTACCGCATCGCCTCGTTGATCTTCGCATGCACCGTGCCAGCCCAGGAAAAAGCGCCCCTCTGCTCTTCCCGTAAACAAACTGCTGTAAGTAAGTGAGTAGCAATTTATATAGCGCCAAAAATCTCACAAGACAATCAGGGCGCATACAGGTCATATGCCCAAACATAGTTTACCACGTGACGCTAAGTACTCAACGGTCAAATCAATATCACCGCTATCGATTACGCAGGTGAAGAAATATGTACTTGTCAACGTTTAGTTTCAGCATGAACGTTTAAAAAATAAACAAAATAATGTAAGCTTAATGGTACGAAGTGTACAGGATCGCTTTGAAGTGAAACTATCACGTATACGTTTTTTTCTGATATATTGTTCGCTTGCTTTCGGTTGCGATTGCGAGATGCAAAGAATCGGTCAGTATTCTGGTGCCGCGGCCGGTCCATATACCGAGGGCTTCGTTGCTATAGTTCCAGCAAGCCAGTCCGGCAGTCATTCATTCAGAACTGCTGTTATTGCTTGCTGCTGAGTTATAGCATCAGGCTGGTCTGCTACACTCACACATGTACGACCACGGCTGTAAAATGCAGTTTTGTGTTCCCAGTATTAAAATACAGAGCTGTGATGTAGATCTTTTCCAGTCTTGATGTTCATGTGACTGTGTATAGCTTCTGTCACGGTTTCGGTGGAATTTTTTTTACAATTCTCGGTGAAATAACAGCAAAAGGCAATAAAAACACCCCATAACGTTTACATGGCTAATACCTTGCAAAGAAATTTATTGATATGCAGAGTCTAGATAATATATTTTTTTGCGCTGAGGCCTAAAATATCTTATGTTTTGCGGTTGGTTTATAATAGCATCACATTGTCGTTGTTGAAAAAGGTGTGACTTTTTGGCTCGCCCGGTAAATTTAAAAAAAAAAAATAAAACTGTCAACACATTTACTGTTTTCTGAAGTGAGTTTCAAACGGTACGAGCAGCAACAGACAGTGCTGCCGAGTTTGGCTTCGTGTATTTATGTTTAGAATCTCTGTCGTCCCCTAACATCGCTGCTGATAGTGAGCCAATGATGTGATCACTGGTGAGCACACGATCGATAAGGTAATGCATAGCGTACGCGCGCTAAAGAGTTGACAGATAGAGCTATCCGTCTTAGTCTGCCGAACGTAACTAAAACACGAAATTAACAGGAAAAAACTGAATAAGTAACAAAAAAATGAAAGCAAAATATAAATAAATAAACATTAGTGTATAAAGTAATGATTGTATTCTGCAGAGATAGCGAGCGGTTTCACTATTTAATTTTGTTCACGTTTATTGCTTGTCATTATGTTAAACAGCGTAAGTTTCTATACCGTCGACCCTCGTTTATTTTCTCTTTGCTGTATGGCTGACAGAAACAAACGTTAAAAGCTTAATGTTGGCGCTCGAATAGTTCTACGCTGTTTTACGCAGTTTTCGCTTATCTGGAGTAGTTTAACTTCGGATCCGTGGGAGTTCCACGGTTGACACCACAGAGATTTAGACTCCAAGGATTGTCAGTGCTGCGGAGCGCTAAGTTCGTATAATTTAAACTCCCAAGCTAATCCGTTGTCCGCCGTAAACCAAAGCCAAGTACAGTATTTACGGTAGCGCAATGTCGCTATTGTATACAATACGGCTGTCGCAGAACACCAGTAAAACCTTGCGCTAATGCATGTGCTTCGCTGAATATACAGGAGACTGACCGACGACGCTATATATAGGCCTAATATACTACTGGAGAAAGGCGAAAGTACCGCGCTGATGACTCGGCTTTAATAATATATTAGCGGTCTATAGCAACAGCCCATCTTGTAAGGCGAAGCCATATCTCTCGTGGCACAATGATCTGAAGGACTCGTCTCACTTCGTGTGTAATGCCTGTCAAGTGACGTCAGATATACGAAGCCTACCACTGCTACCAGTATAACGTGTTATCATTGAGAACCCCGTAGTGACCGTAGTGATAATGCTACTAATTAATTTGTTTGTAAACATTCGCGTTTGTTATGTATTTTTTAGCAATTTCGTTTATTTTTATTTTTAGTAGTATACTAGTACTTAGCAGAGTCTATCATAAAAAGTTTTTTTGAACGTTTAATCAGCAAGAATGTTATACGAATACAATGGCTCTCTTTCCACTTGCGATAAATGTTTAGTACCGCCAACTGTAGTGCAAAAAAGAATATTGTTCAATATGTTTAATTAAAAATTCGTAGATTCATTTTGATATAAATACGACTTTATTTTGACCGACAAGGAGCGAAAGAACGTTTATTCAAAGCAATATTCAAATAGCGTTGATGTTAAAGATTTTTGAAGTTGTTCATTGATATACAGTGTAATTAATTATGTCTGTCGACTTTTTTTGTGTTACCGCCGTAAAATGTGGTCGAACATTCAACAACTTAAGAAGACGAGTAAGCCTCGTTTGTGCCTATCTACTACAGTTTTTGACGCTAAACAAGCCAATAGCGGAAAAATAGCCACTTTTTGGGGGTATTCCTCTTTGCATCCTCGTGCACAGGCCTCGTTGAACGTAGGGGATCGGGACTTTGACTGCCAAAATTTACATTCAATGCTGAAAAATTTATATGCAGGTTGCCTAGGTATATCTCTAGCCATTTCGGCGCAATTTATTATTGAAATGTGTGACGCAGCCAAAAATCGCGAAAGATTCATTTTGGGTGTTCAAGATCGTTTGAGGTCATTAATTTTGACACCCCCAAAAAGCTCGTCGCCAGTGCTTGTTATGATAAGCAGCACGTCTATGCCTATTTGCAACTATTTTTACCCTAGACAAGCCAAAAGCGATAAAATAACGTTTTTTGTGGAATGCCCCCTTTTTCCCTTGTTTGTGGATATCCTTTAGCCAGCGGCATAAAATTTGGTCACGAAATAGTGGACATTTTAAGCTATATCGTACGGTGAAAACCCGATCCGATCGGTACCGAGACGTGACAGACACCAAGACATAATTACCAAAGCTAATACGCGCTATAGTAGCTATGCTAGATCTCGCGAGTAAAATAACCGGACGTTTAACGGCAAATTTTCAATACTGTTGTCAGTCAGAAAAAGGAAAGGAAAAAATCGCAATTGTCGAGAGGCAGGCTGGCAGCAAACAGCGAGGCGGCCGGAACGAAACGACAGAACGATTTACGCCACATGTCAGTTGCTAGTTGGTTGGACAGGACAGCAGTCGTCGTCGAGTTGCTCGGTTTATTAGCCGGTGTGCCCACCGACCGACCGGACAGGTGCCCTGTTATAGGATCGCCCGCAGAAAAGTCTCCCCCACCCTGTCACGACGACATAAGGAGACCAGATGTTATATAACTATTTACAGGTTTAATGAACAAAAAAAGAGATAAAGCATAACAAAAGAATAGTTCAGCACGCGACTCGTGCTCCAGTCCGATGGCCAGCTAGCCTACAGCTAAGCCTATAGCTACTGTCTATTATCCGTTAATAAAACTAACTTTCCATCGTTCGGTCAAGTGGGGCGTCACACCCTTGGCCGACAATTTACCGCCAAAAATCTTCCCCGCCCGCCCGGACGGGGCGGATTTTCACCAGTGAATTGTCGGTTGGGGGAACTTTCCTGGGGGCGATCCTATAACGGGGAGAATTTTTATGGGGCCGGCAATACTTTAATAAGGGGGAGACATATCAATTCCGTGATTATCTTTCCCCGGATTTTTCATGAGGGTGACATTTTATTGTGACATCGGCCACAACGACGACGACGAATGTCTATGCTTCAGCTGCTGACGCTGCTGGACTGGAGCCACCCGACGGGCTCGCTGTACGGCTCAAGAGGACCACACAGAAGATGGATTGGTGACGGCCTGGCCGGCGGCTGCAGCGATCACCGGGCGAGACAAGCGGAAAGACAACTGACAGGACATATTCGGACGCGTTTGCTTTATGTAGCAATTACATCCAACTTCAGTCTGAGCCCTGCCACTTTCGGGCTTCGTCAAATGCTGCTTTTCATCAACTCTGAAAACAGCCGAGAGCTCGCTCTTCAATTAGCTTTTCGACGCAACAGCCGACGTCGAGGCTGCAGCGCGTTGCTGTCGATGAGTATTTGCATACTGAACGAAATTCGCACTAAAATGCTGCAGCGTGCGCCCAAAAAATATCCCCTAAAGTTTTCTTTGCCATTTTCGTAGCTGTTGCTTGGATTCCTCGAAATTCTGTAATTATACACGCTTATTACCTGTTTATAGTCATATAGGCCTAAACATGCCAAAGTGCATTTCATTATCTGCAAACACAACAATTAGGCATATTTGATTTTTTTCTGAAACGACGTCGTCATTTCTCGCGTTCACATGCAGCAGATTGTGTGAAGAACGAAAGGCGTGCAATGTTTGCGCTGCAGAAAAAATGTTGTCAGTCGAACAACATAATAAACAGTTTGCCAGTGACTGTATGTATCAAAGCGAACTTCGAAGTGTCCACCACCAGGTTTTACACGTGCATTTAATCTCTTAGTGAAGTTGTCTTAGATCAACTGCAGAGCCTGCTTGACGTTAGCGACGGATATCAGTTTTGGTGAGAAATTGTTAATAAATGCGAAAAAGACGTTAAAAATTTTCACATACGTTGTTTATAATCAAGTTTACACTACTTGGGTTGTTCGGAAAATGTCAAACAACTTTTTGCCGCCTTCTGTAGATACTCGAAAATGCGAAATATAATAAAAGGTAAAGGTAAAGGTCGTCAATTTGTATAGCGCATCGTCGCAAGCACGCCTCTAATGCGCTTTCGTCACTAACCAGAGCCGCCTGCCGCACGGCCACCGTGTGCAGCCTGCAGACACAGGCTGGCGCAGCGGCCGGCTAGGCAACCCCAGTCAGCTGTACCA
>Ga0056128_1004203_pt1 | contig 17958 bp, 12 predicted proteins | sample WorMetLIZISLAND2_FD_71113 | JGI IMG/M metagenome (GOLD analysis project Ga0056128, IMG submission 71113) | Marine gutless worms symbiont microbial communities from Max Planck institute for Marine Microbiology, Germany - Olavius geniculatus... ... | reverse complement strand
GTTTTGGGCGTTCTTGTGGCTACAATGGTAAAACTTCAACAGTTAGTCATCAGTGAACCAGATGAAGCTCGCCATCAACACAGGGCAGCTATTCAGCAAGTCTGTCAGCACCGTTTGCGACAAGCCAGTTTGTACTCGCTGCACACTATGACGTCAGCATTACGTCACCACTAGCAAAGAATATTTAATTAACAGCCATAATTTTTATAAATATTTTGAATTAGTATTTCTTCAGCTACATCTGTTAAAAATTTAATGTAAATTGATCATCATTTGACTGAATTATGAAAGAAAGAAAAAGGGCACCTTTTTATGAAACACCGTGTACAATTTGTTCGTTCTAGCAGCCTTCTGTCTGTCTATTAGTTTTACTTGTGACATGCAGCTAAATCTGTTGGATGGTCCCAAGCAACTCTCTATTAGACCTGGGCTCTGTTATCATTATATCAAGGTGAGATTTGTCAGAAGCCTTAGTTAAAACTAGCGTTGCAAATTGTGGCCTAACTGACACAGACAGTGGAATGGTTACTATAGTATAGACATCTGATAGGCACTCAGCAACATTCTGTCTGCTGTGGTACCATTTCCGATCCACCCTCACCAGCCCCACTTGTGTGCATTGATGTTTTGCAGGGTATTCGGCCAGCACCTGGTTATCCGACTCAGCCCGATCACACAGAGAAGCTGACCATGTGGAAATTGTTGGGTGCCGATGACATTGGCATCACGTTGACCGAGTCGCTGGCCATGCATCCTGCTGCCTCCGTATCGGGACTGTATTTCTCACATCCGGCTTCCACCTACTTCTCCACTGGCAAAATCACTCGGCAGCAGGTCAGTCAGCAAGCCACTGGCCTCAACATTTGTTTTGCTTTTGTGATACTCCGCATAATGATGATGATGCAGTTGAGGCTGTGTGCAGTTAGATTGGTTTTGTGACTGGGTGGATTATACGCAGCAAATTTGACGCAGTCTCAGATATTTCAATCTGTTTTGTAGCAGAATGGCCTGTTATTTGCTGATGTGCCGTTAAGAAACTACTCACTCACTTACTGTCGTCTGTCACACTCTTGCACCCTGCGTTTGATGGATTTAGATGCCAATTGGGTTCCAGTGATACGTTATGTTACATGGGGTCAGGAGGATTTGGGGGTCAGACTGTCAGTCAAAACTTGCAGTTGCTTATTTATGATCTATCCGGTGGCTGCTCCGGTCAGTGATTTTTCTGCATTTTTCGGAATAACTTTGGTTCTTGTTTCATCTTTAAAGTTGGCATTTAGCACAGCATTGCAGTTAGAGTGAGGTTAGAGTGGGGTTGATTGTATTGTTGTAGGTGGAAGACTATGCACAGCGCAAGAAGTCCGACGTCAGCTTTGTCGAGAAATGCTTATCACCCGTACTTGCCTATGACATACAAGCATAGTAGGCCTATGTCACAGGCAGACAGACAGACTCAAAAATTTTCATACATACATACTCACAGTAGTCTATTATATGGTTATTGTTCACGTTAATTTATGGGTTATTTATGGTTAATCAGTCTGCCAAATTAAGACACGTTTACGTCCTGCAATATACCACGACCAATTTAACAAATTGTTAAAGAAAAAGCGATTTCAGTCTTAAATGGGTGTTTTAGGAAGCACTCGAATGTGAAGTTGGCAAATTATTAGCAAAATTCCTGCAAATCTTATGAGTGGCAGCAGATGTGCGAGAGAGCATCACCATTGACATTGCTATCAGCCATTTGTTGTCATGTCACATAATGACAGCTTAGCCAGCTTACCAGCAGTTACCTGTAGCTATGCAGTGTGCATTCAGCTGGACTTGGCCACTGTTTGCAACAGACACACGGACACCAGAAGCTTTTCACATCAGATGCCAGCAGCAGATCAGTGTCCAGTAGTTTGATTCCATCAGGAACGGCGAGATTGTTTTTGGCAAATTTACGCCCCATCACAGACCTCACAGCAAAATGTCAATGTTCTGTAGTTCCTCACATTTTTTGTCTGTCATCGGCTCTTCCAGCCAACTAAGCCCTATGCTGCTGCTGCTTTTTTTCTTTTTGCATGCTCTGCCTAAGGCAGGTTCCACTGACGATGACTACATCTAACCCGGCTCTCCACTTCTCTTTAGCTCCTCGTAACTGATCTTCTTGTCCTCTTGCTTTATTAGTAGGTCCAGCATCTTTTTTCTTGCTTTTCCTCTTGGTTGTTTCTCTTTCATCTTCTGCTCTAGTACAGTCTTCAGAAGACAGTCATGTCTTAAGACATGCCTGATCCAGTTTGCTTGGTGTTGCTTGATGACATGGACCAGAGAACGTTTTTCTTGCACCAGACTCAAGACTTCTTTATTTGAAGCTGCCACGTCAACCACCTTATTGATTCGGGAGCGAAGACTCAGCCAGTTTTTTAGCTGTGCAGGGATGTGTCATGTATCTAGCTGTGGCATTCTAATGAAATTGTTTGCACAATTTATGCATTTGCAAAACATGTTGAGTTTACATGTTTACTAGCTTGTTGCACCTACAGGGTGCAACCAAAACATTACAAACTTTATTCATTAATTAGGTTATTTGTTTTTTTTGTACATTGTTACACATTGCAGACTGTGTGTTTTGTGTCCCCATGTATAATGTGCAGTTGTACGTACGTAGCCTCCCGTGCTGTTTGTCCTTCATTGATACCAAATCCATTTAGCATTTTTTTGTATTTTTGATAAAAATGTAGCACTATATAAGTTGATAAAAGTAGTTGCATAGTTTACTGTAGATTTTTTGAAAGTTATCTTCAGAATGTAGGATTAATGGTTATACTGTGATCTGAGAAATATTGCATCCAATGTGTTTTATCTGTTGATAACTGCATTGGTGATGAAATGATCGGCACAGAATTTAGAAATGTAAAGGTTAAACTTACTGTTCCATTATTATGTGTTTGTGTGCATTCCACCTGGAAAGGCCATCCTCGAAATGATCTATACTGTGTCAGGTGGGACGTTAAACCCTAGTCACTCACTCACTTAGCAGTTGATGACTATTAGTGCACTGCGAGATATTGATAGACACTAGACAGCGTTAGGCTGCGTTCACATAGACACAAGTATGAGTCCGGCACTGTCCTGATACCCATCGTGTTTTTCAATAGCGGTACAGCCGCGGCCATTCACATACATACAAGTATGGATTACCTGTAAATTTTACTCGTACAAATAGTTTCTGTGCAGGTCATGTTTTTATCCTTCCAGTGCGAAGTAAACTACTCGTAAATAGCATTAATGCAATTTTTAAGAGCTATGGCACATATCTGACGTCAGAACTGACGTCATTGTAAAACTGTTTATTGTTAGAGTTGTGCGGTTAGTAAAAATAACAACTTTGTAGTGAATTATTGTAGTTTTATTCGCGAAGCATTTCCCCGATTTGATTTCATTCAATGTGGCTGACAGGCATTGAGTCATATTTTTGTACAAGTGACTAATCAACACTCACTCGTATGAGTGAAGTTTCTACGATCCTCACCATTGAAATACACGACGGATACCCTGACAGTACCGGTGTCATGGGAAATTTGTTGCACCTGGAAAATTTTTCCCACCTCCACCGTTAACCCTAACCCTAACCTCAACCCTAGCCCTAACCTCAATCCTAGCCCTAATCCTAACCCTAATCTTAACCCTACTCCTTACCCTAACCCTAAATTTAACCCTGTCCTTAATCTTAACCCTAACCCGTACTGCTGCGTGTGGTAATAATTTTCTGGTGCGACGAATTTTCCACTACACCGGACTCGTACTTGTGTCTATGTGAATGCAGTCTTAGACTGTGTTTGTGCTTTCGCTTTGTGTATTGCCATCCCACCTACAAGCCATTTGTTATTAGCTGTGTCACTTTGTGACTAGCAGCATTTGTTATTTATGATATGCATACCATGTTGTGTGTCTACATAATATTATATAAACTGAGTTGCATGTTGTTATCAACATTTTGTTATTTGTGATCGACAAGTGCATACAGTTTTATTGATTCAGTAACAAGTTGATCTGACGGGTTTTCAGGTTTGCCCATTTTTACGTAGTTTTTGTTAATCGATATAATGAATGGTCTCATGGAATTGCTTGGTTACTGTTCAGACCTGTTCATATTTGTTTTTATTTTATTTTATATTGCATTTTTGCTTTTCGGGCAATTTTATTAGTCATGTGTTTGCTAGTTGTGTAACAGTTTTGCATATGTCATTATTACCTCTGCACTCTGCAGGATTACTGAAGAAGTTGTCAGTGCATTTTGATGAAATTGTTGAAGGGTGGAACATAGCCGAAGGAAAGATCAGTTAGATTTTCGTGGCAATCCGGGTCATGTACGATCTGGATCCAGGATTTGTAGATGATTTTTTGCTTATTTTATGGAGTAGCAACAGCATCGTGTTTAATACAGCTTGCTTGATTCATCTATGTATTGCCAAAGGTCGTCATGGTAAGCCTTAATGCGTGGCTTTTTTAGCACAGTGGCATAAAGTTGACATCTGGGTGGATACGTATACTCTATGATTGTTTTAGAAGTAGGGCACTTAAAATTATTCATCATCTGCTTTATGCACTGTGCTTGATGTAAAGTCACAGTATTTTTATTGCGTTTCGAGCAGTAAGGGAGATACCGTATAGATCTACTGTTTTTTATTAGTCTCGGTTTTAGAGTTGTGTCTCTCGCCTCTTTTTCACTGTTTGTCGTCAGCGTGTGTTCTGGACACTGTTTGGTAGTGGCATTAAACAAAATGAATGATTTTTATTTTGTCTCGTTGCTAACCTGTCGCGTGTACACAGTCAGTCTTATTTCATTTAGTGTTTAATATGTGCCTTGTTAAACCGTTGTTGGTAGGGTACTGACAATGAATCAGTCGACAATTACAGCTTGTTTATGTATGTGATGTTTTGATAACAAAAACATCCCACTCCAGTTCTGGTGTTGTCTATCAGTGCTAGATGTATTATTAGTGATTATTTTCATCGTCAACTGCGTAATAAAACGGCGTGAATTTTCGTGGACGACAAGATTACATGTGAAAATCACCATTGCAGTACGCTGTACTTAATTTCAGTCTCAGAGGCTGTACGTGGCCGACTTTGAACATGGCTGTACAACTTATCTTGAAAGACTTGACTTTTTGAGTCATGATTCATTCGTGACATATGGCGCTATACTTGTGTGTTTTGATTGATGATTGATTGATTGATTGATTGATTGTAGAAATGTTTTAAAATCGTAAGATTAGCGTTACTTTTAGGGCCTTATTTAATTGCTCTGAATCAAAATATGTCGACATTTGATGAGCGAATTGAGTGACGCGGGCTACGTCGCGCGCAGAGCAGTGCGGACCACGTTAGCTGACGTTGCAGTCGGATACTCCGTTAGTAACGACATTGAGAGCGATCATCGCAACATCTCAGCAGTTGAGTTTCTAGTTGGCAGTCTTGGTATGTAAAACTTGGCTGCAGAAATCTAATTCATTTCATAATTGTGCGTGGAAAAACAAGAATCCACTACACTTAGTTTTTAATTTTACTTAACGAACTTAGGCCAATCAAGCAATTTTATTTCAGGCAACATGGCTCAAGTACAAAATTAATACAGTACCGGTATAGGCCTACATGTAGCTCTAAAAAAGAGAAAAAGGAGAACGCAAGTCAGCGTATAGGCTAAATACGATTAACGATTGTCATTTAGCGGATAAGTAATAAGTAAAAAAAATTATTTCGCACTTATATTCTTAAAAGTAAATAGGCGCTACTCGGTAATACAGATGGTCGTAAAGAAGTGCGAGTGCCTTTAAACCTGCAGCAAAAAATACTATTCGCAACCACGTGCAAAACAAGACGTCATAGCATGCAAAATTGCAAATTAGTACGAAGACGCAGTTTCGTGCAGATTTTTTTAGAAACTGCGTAAAACTTGTTGCAGGTGAGCATAATAATTGCTGGTGCAAAAAGACGAAAAGGTCAAAGAAGGAAAGGCTAGAAGACGGTCGGAAATGGCTGCGTGTATTCAGCGCGCTCGACTGTCGGTTATACTCGCCGTCATTCTGACGCTGTCGACATCAACGCACCGGATTCACGCTCGACGACTGTCGGTAAGTTCACTCCAAACCACACCAATGCTCAGTTTTAGGCAACATCGCTAGTCTATTGCGACACGAGCTACCGTAACGTGGTCTGTCCATCTGTAACTCTCGTGCACCTGCATATTAGACGGGATGAGATCCCACGTAACTTTGTATTAGACATATGGGTCTCGTTACTCCACGAAAGGTGGAAATTCCGGATAGAACCTTGCATTGCAGATGCCCCTATGCCTACAGATTGCGTGGTTGTTTGCACACATGCCGCCTATAGTAACAAGAAACAACTGATTTTGGTCTCTCGTATTCAGTCAGTTACTTAAATGTTTTATAGAAGAATAATATAAACATACACATTTTAAACAAATCACTGAAAACAACAATCAAGGACTGCACAACACGGTTTATCAGAAGACGGTTAAAATCATGTCATAAAATCAGCGGAATTTTTCAGCTTTATGATAGTTATAGTTCACCGTATGAGAAAAAGGTTGCGAATGCCGGCATCGATCTCCACTTTCTCTCTCTCCGCCGAATTTCCTAATCTGACTTACACAACAATACTACACCTTGCGATAGCCTAGCATAATATTTTAAACTACTGTAAAAGACAGGTTGAATAATGAAGTTCAGGTTTGCTGTTTAAGCACATGGAAGACGCTCGCTTTGCGTCGAAATCGACTGAATATATTGAACAGACATATTGATGACGTAAAAACGTTAGCGCGTGCTAACGATGGACTAAATAGCGATTATCTGCAAGACCACACACAGTCTGAGACGATCATTCGGTGTCTTTGATGTCGGTTTATTGCAGAGGCCAAACACGGACGAGTGTGCGCTGTTCAAAGCGACCGATGCCGAAGCACTTGCCAGCGGCAATGGAACTTTCATCGAAATAGGCGAGTGATACGGCATTAAGAGTTTCTCTCTAACTCTGACAACGCTACAAAGCGGGGACTATTAACTACTCAAGACAGTAGCGCTTAGGATTAGATGTTTGGTGTCCAAATGCAATCACTAAGCTGATTGTTGGAAGCTATGATGTCGAAAATTTGAGCTGTTTGCCTACATATTCACTGGCGAGAAGAGCCGCGTCTAGAATAAGGCCTTTAATAACTTCTGGTTACACAAAATAATCTCAACACAATTGCCTACAGCTGCTAGACACCGAACAACTGGGACGCTTAGTCCCAAGTTGTCCCTGATATTTTGATATCAGTTAATTAGTCAATCAACTTATTAGGCCTATCTGCATGGTGCTATATACTTGGGGTAAACATAAAGGCAAGCAAACAAGCACAGACACATGGAAGATACGCACACAGATAAATCGACGAAATAAAGAATATAACGTACAAAAATCAATATACTGATTAAAGAAATCTAGGAAACAGGTAGCCGTAATTCTGATATCCAAGCTGCTGGTCCCAGCTGCGCCATGTTAACGATGCTTCTGCCGCAGCCACTGCCTTGAAGACCATCACCATCAAAGACAGTGCATCACCGCCTTTGAGACAAACGCTCAACAAGCTTCCTCTTGGGATCGCCTCAGCGTGCTTCCATCATTCCGAAGTGATGCACTGCCAACTTGTCTGCCGGTGATAAGAAAACTGCACTCGACTTCTAACAGCTGCCGGTAGCATATGACTCAACCGACGGCATTCAACTTAGACGAATACGATGCAGTTCAGTTCCTATAACTGTTTTTCGCATTCGTCTTTCACTGACTTGCGTAGGCTTATTCCGCAGCAGAACAGTAGCCATTTTAGGTCTGGCTTATTCCGCTCGTGACGACCCATTGATCTTTAGTTACAATATGACCGCGTGTTTTTGTAAGAATTTTTAAAACAAATTCTTTGCGTTTGCGTTGCTATTTCACTGTACACTGTAGGTTGGTTGTTTTGCTAACTCAAACTGGCCATCGAGGCGTGAATTTATGACTAGCCTACGCCACACTTCGCCTCTGGAAGAAACGGCGTGTTTTACAACGCTGATGACCTGCGTTGTAAGACTCCACTTTGTAGACCTAGTGGCTCAAAAACATTGTAGGGGGCCTATATAGACATAGGCCGCAGTGGCAGTTTTAGCTCACAACATCTGGGGGCACAGCCCCATGGCGAGCGGGGTAGTGCGAGTCTACAACGGGGGTCTGGAAGCAGAGCCTCCAACGGGGTCCAGGGGCAAAGCCCTTGGTCAGGGTGTCAGGGCGAAGCCCCCCTAAAGCGGAAGCCGCAAACTTGCTAATTTTTCTACAATTTGGAAATGCAAAGAAATCAGATATTTGTGTTATCTTTGCAAAAAAAATCATGGGTGGCCACGAAACTGGGGGCTAGAGCAAAACCGGAGGCTGTGTTCCCGGCCCGGGTCTAAAACCGCCACTGATAGGCCGATATCTATTTGATAGCGCGAGTAGACCACTTGAATGGGTCCTAAGAACTCCAAAAAGAAATGGCGGTTTATATTGGACGGCGATATTTATTCTTTTCTTTTTTGTGTGTCTCAGGTTATTGTGTTAAAAGACCGTGAACGAATCGCGTAAGGTGTAACGTAAACTTCAGTCTGTAGCCTACATATCACACATAGCCAAAACAAAACGAAATACTAGAAATATGGGGCAGAGCCCAACGTGAGGCTGTCCGGCGCCGTAAGTCCGACGCGTGAAAAAGTTAAGGAAGTTGAAATTCTATTCGTAGCAAATTCACGTGGCCCGAACTCAAATACGTTAGCATACACAGAATGCGCATTGTCGACTTAGGGTGGGCCAACATGCGCGCCTATAACGTTTTTGTTAGTGGACCAAAGTTCACCAATTTTTTGTTCAACTCCAGGGTGATCCTGCTTGATAACTCCGTTGACCGCTTGTTTATATCTCAATTCGTTCCAGAGATATTCGCGGTCAAACTCGATAGCTGTCCTAAATCGCGCCGAATTTTGGACGTTTTTTGCCTTCCCAACTTTTAAAAGAGCGGTGCCCCCAAAAGTTGTACACTCGTTATTACCCCTACCTAGCGGCAAATCACGTGCTAAAGTTTATGGGGCTACTCCCTTCAGCTCCAAAGATCTCGAGGTTCATACGCTACATTGTAAGGCAATTTTTGACCCCCCCTTTGTAAAAAATGTTGGGGGAACCCCCGTCCCCGGTGGGGTGTGCGCTGGCAAGCCTTGGACATTCTATACCTCGTGTAAAAATTTCGGGGCGCAGCACCCTCTAGGGGCAGTTGCGCCCTGGGCCCATGAAGTGGCCTCAGCGCTGGGTGGCCGCTTATGTGGTCATCGTCCCCGCAGGTAAAAGTAAAGGTACCCCCTAGAGGTCGAAATATGGTTTTCCGAAAAAGTCGATCTTCCGGGTATGATTGCACCATCAAATCTTCGTGGTTAATGAACCGAAGTTCAACGAACTTTTTTGGTTCAAAGCGGGAGGAAACGCTGTCGGTCACTTAGTTTTCCGATTTTGTATAGACCTATCTGTTCCGCATGCAGATATTCGCGCTCAAAGTGGGAAGGGGTCGGAAATCGGGCCTAATTCAGCATGTTTTTGCCCTCCCCCATTTTTAAGACAAGTGGGGCAGACCCCCAAATTTTTTGACTGGGACTATAAAATTGAACATACTTCCCGAATTTCGCGGCGATCGGCCGAGAGACGTCGGAGATTGGCGAAAAAAGAAACAGCGCGCAGTAACACAAAGCCTTCCCGAACTATAAGCTTAGTTCCGGGCGGCTTAATAAGCCTAACGATAAAACTAAGATTTGTTGTCCGTGATCTCAGTACGGTGGGTACAAAAAATAGTCCGAGGTGCAACAGATTGGTGGTAGGCCTACGAGTGAGTTTTGAGTCCAGAATGCAGAGAACACAATTTTGATTTCTCTGCGTAGGTCTAATTTTATCATCGCACGTGACACTTCGTCACTTCGATGAATCAGAATCTTCCCGATAACTGTGACATTTGTGTGCATATAAATGACATGGTGTTGTTTGAAGGCGAGACGGACGTGTCGGACCACTTCCATCTGCAGATGGAAGTCTTTCCGAGCACACTCAACCACAACGGAATTCTGTTCTCAGTGGGCTCCAAGCCGAATTTCGAGTACTACGAGTGGAAGACGGCAGCCGTCAACACGCAGTTTATCGTCGTCGAGTTCATCTTCTCCGCGGTCAGTCAGTCCGCTAACAACATCATATAGCTGCAGTTGTAATACCCCCTTTACACGAGGAAGCATACATGAAGCAAACGTGAAGAAACGTTCATGCAAGAGGATGCCCAACGGCCTCGCCCAAGTATATAGGCCTACGTCTGAATTTTTTCCAACTTATCATCAAACTTGCCTTTGGATACTCGGTGGATCAACTGCAACATGGTCGACGGCAACGATGGACGTCATTCAGCTGATACGCAGAGCTGTCGAAGAGTTATTTTTTAATGCATTAACGCACTGCGTTAATTTTTTTAGCGCAATAATTAATGCGTTATTAACACACCCAGGTCCGTCGAGAGGAAGAGTAGGGGTAAGTTATCCCGGGCCCCGCGACGTTTGGGGGCCCCGCCTGTAGAATATGGAAAGTTAGAAACACATTTTGAAACGTATAATTAACAATAACTGACGTCATAGCTAGCATAAAAATCTATTAGCTTGTCGTCGAAATAATTATTTATTTACAGTAGCGATGGAACGGCAACTACAGTTTAGTTACTTGAATTCATTCGTTTGTCAAATAACTGCAGTTTAACGAAATATTGAAATTTTTTTCACACAATTTAGTACATTAACATAAATTTACCTACGTACGCTAATTTTTTAACGTGCGTTAATTTTTTAACGAGCGTTAGGTTATTAACGCATTAACGCGTTAATTAATGCATTAGTTTGACAGCTCTACTATTAAGCCTATTATTCGAACCATCTACTCAAGCCCGGGTCACTAATTGTTTTGACCACAATCCGTTCAAAATTTTTGACAAGTCTAAGGTTAAAGAGATAAGCAGACAAATCTGAAATATATCCTTTAACCCTTGTTCTTGGGCGAAGATAATTGCACGATACCAGACAGTACTCAATTTTGAGGGTTTGTGTATTATCGCAAAAGAAAACGAAAATGATCAGATCGACTGATAAAATGCAGTATATTATATGCTGGTTTATTGCAGTTAGCATTGACGCTGAAATCGCTGGGAACGCAGCACTTGCGTTCAGTCGAGATCTACAAGACTTGGCCAAAGCCGTACAGCATCGACGACGCACGCTGGCACACCGTCAGAGGTAGGCTAAAAATGAAAATAGCCCAGTTCAGTCCACGAATTTCTTTGGCTAATTATTGCATACAATACGGATGGAAACATTATGCGCCGCATTATTTATTGTGTTCAGTGTTTGACTGCTGCACTGTTCACGCTTCAATGCGCACGCCGCTTGGCGTATTCAGACTACGACATTGTGCTTGACATGAACTAATGACATTGTAATGTGCGACAATAAGAAGACCCATCTACAAAAACTTTAACGTCTTCAAAACGGTGCAAAAGTTTTGTACGAGAAATGCAGCAATGATTGAAAAAAAATGTGCTACAGACAGAATAAGTTTCGTACACTGCTACTACTACTACTACTACTACTACTACTACTACTACTACCGTACTACTAGGCCTACTTATTCTTTTTCAAAATACGTGTCAACTTCAGCATGCTGAAGCTCAGTTTGCGCAAATGGCGCGACATTTATATTTATTCCTGGTTGGTATTTTAAAACGACTTCTGAGGGATCGAGGGATAACAATTAGGTGCATTTTGCATTAAAGTCAGGCTATAAGCAGTAGCTCTATAGTGATGAGAACCGCGCGCAGCCACGTCACTACACTGTGTCTCAAAAAACATCTCCGACATTTTCGACTGTAACTTGAAAACCAATTATCAGATTTTAATAATTATTGGTACAAATATTCTTGATACAATTTGCCATCAAATGACCGTTTAGTTTCTCACCTCACCCAATGTATGCTTCTGCACTACTTAGGGATAGCAGATCAAGTGAAATATGCGTTAAAAGAAACAAAAAACCTGAAAAAACATCTCCAACATTATCGATCGTACCTTAAATAAAAATTAGCAGATTTTAATAATATTTGGCAGAAATATTTCTGACACAACTGGCTATTAAATGTGTTTTAGTTTTTACCTCACCCAACGTCTGCTTCTGCACTACCTCGGGAAAGCAGACCAGACATAATACGTGTTAAAATGAATGGAAAAACGTCAATAAATTCCATTTGTCCTAATTTGTGGGCTTCAACAGTAGGTCTATTACAAGGTTTGACTGTCTTGCAGCAGTGTTTACCAGAGAGAGTTTAGGAATGTTTGTAAAGTTAGAAGTGACTGGTAGAGCCTATATTGGTCTGGAGCAGAACATTATCGATACTGCTGTCAAGTGAATGGAGAAAGTGTCTCCTTGCCTGTGTTCGCCTAATGGGCCAACACTTTAAGCAGTTTTACTCTAGGGAGTTAAAAATGGATAACTGAATGAAATGTCAGCCACAGTGTCAGAAATGTGAAGAAAATGTGTTTTTACGCGTTGTGTTAATTACGCAGTCATATCGCATTGAATAAAAAAGTGATATTTCGCTGGTTGTGCTTTCCCCAGGTAGTGCAGAAACAGACGTTGGGTGAGATGGGAAACTAAATGGTTATTTGATGGCAAGTTGTGTCCGAAATATTTGTATTAAAAATTATCAAAATCTGATAACTGGTTTTCAAGTTACAGTCAAAAATGTCGGGGATGTTTTTTTGAGACACAGTATACTTATGGTCAGCTTGAGCTTGAGTTGTGTGTCGTGTTCGCTATGCAGCCTATCGGGACGGAGGCCGCTGGACGGTGAAGATTGACAACATCACCAAGACGGAAGCGGTCTTCAACAGGACCGACGTCCAGCTGTTCGGAAAGCGAGCGTACATCGGCGGACGACCAGGTCACAAACTCTCATCGCTGCTGATTCTATAAACCTATTATTTTATTTTTTTTTGGTTTAGACCTATATCTGTCCGGCATGGCAATGTTGATGTTATCTGGCGCACGTTTAAAGACTTAAAATCGTTCTCTGATAAATCTGCGGATTGAACGTCAGATATCAACTCTCTTAATTATATAACGTGAATGATGATTCCTGAATCCGATTAAAAATTACAGAACTATTTGCTTGTTTTATTTTTCTATACTTCTAATCAATATATTTTCTACGGCTTACGTTACTTTTTTTGCATCGATTTACGTAAGACCTATACGTTTATGTATACCTGTGTAATATTTTTATTCGTCGCGAAGACAGCGCAGACCAGTTATAAGCAAAAGTTAACTAAAAGTTGTTAACTAATGGTTTAATTAATAACTTTAGTCAAATCAGTAGTTTGATTAAAATAAAATAGTTTAGTTAAAACAATAATTGAATTATTAATTTTTACTTAGTAACGGAATCTCTTAATTTTGAAAAAATAGTTAAATATTTGTACAATTTTTACTTCAAGATATCGCTGGACTGACTGCAATAAACTAAGCGTGGCAAATGTTGCAAAAGTGAATAACACTAAAGATATAAATTAAGACAGTGACTTTTTTATTCTGCTGAAATGTTTAAAATGTTTAATTAATTTTTTTTCTCAATTTGACAGTTTACTTGTAGCCGATATCAGCAGCACAATGTTGCACCATTTTCTCCCCCAGATGTACAAATATTTAACTAATTTTTTTTTTAAATTAAGCTATTTCGTTATTAAGTTGCAATTAAATTACTGTTTTGATTAAACTATTTTATTTTAATCAAACTACTGATTTGACAAAAGTTATTAATTAAACCATTAGTTTCCGACATCTTCACTCGTCCCATTAGCTTGTCGTCGGAATAATTATTTACAGTAGCGATGGAACGCCTATTCGTAAATTAGTTGAAAACGTTCGATTAAAAGTTATTGGTTCAGTTAAAGTTTTATAATGCCACAGTAGTTTCTAACCGATAGTTTAATCAATTTTTAGTTAATATTTAGTTTGAGTTTTATTATTTTATTAGCTAACTTCCCATCACTGACGCAGACGTGACAAAATCTTATATAAACTGAGAAACTACACGTGTTTTATGGCAGCATAATGATAAGACTAATGACAGCAAAACTAATGAAGCTGCTGCTGGTGGTGATGATGATGATATTGCTGATGCTGGTTTGTGTGCATACAGATTACACTGATCACCAGTTCTCAGGCGTGATTCGTCGCCTGCGTGTCAACGGTCGTTCGGTCCAGATGAGTAGCGGCCGTACCATGAACAAGGTCGAGGTGTGGCACTGTTCTGCTGTGGAAGTCAATCGTTTCATCACGTTCCTTAAACAACAGCAGCGCTACGTCCACAACTAGACTCAGACACTTGTTTGTCTGTCCGTCCGTCTGTCTGTCTGTCTGTCTGTCTGTCTAACTGGCCACTGCCGACGCCGCTTCTGACTTTTACAACGACAACAACAAAAATATAACTATAGAAGCGATCAAACATCGCAAGCACGCAAAGTACTGCCACCCAGCCAATTCCACACCACCAAAATATTTATATATTTTTAATATTAATATTAATATTTTTAGTAATTTATATAGCGGACAAAAAGACAGATAGAAAGACAAACAGGCAAAGCTTATAATATTTTCCAGTTATACGCCGTACGTAATAAGATCTGATTCGTATTAGTATAGGCTACAAATCTTATAAAACTTGCTGCATCGTCTTTGCTGAATAGGCGCTATTAAGGTTGTTGTTACTATTATTATTGCTAGATCGTATTTCTAGCACTTTGTCCTAGCGTTTGTACTCTGTAGTGATTGATAACGACTGTTATTCACAGCGCTTCAGACAACGTCGCTGTACGGCCTAGCAAAGAATCGATCTCACATATACGTGCAGTAGGCCTACTCCAATAGGGTGCCGAATAAACGATAATAAATAGACTCATTTAGTTTAATATACTGAGTTTATGTGATGCACACGTCGTTAGCCTAATTCGTCAGTTTAACTAGCACAACGTTTGCCAATTTGCAGGCCTCAGTTTAAATGTTGCGCCTCTCATAGACGGAAGAGAAAGTGAACTGACTGATTGGAAGCTGTTGCCTTTTACGTTATTTTGCGTGTAAAACAACAGCAGCAGCAGCAGATGAAGAACAAGCTTTGATAATACACACAGAGTATATATAGGCCTAGGGCCTAGACAGTACGTCACTGAACAATAATTGACTTCCCACCACTGTTCAGTGGCACTGTGTAACAGTCATGGAACCATTTACTAAAAATGGTGCATATGAATGATAATGACAAAGTTGGGCTCACCGTCAGATTGACCCATAGGCCATAGTATAGCTTTAGACTACAAACGCGAACGAAAAATACCGGATAGATTTAAATGTCAGAGACATTTACTAAATTCCGCTAGTCAGGCGATATGTGGGGCCTAGGACTAAAACATTAGCTGTTATTGTCGAGTGCTACTATAGGCCTATAGGCTTGTATCAAATGAACAGAATACCTGTTAACGTAATTAGCCTACGTGCAAATGTTGCAATTCTCTTTATGCGCTTCAAATTGTCGCATTCGACACAGTGTATCGACACTCTCATAGATCATGTTTTATATCGACATCGACCGTTCACTGAAATCATCCTCTTCCGATAAGCATTTTCGACATGATCTGAGCGTAGGCGGACATTTTTGTCATAACTGCGTCACATTTTGCCGATTTTTTTCAGCGGCATTAAATCTAGCAGAATAAATTTGGAATAAAGTGATCAATAAAAATTCAACATATCAGAAACCATCCCTATGTTAGCACTACAGTATAAAAAATTCGCAAATTAATCTACACAGCAAAGCGTAGAATGTGCATGCGACGATCGTTGTATTGCTATTTTAGTATTTACTGCTACGCCTAAGCGTGAGAGTGTCTGGTCAAGTTATTAAACATGACGACTAACTTTTTAAATCACCCACATTGTGTTCTGCACTTATTTACATCATGATGTGATGTCAGAAAAACCGATTTCTTTCTTTAAACTTCAGCAGACAAACAAAAATGGATATCGCTGACGTGCCCTATGTGTTTTAATTGGTCTTTAGATGCCCGAAGACTTGAGAAATACTCGATTAAAAACTAAGAACAGTCCGTTAAAATCGACATGTGCGTAAAATTGACACTGACACTGTTTTACAAATATTTTGTGCGTTACGAGTTTGTACACTCGCCGGTACGTGTGACGATCCAAACGCCTTTATTGTAACGCACAAAATATTTGTAAACTACAGAAAGCACTCGGAGAGCGCAGGTACCTCCGCCAAGGCAAAGCTATTCGCCAGGTGGCGTCACCATCTTCGCTTTGCCAGCGGCTCCCTTATTCCCCCTTTAACGCAGTGGTAACAAAAATTTCAAAGTAATCCAGAATCCAAGATACCTGCCGGATCACCCCTAAAATTTAATCACTGGTAGTTTATGCCATGCCCGACATTCCCTCAAAATTTCAGCAAGATCCGTCCATAACTTTTTGAGTTATCTTGCTAACACACAAACAAACAAACAAACTCTGGCAAAAACATTACCTCCTTGGCGGAGGTAAACAGTGTCAGTGTCAGTGTCACGCACATGTCGATTTTAACACGCCCTTGCCGTTCTCTCGTCATGATACATCCCTCATTTGCTACTGATAAACAGCACAATCTACACTCTTATATATAGGCCTATAATTTATGTAGGCCTAAGTAGCTTATTACTGACAGTGATAGCCTGCGTGGATCGTCGCTGCACTGCAGCAGGTTGACATTTGACGCAGAGCCATGGCGGCGGTTTGTGAACACAGAACTTCTAGTCGCTGCAGTCTGACTTTGTTCATCACCATCGTCACTGCTATGACCGTCTTGTCAGTGGACAGCACCGCAGCATCGGTCAGTGACAATTGTCTTTATCTATACACAGCACGCGGTGTGCGACGCCATACAGTTTTGGAAATTAAGACGATTGTCTTTTTAAAACTGATATGACATTGAAATTTGGACGTAGGCATGTAAATGGTACCAAAAGCTCATTTAGTGATGGCCTGCCAGTGCCACTATTGTGAACGCAATTTGTAAATTACAGTAAATTAGATACGAATAGGATGGTGCGGAAGTTTCTTTAAAAACTACATTGCCACTTCCGACGACTTGTTTCCCATTACCATTCGCATTTTCCCTTATCATTTTAGTTCTCATTCCCATCAATCCCACGAGATTTCCATAAAACCCATGCGAACGTGGAAATTTCTATCACGGGCACACCTCTATTGGCGATACTGCATGCTATAAGCGACCCTTATTGTCAAACAGCACGTCTGTGGTTGTTTGGGTCTGCTGTCAGCTGTTTGCAGCGCAGCACGACTTGTGCTTTAGGCAACGTCCACGATTCGCGAGCCACGTTGCCTATCATCTCATTTATAATTTTGAATTACACTGAACCTCTTGCCTTTTGTTAAAATTAAGTGATTTTGAAGTGATGTGGGTTAAATTTTGCTGTCATGGTTATTGTTTTTTCATAGCTGCTTGCTATCACCCTCCTAATCCTAAGTATAATCCTCTTGACTTTGTTAATCAGTTGCGTGTTACTATTAAACTTATTATTAGTCAGGAGAATTGTCCAATTATTATAATTACTGGTGATTTTAATTTACTGTGTACTGATTTTTTAGAAGAAGAATTTGGATTTAGTCAGTTGGTTCAGGAAGTAACTCATGGTACCAATCTCCTTGATAAGGTTTTTACTAATCGTCCAGATTTACTTTGTACAACTGTCCACCAGAGTCTTT
>Ga0056128_1004200_pt1 | contig 17970 bp, 11 predicted proteins | sample WorMetLIZISLAND2_FD_71113 | JGI IMG/M metagenome (GOLD analysis project Ga0056128, IMG submission 71113) | Marine gutless worms symbiont microbial communities from Max Planck institute for Marine Microbiology, Germany - Olavius geniculatus... ... | reverse complement strand
GATTTCGGGCTGCGACACAAGTCTATATCATTCACAAGGTGGCGCCACGAAACTATCGTTATGCGATCCAGATAGAGAATTTGGTATTTGTATATTAACTAAGCGTGAACACCCCAATTTTCAGCTAAACTACTGAACCGGAACTGTATAGGCTTTCGCGCGTCTCGTGAGCATTAGTTCAAATTTCTTGTTTTGCAACATTAAGGAAAATTGTATCCACAGTAGATGATGCCAATTTTATTATAGACGATAATAGTATGCGATACTTATATAGGTATGTTTTTCAGTAGTTTTTGGTGCTTTTCTGTGGTCATCCATTTTTTGTGATTGTATTTGTAGCTTCTATAATATTAATTTTATTCACCACTAACATAATTGTTAGCAAGTATGCATCCGTCTACAAAAATAAGATATAGGCTAAATAACTAAGTTAAATTAATACAATTAGCTGAGAACAATAATTTTGAAAAGATACTAAAACTGAGTAAGCAAAAAAAACGCAAAACAATTGCAAAAGACAACAGATGTAAACTAATACAATTGAGTACATCAGAAAACAGAAACGCAAGGAAACCGCAATATCATTCCAACGCGATAGTCTGAATGTGTAGAAGCATCCACAAATTGCATTTTGCTGCCGACAATGTGGGTTTATTTTCATTTATTTTTCCGTCTTGGGCTCCGAAAGACGCATGTTTATTGCAGCAGAACACGAAAATGTTTAAGAATGATCCAAGGTCGTTGATTAAGTACCACTGGAAAGCATGCAACTTTCTACTAATAGATGCTAATCCTTTCAGACACTGCAGCTTCTTTTATTTGAGCTTAAATCTTACGTTTGGAATGTTTTTCTAAGACCAGGTTGTCGATGCTGGGGTTCCAAGGAAATCCGTGAGATAGCCCTACGGTAACTAGGCCTACTTGCATTATTCATTTAACTTCTTTCCAAGTAACGCAATGTATTATACGGCTATGATACCCGGCACTCAACGATACGTAACTTATAGATGGTGAGACAGAAAATTTACAGCGCCATTACCGCACTTTGCAATACGTGCGTCGGCAACAACTGTACCAGTGAACGCTATAGAGTTGTCACTACATACGAAACAAGTCGAAATAATGCAATAAGTCTATAGTACAAAAGCAACGTGTAAACGATGTGTGATGCGATGGCAGGTTATTCAGTTTCTCGAGGACGGCATCCTGCTGCAGAAGCCGACAGGATGTCCGGACGACGTGTACCACGTGATGCTGGGCTGCTGGCGGCAAGACCCGCAGGAACGGTTCGCGTTCGACCGCGTTCACCGGCACCTAGTTGAGCTGGCTGACGGCGGCAGTGGAGGGGTGACCACGACCACTGACCACGAGGCTGGGGCAGCAGGCGTTATTGGACTCGCCGTGGGTGGTTTCTTGTAAGTGGCCTGGGGCAGCAGGAACGAACTCGGGAAACGGGCGACGGTCTGTGGCAGGACAGACTGCCGTACGGGCTCACAACGACAACGACGAACAACAACAACGTTCTGCTCAAAACGACGACGAATTCGCTCAACAACAACAGCAGCAGCAGCAGCAGCAGCAGCAGACGCACTATAGTTCGATAGTTTTCACTCGCGATTCTGCTGTCTGCTAATTAACGTCATCATTATCGCAATGTGATTCGTTTGTTCGTGACAATTATGGCGTTCGCTACACGGTGCGACTGGTAACGTGGCATAGCGATAACGCGTTTCATCCGATCAACGACATTATTCTACGCTAGGCCGGGTTAGTACTTGGATGGGTGACTGCCTGCGGCCAGGTAAACCCTCTCGGTATTTAACCAGCCGCCTAGGTCAACTCAGCGTTTCATCCCTCCAGGATAGGTAAATCGAGTACCGGCCTATCTGGCTGGGGTTAAGGCGGGGCGCGTTCACTTGTGCTGGGTGGCAAGTAACTCTGTGTGATCCCATATGGCAGTTGACGCTTCGTAGTTCTGTGGGGGGAGGGATTCGCTCATTAAGAGCTATACACCACTTTTGCCTTTTTTAAAGCAAAAGTTTCGAAACAGAATCGCATGCGATGAACCTAAAACTCAAAACTTTGTTCTAGTTTTAACTTTTATCCTATCTGACATGTAGGCATTACTGCTGTAGGTTTTGTTTCAGTTTTGTGTTTGTACTGTTTTGATTGACTGACTGACTGTGACGTCGCGCGAACATCACATGCTGCTGATGTGAGGAGTAGGGACACTATACAGGTGAGGGCATATAAATGTAAACGGCGTCCGGACCCCCAGACCGTAGACGTAGGCCTACGTGATGCTCATCTCTTTCTAGATCACCTAAAGGCCATAAACTGAGACACATCTATTCACCCTAAAACACGAAACGTTTGTTTTATCGCAACTTCAGGCGCTCCTGTTTTTTACATTTTGGTTTTGTATTGTACTAGTTCTGTTCTTATGATCTACACGATCTCGAGCGGGACTCCCTGTTCTGTTACTGTCATCGTTCTTCAGTAGATGTTCAAACTTTAACTTGTTGTTATTCACATTCCGTTCAATGCCGTATATAGTCCTACCTCAGATGACTGCTTAAAACTTGAATAACTTTGAGTAGCTGTTTCGTACTGAATCAACCTATGTGAATGTGCAAGCTGTGATCGTGTTTATTTTTTAAAAGTGAAGTATCAGATAGGCTTATGATTTTGCGCTGAACCTGACAGCTTCGTTTTAGCTTATGCTGCTTGCGTCTTCTGTAATCTTTTGTTTCGCAAGTAAGTTTAATTATTTTATTGCCGACAGCGTTTCATCACGAGTTTGGTTTAACGTAGGTCTACATGTCAAACAGGTAAAACATAACTATTTTTACCATCCTCGCAATATTAGGGCATATTGCGTTATATACATCGTGAGTTTATAAAGTTTATAAAAGTTCTTGTTAGGCTATAACGTTTTTAAGTGACCAGTTTTACGGCATTATTCAATGACCTGTCACAACAAATTCCGATAAAGATAAATTTCGTCAGAATCATAATTGATATGCGTGCAAAAACTTCTTCTTAATAGTTTTTGCAAAGATATAGGCTCAAATCTTGAGAAGTTAGACTCAGCAGCTTTATCATCATCGTTTATTACGCCAAAAGGCAGCACCACACAATAAAATACACTAAAAAGTAAAAACACTAAAAAAACTCAAAGTACAAAACAAACTGACGTTAATTTTGTTCGCAAAATACGAACCAAAAAGAAGGCGCTGAAAATGCAGAACCGGAAAATGCAGCACTAGAAAATTACGAAGCACTTTTCATTCGTCCCGTCTTTCCCACCCGGTTATTTTGTTGGTCCGTCATTTTCTAGCAGTCCTGCATTTTCAGTCGCCACCTCAAACATTGACAATCCGTTTTAAGAATTGTTATATCCACAGAGATTAGTAACTATTTTCAACATTTCAACAAATCGTCAGCGACAATACTTTCTAGAAATATCGGAAGGAGAATCGCTCAATCTAGTTGAGACAAGAAAGAGTACTATTAGGCCTATACTGTAGTTTCCTCTACCAGAAGATCTCGATCTTACTGCAGCACTTCAACGCGGCCTTCATAGGCAAGTTGGGACGGTTTGCCGCGGCCTTTGACAGCACAGACTAAAGATCGTACTAATGTCATGTACGATGTACCTTCACAGCTTTTTTGTCCTATTTCTTAACTGCGTAAAGATTATACTAGCACAGGATCATGTTAACAATGATGATGATGATAACATTGTAACGTTACTAACGTACTTTTACTACGCTGTACTATTACTACTTCTACTATTCAATAACGATCATATAATATTTAATTATTTTTATCATAATAAGCTCAGTCGTAATCACATGCAGGCTGAACGATAGTTCAAGCCATGTGTTAACGGCGACTTCTCTTTACTATGGGAAAGCCAAAAATTCAACCCCCACAGAATCAAAACCCCTGACCCGATTGAGATAAAATTTGGCATGTTTGATTATGTCGGCTAGATGACCACTCACGCAAACTTTTACGTAAATCTGACCAAAGGGGACTTCTTGGCAAATAGGTGAAATATACGCAAAAAAATTTTCTAGCTATATACACCGTGTCCGGAAAAGTCTATGGTATTTTCGACATATCTTTGTAAAACTTAAATCTATTTTCATAATTTTTGGCCGGAGTCGTCCTGAATATTTACTTTATGTAACTGTTGAGATATTTTCTCTTTATATTGCCATGTCACTACGTAGAGCTGACGTAATTATGACGTCATCGAAAATGCCATTATCACTGTATCCGAGGTGAAAAACGCTAACAATGTTTCGGCTTATAAGTTATAGCTTTAACAAATTTGAACTTTTGTTTATATATTTTGGTAGGCAACATTAAAAAAGTAACGTGCAACTACCAATGTACTGATAGTCCACTTCGCCAGAATGCTGACGCCACTTTACCGTGTAGAATAAAACACTCTTTGTATTCTTACTTTACTTCACACCAAAATAAACATAAATGCACAAAATGTTTTTGTCTGTAGCTGCCTTAGTTGTCAACAACAGTAACAAAACTTGCTATTAGCCAAATTTAAGTCAACAAATTTATTACAAATGTGCATTATCGCGACGCTAACGCATAGGCCTACTGCAGAGATGACGCTGCCACTGATAACGGCTACTGCACAACGACGTTCCAACCGTGCACGTGACGACCACGCTTAACAGGCGAAAAGCAAAACTAGTTCAAAAATTTTAATAAAAAGTAACTTATTTCTATGCCATCAATCTCTCAAGTTTTTTACTGCAATTTTCTTTCAGCAGCTTTCCTGTTTTCATATTGCTGAGGCTCATTTAGACGTTATCTGTCTGCAAAAATGGCATTTTCGATGACGTCACAATTACATTAGCTATACTTAGCGAGAAAAAATTTAGAAAATAAGTTTTAAATGTTTTTAGTAAAACGTATCATTATGATAATGTGCGCCAAAAATTATAAAACTAAATTTTAATTTGTTACATTTATTCAAGAAAAAGTGTAGACTTTTTCTAGACACGGTGTATATGCCTTTTTTTCTTACACGCACCTACTGTCAGACCCCTAAGGGGAATTTTACGCGCGATAGCTCAAACGACGCGGTCTCACGCAAGGGGCAAACCTTTCATGATTACAAAAATTAAAATGTAATATTTAACGTATTTATTCGAAAAATTCGAAAAAAAATTACAATGGCGCCTATGGGGAAAATTAAACAATTCTTTAAACGGTCATAACTTTGGCTGTGTATAAGATAGAGTCGTAATTTTTTGGCTTTTGAGGATGGCCACTCTAACAGTGTCATTCAAATTTACCCCTGGCTCTCCCTGGTTGCCATGGCAACGAAATTTGAGGCAAAATGGGCTATAATTCGGCTTCTGCTAGAGATATCTGCAAGATCTTTGCATCTATAAGGGGGGTTTCGGGGTTGGGTCATCGAATATTGCCAACAGACTTTTACCCCAACCGACCCTTGTTGCCATGGCAACGAAATTTGAGACAAAAGGGCTATAATTCGGATTCTGTAAAAGATATCTCCAAGTCCCGTACACGATATAAAAATGTTACGCAAGACCCGTAATGAGGCCTAGATTGGCACGACTGAATAATAGCAGCAACCATAATAACAATAAACAAATGTTTTATATAGGCCTAGAGCAACAAGCCTACTATCTGATCCATTCACAAGCAAAAGTATCAGAGATTATAATGGAGAACACGCTCGCAAGTTTAAAGTTCAGATTAGTGACTGGTTACACAAGTAATTTTTAAAGAAAATCTGTGAACAATATCACATTCTACATTATCGGTATCAAAAAAATCTATTTCAAGCTGTTGAAAACAATAATAGTTCATGTATAGACCGTTCACTAGCTTATTGCTTACTAGCATTTGCGATACATTAATTTTCTCAGATGTCGACACGTCAACACGTCAGGTTGTTTAGGGTGACATCTGGTGGCGGCAGAAGTGCACACAGTCGCAGGGTGGCCAGTTTTGGGCGAAAAAAATTCAAAAACTTTTTAAAGACTGTTGAAGGCTTCCAAGCGCCTTTTTCAAATCCATTTCCGTGATACTTAATACCACGTCGTGTTAGACGTTTCTGGCATCGTATGAAAAGAATTTTCACATTGCGGGCACGGTGATTTTGAACCACTGAATTTCAAAGACTTTCATCGCCCTCCAACGTCAAGTTCCAAAACTTTCAAAACCCAGTTTGGTTTTCGAGAAATTTCCACAGCCTGGAAATAGGGACAATTTTTCGAGAACTTTTAAGAATCTGTGTCCACTCTGGAGACAGAGTCGGTAGTGGTCAGAAGTCATCTGGCGGGTGACGGTAGCGTGAACAGTCGCTAGGTGTCACTTTGGCCATTGACTGCGTCTCAGAGTCTGCCTGGCTCACAATACGCGCGAATACTTCCACGCTTCCATACTGCAACATCCACAGACAGCACAGCTACAGGGAAATTAAAGGCATGATCCAGATTCGATAAGTGCTGGGATTATGGCATGAGGCCCTGGTGTGGTTGATTGAACTGTCTGCTTGATGCACCGCGGGTCTAGTTTTCTGCAAAGAATAACGTCTGAGGCCAAATTACGTCATCCTGTAACCATGGTCTAAACATGAGTCCAACACAGTGTCACATGATTACGTCACTTATATTTCTGTTTTTGACGAATTAAGCGTTTCACATATGCCTGACAATGACAGCGTTATACTAGCATGGTGTCTTGTAAAACGGTAAAACTTAATCTTTTTCACATTACGTTACAGCAAACACTGAAGAAATATAGAACACGTAGATGAAAATAATCTGCAAGGACTCAACCAGTGCAGAATTGTGACAATTCTGTCACTAACCTTCTGGCTGGAGGCGGACGCGGATGGCAAGAGATCGATGGGAGGAAATCTAAGAGGAAGTCGCCAGCAGCCGGCGTTGATGCACGCAGCTTCACTGAATAAACGCACCCGACACCAGGCTCTTGTCAACGGCGTCTCAGCTTCACTCGGTGATGTCTGTAACTCCACGATCAGCGCCACGTCAGTCGCTGCAGCCGCCTGAAAACTGAATATTTATTCATCCATTCAGTAAGGACCAAAAACAACACACAGGGACGTAGTTGCTCAGCGTGCCCACTCTAAATTTTCGGCTGTCGGAAAACTGGCGGAAAATCTTTTCGTTGTCGAAAAAGTTTTGTCCAAAAATGCAACACTTGTGCCTGAAATCCCCGATTTTAGAAAAAACTTTAGGGCATAAAATGAAATTTTGAACAACCATAATCTCTTCTGTCAGAAAATTGTAACTTCCTATGTTTTTAGCACACGACTCCGCTGACAACAAAGACAAACAAAAACAACGACATGAGACATACACAAACCTTTAAAAACATAAAGGATAAAAAAGAATAAACTTCACAACAGAGTACTTCTTCTTCTTAGCGTATGCTCTGCATGCCAAGCCAGGCAATAGCCTCCTCACCAGCCAAAGCACGACGTCACTGCTTAATGCGTTAATTAGACAGTTCCAAAAGGAATGATGAAGAAAACAGTGCAGTTAGTGGTTGAACGTACGGCAGTATTGGCTGTTTGGCGCCCATAACGGCGACAACGCCGAGCCTGGAATCAGAGACCGTGGCTGATGCGTGAAGAACCGTTGGGTGGCCCAATGCTGTAGTGCCGCGGTACAGGCTGGACATCAGACTAACATTGCAGTACGCTGTCTCCAGGCCAGCCACGAAGTCATAAAAGACCACCAAACCAGTGCTGCAGCAACGACACTACACCATAGTAACGTACAGCTGCAGGTTGTCTAGTATACTCACTCCACTGGGTGAACCAAAAAACGTGTCACTGTACTTTTGTCCATATCTTCGTCAATTATTGACCGATTTTCAAAATTCTTTTACTGGCACACTCTGCAGACAATTTGCGATAATGTGATTATTACAGATCTCACCGCACCGTAAATGCGTCTCTACACTACCTTGTGAAATATCAATGAAATATGCATACATAATGATAATAACAGACACTTTGGTAAAATTGAAAAAAACACTTTGGACCAACATTGCAGTGAATGGTCTGTATGACACTAGACTGTTTGTGGTATAACACAATCTAGTGTCTTACGAATCATCGCAATGTTGGTCTGAAGCGTTTTTTTCATTTACCTAAAGTTTTGTTATTATCATTAGTTTTTGCTCAGATTTATATTTCACAAGGTAGTGTAGAAATGCACTTACTGTATGGTGGGATATATAATAATCACATTACTGTGAACTGTCTGCAGAGTGTGCCAGTAAAAGAATTTTGAAAATTGGTGAAGATATGGACAAAAGTAAAGTGGCATGTTTTTAATGGCCCATGGTGTATATACTTAGTACAATGGAGGCAGTGCTCACTTAGTCTAAACTATACCCAAGCTGACATCACTAATTAGGCTACAGTAAAGTTCAGAAAATACAAATTATTCACAATGACTCAGTTTGCCCTCCTACTTTTATGATAGAGTAATTGTGATGGCTGTCTTTTGATACTGCTACATTTTTGGCAAGTTAGCAAACTGTTCTTAAACACAGTGATATGCGACTATCAAATAGTAAACACAACAACAACAACAACAACAACAATAATAATAACAACTAGAAGGCGCTCGTGAGAGTGTATATCTTCGCCGAGTAAAGTGATTTAAACATTACTACTACTACTACTACTACTAACCTACAACTACCACTACATTCTACAATGAGGAAAGGGGAGTGAGATGGAATCACTTTGCGGCAGCGGAAAGGTGCTATTGGTGCAATGATGTCACTGCTGTTATGAGTCATCATGTACCCAGAAGAAATGACGGAACGACGGACAGAATGAGTGAAAACAGTATCTCCGCCAGTGTTTACTACGTTCACCTTGGCAGAGATAATAATGCAATTTCTATAGCGCTGTTAAGTCAAGAATAATAAGTGCTTTGCTTTTGAAAAGGCAGAGGGGTTGCTGAAACATCAACAATAAATAATAAGATAAAAATTGTAATCTGATGAATTAGTCAAATGTTTCAACATATCAGTTTATTGAATGATGTGCACCAGAGAACACTGTATCTTACATCGAGCTGTAAGTTGCAGCAACTGTTGCAGACAGCATCTGGCTCGCAAGCACCGGACCCAGATTAGGCTCTGCTTTATCCTGTCATCAGACCAGTCAGTCAGTCAGTCCAATAATCCATCAATGAAACAATCAATCAAAAAAGCTGAAAAAGTGCCATATGTTGAGAGTAAACCGATTTGATACAATAATGCCTAACTAACATATGCTAACAATAACAGTCTACACACACCGACACACTAAAAACTAAATTAATGAAAAAAAACTGTTTAAAAAGTGCACAAATGTAACCCAGTTGAAAGTGTCAGATCCGTAAGGACAGTTCAACTGGTACTAAATGTCCATATAGCGGAAAGAGGTAAAACAAATTTTGAGGCAGGAATGAAAGATTAAAACAATATGGTGCTGGAAAAAACATAACGACATTTGGAGATGAGATAAATAAAAAAGACCGGTCACAAAACGTCCGACAAAACAGACTGGGTAGACGGGATGATAATACCTGGTGATTTACATTAAAACGAGTGCACTATTAGTTATCTTTGAAAAATTTTTTTGTCATCTGTCGTCTGTCACATTTGGGCACCCTGCTTAAACTGTTCGACAAATTAAGACACTATTTGGCGGGTACACTCGTGGGGTCTAGTGACACAATGTGTCAGAGAGGGGTCCCTAACCCCCAGGGAAGGGAAAATGTGGGGTTCATACCCCAGCCAAAACATGCGATTGCAAACTGCAGCCAAACCGCCAGTCCTATGCTGCCACCTGGCGAATACAAACAAATAATTCCAATTCCACCTCTTGCAAAATTCCTTTGGTCTTTGTTTTATTTGCAGCAGTAACGATAACACTATTAGTTGCAGGGCTTGACAAACATTTAATGTAGAGAAGTCAAAGTGTTGATTTTTTTAACACGCTAATGCATTGCGTCATTTTTTTAACCCATGCATTAACGCTTTAATAATGCATGATTAATATTGCTAATATTTTGTCAGTAGACTACACAAAGGGTGACTGGAATAATTTGGAATAAAGCCCACGAAAGCATGCCTGTGTCACAGGACCGTAACAGTAGTGATGGAACGGCAACAAAACTATTTCTAATTACATGAATATTATTCGATCATCAAATAACCGCTGTTTAATGGAATATCCGAACTCCTGCTTGTCAGAATTTAGCAAATTTACATGTATGCGTGAATTTTTTAAACAAGCGTTAATTTTTTAATGTGCACTAATTTATTAACACGTTAACAGATTAAGTTAATGCGCTAGGAGTCTAATTTGACAGCTCTAATTCAATGACTAATCCACGCAATTAGTGCAACCTGAGATGTGGCGATTGCGTCGAGTTTCTTGGTGAGCAGTTGGAGCTTCATTCGTTGTTTGGCAATCCCAACCTCTCGCTCAATGATCTCAAGTTCACGCAGCCTCTGCTCATCTTGCTGCTCTAACGACCACGCTGCACACAGCATGCCACACACACACAGATCCACTCATCCAGTGCATACCACCCTGTAGGCTGTACCTGTAATACAGACTACACGCGAACCATAAACTGACAGTTGGCTGGAGTGCATAACACATTAACTGTGACGTCAACAGCATCAAAAGAGACAAGAAACAGTGACAATAGATTTACATTCAATGAGTTGGCTGTGTTATATCTGACTTTATATTTAATTTACAGTACTCAACATGTAGCCGATGCTCCATGTACTCTGAAATTACTTGCGTTCATGTTGCTATGAAATGCTGGGCAAAATAGTTGACAAATAGACCAAAACTGCAACAGTAAAAGAGATGGCAGAAGTTATCAGCAGTGTCGTGAGTTACAAAAGGTTAGGAGCAAGGCAGAAAGTTGCTTTCTTCCGATAGACAGATGCAAATTTCTGATAAAAACAACTGCGGGTACTCATAATTTTAATTTTGCCTCTGAATTCCCGAATTTTTGCAAACATCCAGCCATATACAGCGTGTATTTTCTGAAGAAAACTTGCTGATAAGAAGAAAATTTTCCACCAGGTCAAAGTATAAAGGGTCAAATGCCCACTGCCATTCCCTGCCAAGTCGCCAATGTATGTTACATTGATACAAACCATCGTCATCGGTGTCAATGCTTTGAGTCTGCCGCTGGAGCACGTCCGTGTTGGTCTCATGTAGAGAGATGAGCTCATCCTGCAGACGATGATTTTCCAGCTCTAGTGCAATCAGCTGCTCATTCGCTCCATTCCCAGACTCACCTGAAAACATTAGCCGCTATTGCTGGCTTATTCTCGTCATTGCTTTGTAGACAGCAATGTCTCATCAAACTCTGCAATTCCAGTAATTGTTATTTATACGATTATTCACTTATTTAATTCCATCCAGACAGTGAGGCCCAACAGACCAGAAAATCATGCATTGCCTTAGCTATTGCTGTAATAAATAAAACCCACTACATCGAGCACAGTCGAGATTAACTGTAAAAAATTAGTCAGTTCCAACAAAGAACGAAATTAGCTTTAGTAGGCTGACAAGCTAAGAGCAGCAAAAACGAACAATAATATTTTTTCTAATAATGGTAGCTGGAAAACTAATTACTAATGTAGCAAAACTACTACACGTACAATAAATTAGCTCACCTTGATTCTTCTGGTGTCTGGTATAGACGATGCCATTTGTCTGTGCTAATGTGATGGCATCTTGCTCCATGCTTGCAATGTGCAGCAGTATTTCAGGGTTATTGCCGCCACTTTGCAGATAACGAAGTCTCATTAAACTGCACAGTTATTTCACGTACGACAATTTTCATTAATTAATAGAAATGATTATGGTCGAAAAATGTCTGAACACATTGCAAAACAGTTGACATGAAAATTGGAATAGATATAAGTTATGACCAGAAGTGTAGCTAAGGGCAAAAAAATAATCTTAAGACCTTGTTTAAATGCTGCCAGTTTCATCACAGTAGCACAATATAAAATGTCAACAATAGTTACTAAATAATATGCAATGTTTTACTAGCAAAACTTGTCAAAGTACATACTGAAAATTCGTTGAGCACTGAGAAAGCTAGGTAGTTACTAGAAATTATTCTTACCAACCAGCAAACAACTTAATGGTTATATATTATATCAAAACATCTGTAAACATTGGCACTATTTTTTACAACAAAGTAATATTTTTTCCCAATTTACATCATTATTGACTAATAGTTTAACTTACTTAATTTCTTTCAGTAGCACGTCGTCTGTTCCTGGTGACACTTGACTACACATTGCACACCGGAGAACAATCAATACACAACTATCGCTGTCAGAGTATTCTCTCTTTGATGACAGCAGATTGTCCTGAATGTTATTATTGTGTGCTCTATGCTCATCATAATTGGACACAATCAACAGCGTCTTGCCCCCCTGGCATATTTAAAGAGTGGGGGCTAAAAGGGCTGTAATCCAAGCACTGGCCCCATGATTCTGGGATTAACGGCTTTCTACGCCAAACTGCAGTTTTAAATGCATATTTGCATATTTTGGCTATATGAGCTTTCTGACCTACTCTACACGTAAAATTTGTTCGCAGTCGAAGCTGCGCCCTGAACCTCACTGAAAAAGCTTACAATGATACCTCAAACCCATACCTGGTGGGGAGAAGTTTTCTGTCCCCTCCCCCAAAAAGGCCACAGTCTGCTCCAAACCACTAACCTTGTGGTTTCTGGCTTTTTGGGCCTCAGAGACTTTAACCCATAAGCTACTTCCATAACTTTTCTCTGCTTATGCCCTTGGGTCTTGTTCACCTCTCTGTCTGTCTGTCCTTTGCGGACTCATTACTCAAAAACAAAAAAAATGCAGTAAAAGCAAAATTAGTCTAAACGTTTTTTTTCTGGGAGCGAGTAAAGCAATGCACCAATTTTCAGCTCAAAAGATCAAGCGTTCCGCAGTACAATGTCTAGCTAGAAAAATGGCCACATACTATGTGTGTACTGGGCTGACATATTTTTCTAGTTACTGCCATCAGCATCACCATCAGAACAATATCATCGTCATCATCGTCTCATTACACAAAATTACATCAAAACAGCATAGAAATTACAGTTTACAGCACAGATGTGGAACCAGTTTAAATCAGAGCAACTCTAGACCTTGGACGGTTCATCTGCTGCTGGTGCAGGTGCATCATAGCAAGTTGGTTTCTGTCCTGCTGGGCTGACAACTCGTCCAGTAGACGCGGGTTGTCACGAGCCGTCAGTGACACAGCAGCAGCATTTCGAGCTGACAACTGCTGCAGACGCTGATCCAGAGCTGTGTAATCACCACACCACCGCAAAACTTACACTTTTTTATGTGCCACCAAAAGCAGATTTCGATCCGCAAAAGGTGGCCACTTCTGGCCTGTGGAACACCTGAATGACGTGCTTCAACATTTAAAAGTTCACTTGGTGCAGCATGACATTCTCTTGCCTTTGGAGAGCTGTATTTTGAAATTAAATCTAAAATTTATAACGTTAATTGCTTATTTATTTCATGGCAGTTTTTGGACATTAATGCTGAGAAATTTGTATGAGGGCCCAGGGCCCAGCATTTTTACGAAACAGCACCTAACTGGATTGTAATCCCGCCCTGCTCACATCTCTGATAGAAATTAACAACACTTACATTCCTTACATCCCATGACCCTGCTGTAAAACTCAACACAACAACTTTTTTTAATTATTGCTGAATTTGACATGTAAGGACCGGCTGTCTTAGATGGTGAACTGATGACTGCAGCTCACCAATTCTTTGAGCAATCAATGCCTCGGTCTGGGTTCTGCACTCAGCCAGTCTGCTACAATAGACGTCTGCTTGTTGTCTCAACTCTTGCATGTCTGACCTTTGCTCTGAGTGGCACCATGGCACGTCTCTCTCCTATCACACCACGTGACACTGTTTAACAAACATTTATAAACGTTTTTGTTTGCTATTTTTAAAAACAAAAATAGAACTTTTGCTTACAATAAGATGATTCGTTTTAATAAGATATAATGTTTCTGCTAATTCATAGTGGATGGCCATGAACCTCTTGCTAGCAATTATACCAGAGACACGGAGCCACATTAACTGTAGTTATTCGAAATCACAAGTAATCTGTGTTGTTACAAGAAATTTGATCTAATGCTCACGAGACGTGCAAAAGCCTATAGCAGTTCCTGTTCACAGGTAATCGTAGTCTATCTCCATCCATTTCGTCACAATTTACTCTTTTGCAGCCAAAAATCGCCAAAAAATCACTAAAAATCAACATTTTTAGGGTTCAAGGTCATTCAAAGTTATCGATGTTAACATTCGTAAGAAGCTCGCCGTCAGTGCTTGTTACAATAAGCAGCATGGCTGTGCCTATCTGCAACCATTTATACGCTAAACAAGCCAACACAAGATAAATAACCACTTTTTACAAAGGTACCCCTCTTTGACACCCACGTGCGCAGGCCTCCTTGAATCTAGAGAGTCCAGACTTGGACTGCTAAAATGTACATGACATGCTGAAAATTTCATATGCAGGTTGTCTTGGTCTATCTCCTGCCATTTTGGCGCAATTCAATCTGAAACCATTTTTATGCGCGATTACTTGTTTCACCTACAGCCAAAATTTGGGTGTCTTAACATTTATAATTTTGTCATCGTATACCGGCGATTGAGTCTTAATTCTAGAGTAGGCTACAGAATAAAACGGTTTGCAGATGCTTGACATCGATCAAGTTCGACATTTTATTTACTGCCATGTATATGAGTATATGTATATATCGGCCAGCGTAACACGTTGCATGGCGCCACCTTGTGAATGATATAGACTTATGTCGCCAAAAAATCCATAAAACCCCCTATTTTGGCGCTCAAGGTCATTCAAGGTCACTGAATTCTAGCTTGCACCGTTTTTACTGATCCACTCGTGCGACGAACAGACAGACGGACAGACAAACAGAATTGCGACGGCTAAGATGCGCTGAAAGCAATAGCTGCTTTCGTGCGTAAAAATGCGGTGTACTGACACACTGACAGCAAAAAATTGGACAAAGTGAAAACAAAAATATTGGAAAAAAAATATACTGAGGCAGGTGTTGGTGGTAGAGGAATACTGAGACTTAAGTCATCACTTTGTTGATCATCACTGGATTCATCCTGCTGCCTGATCTTCAGCTCTGCAGGTCTGTCCTGCATCTGAATCATAGACATATGACACAAAAATTACCTGCAACACAACTCAAAACAAGTGAGCTACTTCTCGAGAACCTTATTTCTACAATGCTCTAAAAATGCCAATTTTTACAGTAGTGTTTAAAGTTAAAAGCTACTATGTAAATGTAATTTCAATGCTTTAAGACAGAGAACATCCTGCTTGCTTCAGAAGAGAGACTGAGTAGCAATTTGGTATTAAAGTTTTTTTATAATAAACTCTGTAATGAATTAACTAACCAGCATCCATAGAAATCAGCTGCAGCAATATTTATACTGCTACAAAAAAATTAGCACCGGCATCAATACCAATTTCATTTAATTGAATCAAGTTTCACACTTTCACTGCTACAGGGCAATAAAACAAGTTTATGGTGCCTGGGCATGGCTCTCCACCAGTGAAATTTTCGTTAACTGAAATATAATGAAAATGAAAAATATTTTAATTTTGTTAGCTAAAACTGAAACAAAAAAAACTATTTTAAAAACAAAAACAAAATAAAAACGATAATTAATGACACAAAAACTGCCACCACAACTAACTGCAGCATTACTTCTTATGCCTTGTGTCATTCTGGGTAAATGATGATGATGGCAAAAATGACAGCGAACCACTGTTCCTGTTATTGTCACTGTTGTCAGCTAAATGAAACTGTTCAACATCATACCTCATTCTGTAGTCGCCGAAGCTCACCAGACTTGGTATCCCAGTGGTACTCTGACTGTCGTGAATTATTATTTCCATTGTTGGTTCCCGCGCCAATCAAATATCGTTCTCTCTGCGCACGTTCATGCTTCTCAAACAACTTCTCCGACTTCCGATGCTGCAAATAAAGAACACCGTTTTTCTATTCCTATAAGTATTACTATTTAATACTACACTGTGTCCCAAAAAAGCATCCCCGACATTTTTGACTGTAACTTGAAAACCAATTAACAGATTGTGATAATTTTGGTACACATATTCATGACACCTTGCCATCAAACAACCGTTCAGTTTCCTACGTCATCCAATGTATGCTTCTGCACTACCTAGGAAAAGCAGATTAAGCGAAATATGCATTAAAATAAACAGAAAACCTGAAAAAACACCCCCAACATTATCAATCGTAACTTCAAGAAAGATTAGCAGATTTCAATAATATTTGGCAGAAATAATGCTGACACAACTGGCTATTAAATAAGTGTTTTAGTTTGTACTACCTAAGGAAAACAAACCAAGCATAATACATGTTAAAATGAATGAAAACATGTCAATAAATTCCATCTATCCTAATTTGTGGGCCCCAACAAAAGGTCTATTACAAGGTTTGACTGTCATGCAGCAATGTGTCTACCAGATAAAGTTTAGGAATGTTTGTCAAATTAAAAAGCAACTGGTACAGCCTAGATTGGTCTGGAGCAGAACATTATCTATACTGCTGTTAATGAATAGAGAAAGCATCTCCTTGCTTGTGTTAGCATAGTGGGCTAACACCAGGGTTTTCAATAGCGAACGTTTGGGCGTAAATACGCCCAAAAATTTCAGCCCGTACGCCCAAATTTTAAGACATGGACGTCACGACGTCCAAATCAATTTGCTTCTTATTATGTTTATTTGTCTATAATAAGCTGGAAATTAACGTCAGAATCTGTTTTCCAGTGTTTCGTTGGTTCAATAATTCTTCGCTGACTAGTTTCTGAATACTTCATTTCATGAAGACGTGGCACGGCAACCATATTAATTTATTCTGTGAACAGTTCAGATCCAAAAACTGCAACTTTCATTTTGCATAAAGCTACTAAAATTAAATGTTGCTTATTTTTACACGAAAGCCCAGCTGTCGCTAGGGAAGATGCGCTACAGCCTGGGTTCCTGTTGCACTACTGACCTTTAAGGTCATCCAAGGTCAATAATTTTTATGTCATTTGAAAGCCAATATATGTGACTTTTTATTAGTGATTAATAGGTAATTTAGCCTTATCTTTCACCGTTTTTGAGATACCGCTACTTTACTTGAAACTTTCCATTAGAAATTGCGGCAAAACCGCTGCAGATGGATACATGATTACTATTGACAGCCTACAGGGCCAGCGCCTTATCCAATAGTACCATCGCCGACCCTCTACGACTAACCATTTAGTCAAAATACCGCACAATTTTCATACCATAGTGCGTCATGACCTTTCAAGGTCATGCAAGGCCAATGATTTTCATGTCACTTAAAAGCCAATATGCGACTTCCTATAAGTAATCAATAGCAATCTAGGCCCTATCTCGCACCGATTAATCACAATTATACATCCGTGACAGAAAGACTGACAGACAGACTACAATCGTGCCACAGACGCGCTATTCAACATGGCTGTAGCGCGTAAAAACCACAACCTATGTTGTTGGTGCATAAGTGATGCATATATACACTGTGTCAAAAAAAAACGTCCCACTTTGTGATTGTTCATATCTTCGTCAAATATTGACCGATTTTCAAAATTTTTTCACTGGCACATTTTGTGGACAAGTAGCAGTAGTGTTATTATTAAACACATCACCACACCTTAACTGCGTCTCTACACTACCATGTGAAACTCTTATTGTCAAAAATGTCTAAAATGCTAGTAATACATATGCAAAAATTATTTTCTAAAAACAATTTTTCAACAATTTTT
>Ga0056128_1004198_pt1 | contig 17973 bp, 18 predicted proteins | sample WorMetLIZISLAND2_FD_71113 | JGI IMG/M metagenome (GOLD analysis project Ga0056128, IMG submission 71113) | Marine gutless worms symbiont microbial communities from Max Planck institute for Marine Microbiology, Germany - Olavius geniculatus... ... | reverse complement strand
AGATTTTTTAACATGACCGCTTACCGATTTTTCAGCGTGAAAAAATGTTCAAGCTACAACACCAGTTCAATAACATCGTTAAAACAAGTCAAACAACACAGTTAACTAATGATCAGATGCAAAATTTTATTGTCACTGTGAATGTTCAAAGTGTCCACCGACAGCTCCAAGCTCCAACACAAGTCTTCAGTCGCTTAATTTGAGAAGTCTTTCACAGTCTTGTCGATCGGTCCTTGTGGTAGGTTGCTCCAGAAAACCTGAAGCGATTCCTTAAGTTCCGCGATTGTTTTTGGCTTTGTTTTAAGCTTGCGGTAAGCTCCAACATTGCTCACCACACGTGATAGTCTACCGAGTTTGCATTCGGCGAATTTAGAGACCATCGGTTTTTTTGATGAAATCTGGACAGTTGGCCCGCAGTCAGTTTTCTGCGCTGCGCGCTCTGTGTGCTGGTGCGTTGTCTTGCTGAAAGATGAATCCGGTGGGCAGCTGGCGATTGCTTGAAAAGAACGACAATTTAGTGATTTCGTTGAAAAGCTGTCGTTTTCCAGATTTTTTTTCCTGTTCCAGGCTTTTTTCATTCTTTTTTCGTCTCCTTTTAATGCTTTCTTTCGACAAGTTGTTAGCTCTTCGGCAGTCGCAGAGCGAGTGCGCTTGCTCGCTGTGTCCAGCTGTTTAAATACCCGTCTGCGAGCTGCCACGTGGCAAAGTGTCGATGTGTGATTGCATCACTCAGTGACTCATGTCTCTGGTCGGTCTGTCCGTGCGATAATGTATAGGGTGGCTCTGCAATTAAATTCCTAATATAGCCTAATTATAAACGCTATGAAACAGAAAATTTTGGTTTATTATTAATTATTTATTTGAACGACAGACAGAATGAAAATTGGGGATTTATCGTGACAGTTGATCTGCCACACATTCATTCCTATTTTTATGTTTTTTCCCTTTTTTCGATAATTTCAAGTGTACTTTTTATCGACCTTTACCTTACTGCTCGACCGTAAACAGTTTTTGTTCGCGGTAAGGTGTGCACGCAGGCTGATGACGACATGCCTCTAAAGATGGAAGCGATTAGAATGCCGACACCGTCATCTTGTCATCAGGAACAAGCGAGCGTCGAACTATCACTGCAGAAAGGCCGGTGTCCCTCAGCACGCTCGCTGTATGACCCTCGACTGTACCTTTCAGGACTGGCATTGGTCTCACTTAATCTTTGATTTGACATGCGTCAGCGACAACTGGGTGGTGCTGACCACAATCTTGGCAAACGGCTATAAGAGCCTGACAATGGTGTGCTAATGCTGATCTGGTTCTGGCGGTGGACTAAGGTTTTGCCAGCTGACAGGCTGCGACTTTAACTTTCTTCTCCTCCACTTCCAAGGGCTCCTCTCTGTCGTACTCGGGTTTGTCACACTGTGCATAGATTTCATTCACCTCATCCTGCAGATCTCTGAGTTGCGCCTCCTTTTTTTGAAGCATAGCTGCAGCAGGATTAGGTCTTGCGAAGCAATTCCTAGCAGTGTCCCCGGACTTGCCACATGTGCAACACCGTAAACCTGTTCCCGGTTGTTGAGTCACTCTAAACCGTTTAAACTGCTGTGAAGGCTGTCCATTTTGTCTGGGTTGTGACTGTTGTGGAATGGCAACGTTTACATTTTTTTCTGAGCCCTCAAGGTGACAATAAGCTAGGACACTGATGTTGCAAATGTTTAAAATTAGCAGCTACAACACTGTCGTTCGAAACTTAACCACCACTGCTGGGTCTGTCGTCGTTGCCGAGGTGAGGTCTGCGACGACGCGGAAGTACTGAAGGTCTCCTAGACGTTCCGAGGCGATGACGGTTCAGGATGCTGATTCTTCAGGTGTCCCATTTCTTCACAGTTGTGGCACTGACGCGTTTCTGGTCTTAGGCTCCGAAGATTGGTCGGCTTCGGATTAATACCAAAAACGATGTCAGTGGCATGAGCTTCCATGTAGTTTTCAGGTTTTTTTCCGAGTTCCTTCCTTCAAACGCATGGTTATTTTCCTTGGACTTACACTGAAGTACTGTTTTTGGACCATCAAGGTTGTCAACCCATCAAAGGTCTTTTCCGCTTTTGCTAACTTGATCCATCGCTGGAGATAGTTGACGATTCTAATTAAAAACTAAGTTGGAGTCTCTCCGGTTTCTGGCTTGGCTGTACGGAAACGGCTCTTGAATCTGTCAGCTGATAGCTGGTATCGCTTAAGAAAGACGCCATACAATTGATCGTAGTTGTTGGCTTGATCCGCGGCTAACATGGAATATACATGCAGTGCACGACCCTTTAGTAAAGCCGAAAGATACAAAGCCCAGTCTACCCTATTTCATCGCTGGCATGTAGCAAACCTTTCGAAGCGAAGCAAGTAACTATCCATAAAATCCTGTTCTTCATCGAAGTACGGCATCTTTGGAGCTTTGCCACTGCCTCGGCCTAATGAATGTGGACCCACGTCATCTGTACTGACTCGGCTCATATCAGCAATCTGCGCGGCTTTCTCTTGCATTTGCATATGGTCAGCAGCTTCATCTCCAGCTTCCCTGGGAGTCCAAATTGGACTTGAAATGGAGGAAACATGTATCCTCTCTCACGAGCTTGTATTTGTCTCTCATACTTCTCCAATTCACTTCTGTGTCTCTCTCGTTCTTTCTCTTGACGTTGTTGTTAAACATATTTAGACCGTTCCAATTCTTGCTCAAAGTCTTCTTTAATTCGTATTGTCTTTGTTTATCTTTTGCCTCTTCCTCACCTTGTTGTAACTTGGTCTTTCTCTCTGCTTCTTCCCGTATAAATGCTCTTTCCTCGTTTTTTTGCTTTTCCTTTTTTTTCTTTTTTCGTCCAGCGCTCTTTCTTTTCTTTGCCTCTCTTTCTCTTTGTCCCTTTCTTGACGTTCTAACTTCTGTTGCTCTCGGATAAAGTTAAGTAGGTCAGTATTTTCGAGACTTAAAAATGTACCGACTTCCTTCAACTGCTGAGCTGAAGTGGGCAACATGTTAGACTGAATACTGTGGACTGATGTTATATAGTCGGGTATAACTAGCAACTAACACAAATTGGTTGGTTGGGGTAACACACCACAGACAGTGAGTAATGAAATTGTAAGTGGGCAACCCAACTTAATTAAGAACAAACGGTAGGTAGTAAAGTATGGAAGGGGAGTTTATCTCAAACGTGAACTAACGATAGGTAACTAAGTTAAAAGTAACCGATATATCTCTAATATGTAAACAAACAAATTTAAGACATAAAGTACTATGAGGTAATAGAATTATTTTGAAACCTATTGAAAAACAAAACAATTTTTTTTAAATTAAAAAAATAAATATAAATTTTAAATTTTAAATTAAAAAATTCAAATTTATAAAGTATTTAATTAATTAGAGGCCTAGTAAAATTAAAGTCTTAATGTAATTTATTTTAACGACGCACATTATAAACAATAGGCTAACGGTATTACAACTCGACTCCGATCACGCGAAGTAAAATTAAAGTAGTTGACCGGGAAAATTTCTAACTGCAATACAATAAAAAATTAAAGAAGAACAACTGAGTGTTAACTAGAGTTACAAATGTTAACGCGATCTAAATTTTAAAAAAGCCTAAGTTAAACAACAAGCCGATTTTATATGTACAGTCCTAATGGGAAAAAAAAGGAAAATAAATTTTACTAATTATTTGTACTAACAGTTAATGTACAGACAAGCTATTGCAATCGCCTGCGGTTGGCGTGAATAACTGAAGGTCACGGCAAAGTCGAAGCGAAATCCTAAGCGCACCTGATCGCTTAAGTGTGTATGAGTAGTCACGAACACACGCGCGCACTGTACGTTAAGCGTACGCACTACTAAATAAGAACGCAACACTACTACTACCACAAAAGGGTAAAAAATACTAACAAAACAACCCCAATAAAATGGGGTCTCGTCGGGGTCGCTAATAACGTCACAGCTCTATAGCTGCGACGTCGCGAGCTCGAGTTTACTACGGCTCCTACTTTCTTAAAGGGCCTAGCGGTCCCCAGGAAGCCTTAGAAAGAAAACCAAACACGCAAACTAGCAATAAAAGCTCACAATTTTTTTATATAAATAAAACCGACGACAGACAGACGCACATACAACAAGTCTGTATCAACGACAGGACAGAAATTTAGCACATTTTACATCATTCAACAGCGTAACAGCAGTTCTAGCGCTGGCGACAGCTATGCAATCAAGGTTAACTGCAACAGCAGGTTCTAGCAGAACAGAGACTCTCACAGTCCGATCGAGTACACGATTAAGGTTGAAATAATATTTAAATCAATGACTAACTTGTCACAGATACGCCGTGGTACTCGATTTACGGCCAAATTTACCAGAAAAAATACAATAATACGAATTACACAGTGTAGAAAAAAACAACTCACGGCGCAGATAACCGTTCAACAGTCGGCGCTTCCTTCCGACGACGGCAGCACTAAGGAAAGATCACAGCGACAGCAGTGTGAGTTGGAACAGCGGCGTCGGGACAGGCAACGGCTTTCCGGACGACGCACAGCTTCCACTGGACGTTGCTGACGACGTTCCAACTCCAGTTCAACGGATGATCCTTCGCTCCTGATTCGACCGACTAGTGACGTTCCGGTCACAGCTCGACCAAACGCGACTGGATCCAGGCTCGATTCCGACTGGATCGCGACCAGATTTCGATTGGATCCCGACTGGATCGCCTAACAAACGAGCGCATAGCGATAACTCATTCTGTCGCTAAACAATATTTAGAGAAAAGATACCCCAAACTGACAAACAAGCAGCTAATTCAACTATACTAGCAGGCACACACTGCACATGACTTATACAGCCTACACGTGAGCTAAACACGTATACAGCTCCAAAATACATCTATTACCAAATAGATTGATATACGAGACAAACAGAGTGCGGTTCGTTATTCGAACAGCCATCTAGCTAGCGACAGCGGATAAACATCCTACGTATATATAACGCTACAAAATACAAAAAAAACTCAGCTTACCGCTTAACAGCGGCCTTGCGATCACAAAACGACTCCGTCCACAGCCACAGCCTCCACAGCCTCCTGGCGGATCGACGCTCGTCCCAGAATCACTGGCGACGTAACTATTAGTCCAGTTCCGAATCACAATCCACGGCAGACTGGCATACGAAAGCCAAACACGTGGCTGAACACAGCTGTATTCCACAACGATGTGTTCTCTCTCAACTCTCAATAGCGACTGACGGGCCCAATTTTACCGCGCAAACGACCGCTCGATCATCATTTGGCCCTAGCGCGCCGGATCATATGACTCGAGTCACATAGACCTATACACAGGTGCACAGAAAACGCACGTAGAAACAAGCCACTACACGAGTGCGCAAAAATACGGAGCAATACGCAAATACACAAAATAGACGCAACGCGTAGTGGAAAGTACCACAAAACGCTCCACGCGCCCTACTTAAATAATACAAAGCAACTTTAGGTGAAACTTAACCGTGACACAGGTTAAACGAAGGTTAAACGATCAAAAACATCAAAGTTTGCCACGCAACAACGACACTGATGGCATTCGGTGATTCGAAACGACGAAGTCCGCCAAGCTACATTTGTCTACGCAATGACAACGCCGACGTTGTTTCATCACCCAAAGTACCAGCCGTCTGTCAAGCTACGACACGCCGATGTTGATTTGTTACCCGAATACTAAAGCCCGTCAAGGCAACGACAACACTGGTGCTAGATTGCGGATCCGAAACGCCAACGTTTTCCTAAGCAACGACGAAGACGCTGACGTGTGTTTGACGAACCGGAGTAGAGGCGTTCGTTACTACAACCGGAAAAAAGATCCGAAATCGACGACCGGTGGTGATACAACGACAACGACTGCCGATGAATTTGCTGGTGATGCAAGTACTGTAGGGGTTGAAGTTTACTCCTACATTATTAGTTAAAATGGGGAATTGCCCGATTAATATTAAAAGGTAACAAGGATCTTGTTCCACGAGGTTTCGGCGAGTATTATTCAGACATCCTTTCACATGTGCATTCTAGGACCGACTGACAGCAAGCGATAACAGTGCAAATGTTCAGACAGCAATGTCTGCTGTGATTGGTCAGACGTCGATTATACGACTTCTGCTTACTAGCTGAATTCCGTACTACACGCCCCATACACACACCCTGCCGTGGGAAAAATTTTGGGAATACCGTTACCAAAATTTTCTGGGGTCCCTAATTTGTTCCCCCAAATTTTGAAATTGAATAGAAGATTTCCAATCACAGCATAGGCCTATATATTCCGTCAGTCGGTAAAGCAATACTTAAAGTTCATACTCAATAACAATCATAGGTAGGCCCAAGCATTACCATCGACAAAATGTCTAGCGGTAGGCCTACATTTGACACATAAGTTCATATATCAGTCTACTATCACAAACAAACCAAACGTAGGCCTAGTTATGTAGTTCTTGTGCTGGATCCAAGATGATCACGCGCCTCTAACGTGTATAGTTTTTATCTCTGCGCCTACGTGATTGTGAAAAACACGAGCCATATTTCGTGCTACAAGTTCGAAGTGTCATATGGTGTCTCACGATAGAATAGTCAGAGTTCGCCTGTTAACGAAAAGCAGATCAGTGTGCGTTTCGCGACGCAAACATAAACAGTACAAGTTCAGAGTCATTTCTCGACAGCTGTTATTGTTGAGGTGTTTTTCCTAGCATCCCGGCGCTGTCCGAAGTTCGAACATTGTCGGTGCCTCAGAGCACGTGCGTTTAACCGTTTATCAGCTGTTGAATGTAATTTTTAAGCCAGGACAAAGCAAGCCCCACTTGCCATCCTTAAGATGACTCCTGGGGTTAAAATAAATTTTGAATTTTGTAACTCGCAATTTGTTCCGGTTCTAGTGTTTCCCCACTCTGTCGCCGAAGACAAACGGACCAAATGACGACATCTTTAGGCTGACGGAAAAGTTCGATTAAATGGGTTGTTATAGGTGTAAGGCCCTCCCTTTATGAGGGGTTATTAACCAAAAAAGCGCTATTGGATTATAAAAATGCAGGATTGAGTTTTAAAGGCCTAGTTGCTATCAGAGTCGGATAGCAACGTTAGGACTGAGTGTTCCCAGGGTGACCGACCTAGTACTAGAGACGATTGGATTTGAGGTTGCTAGCCCTGTTCATGCGCGAACGATTTAGAAACCCCGCTTAAGACTGATGTGTCGATGGACACGTCATATGAATAGTGGCATGGACGTTTTCCCAAATATGGAAAAGCGGTGGGATGTCACAGTGTCGTATACACGTGGACATCACGGGGGCATAAAGTCCCGACACACGCTGGCATCCCAGATTTTCGGGCTAATAACCATTCCCATCCGGTTGTGGATAAACCGAGGACTGGTTATTAGATCTCACTCAGAGCGCGGTAGATCACTTCCGCGATGCCTTCGTGTCGAAAGGCATGTGTGCCGTGGCTTGATGATATAAGCCGTTCTGTAATTTTATATATTTACGGGGACTGGGTGGAACCTGGAAAACTCGTTGCCCTATACAAGCGGTGTCTATTTCGGACACAACTGTCGAGCAATGCTCTAAGTATTGTGCGCTGAACAAGATTACAACAATATACTAACACGATCTGAACGACGTTTTCAACTGCCGTGAGCTAAGTGTTGTGACTACTGGCCGCGAGTAATTTGCTAAACGTTTAAAAGCCTTCAGTGACGTTTAAGTTTAAAAGGACCACAGTCGTTGTTGGTTAGTGACATCTGGTGAACATAACGCCAGGCTTATTGGTCTATTGTGGAGGAGTCGCTGAGGAGATGGTGCGATGAGAGAAAGGAGAGAGAGAGGGTAAAGGTGTGGTTGATGTAGCGTCGAATCTCACTGAGTCAAAGTGCGCGTACAGACGGCCGCGAATGTTGTAAACAACTACTCTTTTCAAACTATACGGTTTGTATGCTGGGCCGTTCAGCAGCCTAAAATGACCCCCGGAGAAATGCCAAAGTTTATTTTAAAATGAAATAAATTTATTAAAAACTCCTCAGCCATTAATAGCATGAATTTAAATTTTCCAATAATGGGGTAAAATGCGATATACCCTAATTTTTGGTGGGTCTTATGTAGATTAATCTGTATGACCTTTAAGTGAAAATTCAAGGCTTACTCAAAATGTCGTTTTAAGCCGAAAATTTGTTTAGTTAAGCGAGTTTGCATGGTCTAGTCTCAGTGCTGACATGATATGCGGCCAACTACTTTTTATCTGGCAGCGATTTTAAACGGGACAGCATGTAACATATGTGCGGGTATTGTGTCTATGGCGGTCTGTCTGTCTGTCACATTTTAGTTTAGTGAGTCTATACCGTAAAAATAGAATATCTCTCGTAGTTTATTACTTCGTGGCTCTGTTATAAATGTAATTTCTTTTTCTCTATTGTAAAATTCTTGTAATTGCCTGTCGCGAAGCGGGAGTGGAGCAAAAAATGTTCCCCTTGAAATACAATTTTATTTTTAAGATTTTTATTTAGCGCAAAAGTTCTTATCGAAAAATTGAGTAGTTGTTCTGATTTGCCTACGTCAAAAATTCTGTTTTTAAGTTAGAAATTCTGAAAAAAGTATTTTAATACGAAATGTGTCCTTTAAGAAAAAAATGGCTGGTTAGAAAGCTAATGCTGTCACGTTTTATGTTTTTGCTCGATTATTTGCTCGGTCATTTCTATATACACAATATCACAGACTGCTTTGCACATTAATACAAGTAAACGATCAATATCAATATCTGGTCTTTGGCCATGCAACAGACGTGCGTTTTTGTCACGAATATCGTATGTTCAAGGCGTGACTGCGATTATTGACTGCGATTATTAACAGTATGGTCTATATTAACGGGTGGTAATTATTTAAACATCTGGCAAGTTAGCGCTGGCCCTCCAACGTCCGATTCTTGCCACTATATCGATCGGTGATCAGTTCGTCGTTGAACATCGTTATGACTCCGTCCGTTTACCACGCTGCAATGTTATTTCGGTCATCTGCTAGCTCTCGATCTCCTGGCGCGCTCTGTAATGTCATTGCTCGGTGTTCTCTGCCGGTGCCCGGTGTTTCTCTTCGATGGCGTTGAGCCGACGATCGATGTGGTTCGCCGACCGCATGTCTCTGCTTCGACGTTTCTTGCCCACGTCATCGCATCTCAACGGCGTCGCACCGGCATGTCTCATCGTTCATGCTTGTGTTGTAGTTCGTCTCCAAGTTAGTATGTCTGACCAGCAGACAAGTTTTTCCCCTCGTATGTTCGTGAATGTCCCAGCACTGTTCTTTACCTTAACCGCACCAGTTATCTCGTTTCACCAGTGCATAGGCTACGAGTTCATGACATTGACGCCAGGTGGCGTCGGCTAACATCGGATAGCGTCAGCGCTACATCAGATGACGTAGTGCGCTGACGGCGTCGAATGGCGTTAGCGCGTCGGATGGCGTCAGTGCTGCGTAAGCTGACGTATTGCGCTAACGGTGTCGATCTGCGCGCGTCGTAGGTGTTGTTGGTTACCCGTCCACGGCTTGTGGACATGCGCGCGTCGGTCTGAAAGATGATATCACGCGTCACTCTAGTGTCCCAGCGTATCGTTAGCAACGCGTTGTAGTCGTTGTTCGTGGTTGAGCGCGTCTCTCCAGTCGTTCTCGATCCCTCAACGTATTGTCGGAGACGCGTCTTGGAGCATCGCTGTTGTGCACGTTGCTCCGTGGATGACGCCACAGTACGTCATCACGTATCAGTGAATGACGTCATAGCGCAACGTTCTGTTCGATAATGTTGTAATACATTGTTCTCGTGGCGTGTAACTTGTCACCGTTGTTACGTCACGCAGAATACTTCGGTCTGTTGCCCGGCGACGTGACGGTTGATGTGTCGATGCGGCGTGTGTCGACGATATACCGTGTGTCGACTATATAGCGTCGATGTTGTCATTTCTCGCCCACTACTCGGAGTGTTCGTCAGACCGAGTTCACCCACGATGATGTGTTGAATCGTCGAGGCCTCACAGTTCTGGGTGTGATCAGGGTCGTGATGAGATGCTGTGACGATTAAACGATGGTACTGTTCTATCAGCGACGCTGAAGGCTTCGACGTGCAAAGTCTCCGACGGGAGACTCGTTGATGGACGCACTGACTGCCCTTGTATGGCGATCAGCGCATAGTTCGTGTCATTAACTTTGTGCCGTTTTTGGACCTCCCTGCACATAAAAACCACATTGAACAGTAGTATTAATAATCATACAGCGCACAATATAATATGTGTTATGTAATTGCTATGCAACTATAACTTGCAGATTTTGACGCGCTTTATATGTGCACTTTGGTGCACAACACATGTCATCTGCGGAAAACTTGTTCCCATCCCGATATTTGACGGGCCACCTTCTCCTAAAGACGATCTTGAAGCACGGGCTTTTGACTTTTGGCTTTTCTCCTTAGGCGTACGTCAACCTAAAAACGCAAGACTATGCCCTACCTGAATAAAATATTGTGGTCTTGATGGCCCAATGACAAAAGTATACAGCAAAGGCGCAATGACCATCCCAAGCCAGCGACATAGCCTTGTGAGTTGGACTCTGCTACCAGTCGCTCTGATGGCGTAACCGTAGTTTGTTCGTAGTATTTCGTCGGCTGCTGCCTGAGATGTTGGCGTCAGCGGCATCACCAGCGTCAGTGTTGCGGGTACGAGAGGCGTCATTGCGCTCGTCCTGTTGTCGTTCGTCCTCCACGTGTCTTCTTCCTGAACGACATGTTTCCTGCACTCAACAGTTAACAAATAAGTTAATTTCAAGCCACTCTTTTAAATAAGTTTGCGCTGAGCGCATTAGGCAGTGGTTCGCTAGTGATCCGGTCAGCACGTAAGGCTGATGAAGCGACTGCCGAGTGGATGACTGTGATAGCCATAAAATGTAAAATTGGCAATACGTTGCAATTGGGACTGCGAAATAACAATGCACTCCATTTTTTACACTCCTGATCAAAAATACCGACGTTGTTTATACTCATTCACGGCTCTTGGGTAAATATTTTTTTTTTTTTCAGCTCATTTTGCCGTCTGCAAATAGCGTAAAATACTGTCGTTTGCCGTGTCTCATTTTGTCGGTCATTATTCTTCTACACAGAGTAAATTTGCTCTTTCTTTTCGGTTCTTGTCGGCTCTCAATTGCCGAGACTTGGTTGTCCGTTTTATTGTACGCTTTCAAGCGGTCAAAAATGACTAAGTTTTGTAGGGGCTTTCCGCTACTAACCTCTACTAGTTTAAATGCGGGCCCTGTTGACTCGTGTTTCACTATATCAGAGATTATAAACGGCCCTTTTTCGTAGGGTCGTTGCGTCAGAATTCTATTAGAATTCGGTGGTACTCTGACATCTTTCAGAACTACCCAATCTTTCGCCGCAGACTGCGAGGGAATTGCTTTGTATTATTTGTCATACGTTTGCCTTATGCTTTCCTTATTTTCTACACGATTTATTCGGACAGCTTGGTGTAACATGTCAATCCTAGCTTTTAGCCGTTTGGCATAATCTTCAGCCTCACTGCTGCAAAAACTAGGTACGTCAACATCTGACGCCACCGGAATTCTCATCTCATATCCGTAGCAAATAGCAAATGGGGACATTTTGGTATCTTGGTTTGCGCTAGCGCGAACCCCCAATTCAATGATCGGCAAAATACTTTCCAAAGATAGGTCATCTACTTCTGGACGCGAATACAATCTCAATTCAGCGTTAAGCTGCTTAATTGCGTTTTCGGTTCGTCCGTTACTCTGTTTTGAGTGTGCGGCCGTAAAGCAATGGCGTACTCCTAGTAGTTTCGTCACGGTACGGAAGAAAATTGACATAAAGCCGCTGGCCCTATCAGACACCAAAATTAATGGTGTACCCTTCTGGGCCACAGTCTCTCTGACAAATGCTTGTGCTGTGACAAACGCTGTTTCGCTTGGCACAGGACAGTATATGACTTTGCCTGAAAAATGGTCGCAAAACACTAAAATATGGGTGTTTTCTAGTGTGGTTTTCCTGCTGAGCTTTTTATGGTCCATGCTGACCAATTCCCATGGTCTGGTGAGGACAGGCCAAGGGTTTAAAGTCAAGCGGTTTTGTTTGGATATTATTTTGGAATGTTGGCATACGTCACAGTTTATAGAGACATTTTTGACGCCGGTCAGAATCGTTGGCCACCAATAACGCATTTGAAGTGTTGGTAGTAGCCTTTCGCTACTGTAATGGCCTAAAAGGCTATGCCATTCGTTCAACAACTTTGCCGTATACTTTTTGGGTATACACAATTGATGGTGACTCAGCGCGATACGTTTTCTTTACGTCCGCGTGTGGGCGTTACCTTATACATTAAACTGCTTTTAAGGTAATAGTTTTCAGACATTAAAATGGTTTTTCAGTCGATGTCGTTATCGCCCGTCAGTTTGTCCAGCGTCAAGTATTCATAGATCGGTCTGAAATACTCGTCTGTCAGATAATCATCCACTGTAATGTCTGGATTGCTCGTCATCCTCGTTATTTCTTCGGCCGTCTGTTCGTCGTCTGTTTTCTTACTATCCATTGTTGTTTTCTCAGCCCAAGTTGTCAAGATGTCATTTGTAGTCAGATCGTCTTGGTTGGGCTGTGTTTCATTCGTGTCTTTTGTGCTGATTTGATTATCGATAGTGTTGTCCGTTTGGTCCACTGTCGAGTCCTGGTCTTGTATTCCGTCTGGGTTCATTAATGACGGTTGTCTGTTGTCTTCAGTTGTGTCGCTTGTCTGTCCATCTGCGGCCATGTTCTGCCTCGCTCTGCGCTCTGCTATTCTGGTGCTTCGTCTGGTCGGTCGGTCGACTAGTGGACATGTCATTTCTGACTTTCCACGAGTCGGTAAATCGGTGTCTACCATGTCGAGTTTGGTATTGTCGCCTGCGTCGAGTGGAAGGCTGAGTAATGGCTTCTTTGGTACAAATTCGATGGCATCAGGGTTCAACGCCTGGCCATTATTTTGTCGGTGATTCTTTTGCCAATTTCAATCTTGTAGCCTATCCATTCGTTAGTTCTGTCGTTCGACTTGTTTGTGGGTTCTGGGTCGTCAAAATCGTATTTCGACGAGTGACCTTTAATGATGGGAAGCAAAAATTCCTCCTGGTTTGGCGTATCAGAAAGCGTGAAATGGACTACGTCAGAAGATTTAAGATCCTCTGGTAATCTGCTTAAACAGTCAGCCAGCTTGTTATTTCTTCCAGGTATGTAATGAATATGTAGGCCATACTGGCTGATGTAATTGATTAAACGTTTTTTACGGCTGTTCGTCGGTTTATAACGATGTATGTGCAAAACAGATGCATTATTTGTGAAAACGTGGATAGTATTATGAAGAAATATGGTTTCATTTTGATGTAATGCCATGTCTAAAGCTGCTGTTTCCAGCTGTGCCGTGGTCCATTTTTTTCTGCGAGTCGGTCGTGGCCGATGACATGTAGAAACAGGCGTGTGGAACGCCGCGCTCATCTTACTGTATGGCACAAGAACCTAGGCCGATTATGGCCCCGTCAACGTACAGATATATAAGTCTGTCATTCCGAAATGAACTCAATATCGGAGCGTTAGACAATGTCTGTTTCAAATCCTGTAATTCTGTGTTACATTGCTCGAACCAGACAAATTTTGTGTCTGGTTTTAGTAGCTGACGCATTGCAGCTGTGCGTTTACTGTGATTGGGTACATATTTTCTGAAATATTGCAGTAGTCCCAAGACGCGTTGCAAACTTCGTTTATTCTTTCGGCGGCACGATATTCTGAATGACCTTGACCTTTTTGGGAGATCATTTGATGCCCTGGGATGTCACTTGGTGGCCGAGAAATTCGACCTCGCAAAATGCCAACATTGTTTTTGTGGGGTTAATGCATAAATTGTTGGTTTTGATTGTAGCAAATATATTTCTGAGATGTTCCAGATGTTCTTCAAACGTTCTGTTGCAGCAAATTAGGTCATCTACGTAGTACCAGCAGTAGTTAAATTTCTGCTTATTTTTGAACATTAGTGCCATGATATACAAAAAGCCTGCTGCGGAAACGTTTAGGCCAAACGGTAAACACTGATATTTGAACGTAACTCCGGTTTTGGGATTGGTGAAAGCTGTCAGACAGTTGTACTTTGGCCCCAATTTGATATTGTAGTACTTCTTGAAAAAGTCCGTCGTACTGATAAACTGTGGGTTGCTAGCGGCGATTTCGTTAAGTAGGTCATCGATTCGAGGAAGTGCAACAACGATCGGTTTGATCAGCCGATTGATTCGGCGTAGGTCCACCACCATTCGCATACTTTGATCCTTTTTGCGGACGAAAAAAGGGTGAATTAAATCTGCAATCGTCGTTTTCGACATTTAGATTATTTTTCAACAGTCTTTGGATCTGCCTATCGGTTTCGTCATTCTCGTCTTGTCGCAGTTTGTATTGACGTGTATAGCTACTGACGTCCGGGTTTTTGGGCGTCAGTTCGACCTGGTAGCCTTGGAATGTTTTGATGTCTTTCATGTTTCTTGCGAATATCTCGCGATATTCGAATAACAAGTGCATCATTTTTGACGTTCTTCGGGTATTAAGTCAGGACTGATAAAAATTTTGTAATCGGAGATGAATTTTTCGAGATTTTCTGGCGTTTGAACGTTCGAAGAGTTTTTTGATTCGTTTTCAAGTTCTTTAAATTTAGTAATAAAAGCAATGTTGTGCGAAAATAAAATTTTTTTGCGATTTTGGTGTTCTTTTTAGAGTCACGTAATGATGTTTAAAATTAAGCAATTTTAAGTATGCAGTGTCTTTTTCAACTCTGCATAGACTGCTTCCAACTAGTACTGGAGCTGGGCTGAGCGCTATGCGCTCCAATATTACCTCTTGTTTACGATAAGTTAAAGGTAACTTCACTGGCACGATGGCTTCGGAGTAGCCTGCAATACAAGCTGTTTGCTTAACAACAGCACACTTATTAATGCTATCGAAAGCATGCAATGGTGCAATCACAAGATCATCATTTAAAACTCACAGAATGGTCCTTGTAGTTGACGAGAGCGTGATTTTTACTTAAAAAATCTGTGCCTACTAACAGATTCGGACAGAGGCCGTCCACAACAACGAAAGTGTTGGGTATTATTAATTCTTTGATTTGTATGTTGATTTCTGCTCGACCGACAGTCGACCGACAGTCGGCAAATTCTGGCCAATAAGGTGACATGGATCGGCTAATGGTAGTATTTTTAGTTTCAGCTGTTTTGCCAAATTATGACTTATCATGGATCGAACAGATCCGCTATCAATAAGGCATTGCAAAGTTCGTTTTTTAGTTTCTATGTCGATGTACTGTTTAGCGCTAAAATTTGAGTTTACAGCATAATTGCCAGCACTACGATGTTGGCCGGTAACACCGCGTGCTTTTTGGCGTCATTCGTTCTTTTGTGTTTTGCAGCAGCGGTGAAAACGTCCGAATTTGCCGCAGAAAAAGCACTGTTGTGAATTGGCAGGGCAAAACATCAAATTTCGGTGTGGTTTCCCGTGATTCTGTTTCCCGCCTGGTTGGGGGGGAGGCTGTTGGTATTGCTGCTGTGGCTGGAATCCCATTGGTTGTGCAAAATTGGCGGTCTCACTTGGGCTTTTTATGTATATTTCGCGGTACACTTCGCGTTTTCTTATTCCTGGTGATCGTGAGGTGTTTCGTGTAATGCCACGGGCGTCCTGGCGGGGGTAACTACGATAGTCCCCAAAAGATTCGGAAAATGACTCTTGGGGTGATCCCACCCTGGTCAAATTTGGGCGCCTCATCTGTCGATTTCTGGGTCGATCCATTTCGTCGTCCTCGAACGTCACCCTGCGAATTGGAGATCTCATGCGCTTTGTCTAAATTGGAGCGCTCAATGTCATTGAGTCATATCTTTGAGCCATGCGCTGTATGTCCTTTCGCATTTCGGCCAGTTGTCTGCCGCGGTCCCTTCGTCCGTCGACAGTTCGCCGATTTTGGCGTCGTCGATGGCGGCGTTTTTGTTGTCGGGATTGCGGCCAAAGACGAAGTTAGCGATTTTAGGCCTTAGACCTGAAACAAAGGCATAAAGCAGTGTACTATTGTCCATTGAAATTTTCTTGCCTAGTTTGCGTACTCTGTCCGCAAAGGCATCTACAGACTCTCCAGCTTTCTGCTTTTTTGGAAGACCTCACATGCGCTGCGAAAACGTAAGGCTGCGGGTTTTACGTAGCGTCTTTCAAACGCTGTTTGCAGGGCTTGTATTCTTGCAGTGTCAGTCGCTGGGAGTTGTTCTAGCCAGTCAGCTGCTGTGTCCACCATCATGATGTTGACCAGTCTGAGTTGACCAGCAGAATCTAACTTCCTGTAGGTCATGTACGTGTTTAATCTTTGCCAAAATTTAGAGGCATCTTGGTCGGGAGCCCCCCGAAATGGTTCTGGGAGCAACGTGCGCTCTTTTGTTATGTGAACTAAATGCGCTGTTGGCGCTTGCGCAGTTGCAAAATTCGAGTCTGCGACGTCCTGTGGATTATCCGGATTTGCGGGGTTATCGGCAGGATTAATTGCTAAATGTTGGTCTTAATTAAATACCAGATATTGGTTGTCGTCAAGTGCGTCGGCGTCGCGTTCTTTTTGCTCTTGAGCGTCTTGTAGGCCGTTATTTAACTGGTCGCCGTTATTGTCGTTAACGTCCCAGTCCTCGCCAAGGCTTGGCGCCTGGTCTGTCGTGGCCGCGGTGGCTCCCTGGTCCGCGTTTTCCTGTCTACGGGAGTCTCCTAGTAAACTAGAGTCTTGGTCTGGCAGTCTGGTCCTAGATGCGCTTGGGCTAAGATCATGCAGGTAAACAAAAACTTTCTCTTTACCGCTGCGTAACTGCCGGTGAAACATGGCTATTTGATCTGGCGAATACGGCGTATGCGTTATTTGGTCATCGACGCTTTGACTACGCGTAGCGGGTTTGCGTTGCATGAAATAATTTACCGAAATAATATAGGTAAAATACTCTCCTTAGCAGGTCAAGTGTGCTGTTGCTGCAGTTGTCTCGCGTAGACGGCGGCGCTGTTGTTCACGTGCCTGCTGACCGTTGACTGCTTGCTGCTGTCGGTCGTCCGCCTCCGCTCGCGTTGTTGTTGTTAGCGATCTTTGGTGATCTCTGCCCAGAGCGGTCTGTCTGTTGTGGCGGTCGGTCCCATGTTATTAATATTACTCGCTGGAACGTCTTAGCTTTATTGAAATTTTGCTCGTGGTTTCCGTTTTTCCTCCACCACGTGTAGGAGTTGAAGTTTACTCCTACATTAATAACTAAAATGGGGAATTGCCCGATTAATATTAAAAGGTAACAAGGATCTTGTTCCACAAGGTTTCAGCGAGTATTATTCAGACATCCTTGATCCGTGACAAAGAGACTACTTTTGCACGGTATATGAATAGATCATCTAGCTGTGAAATACTACTTTTATCATGCCTGTTAATGTCGATACGTCAGGTAGCGCTATATCGCGACGACGCAGGCACTGATTGGCCAGTACCAACTGCAAATATTGTAAGGGTTATATTGTTTACCAAAATTATTTTTTTTATTTTTGGCCAATTTTTTTCTTAAAATTGCTAAAATGTTCTATTTTGTTGGTTGGCTTTGTCTTGCGAATTTTTCATTATCTAAATTATTTTATTTTTTTCCTCGGTTGCTTTCCTTCTAAATTTGCTCAATTATTTTATTTATTTTCGGGTTAATTTTATCCCAAATTTTTTTTTAAATGCTTTTTTTGTTTCGGACTTAGAAATCGGCGATAAATTAAGTGCAAAATTATACCCGTTAAATTCCCGTCAAAATCGGCGCTATTATTTATTTAGATTATTTTCCTTAAAATTCTATTAAATTGTTTTACTTTATTGTTCGAAATTTTATTCCCTAATTTCTCTCGT
>Ga0056128_1004196_pt1 | contig 17974 bp, 13 predicted proteins | sample WorMetLIZISLAND2_FD_71113 | JGI IMG/M metagenome (GOLD analysis project Ga0056128, IMG submission 71113) | Marine gutless worms symbiont microbial communities from Max Planck institute for Marine Microbiology, Germany - Olavius geniculatus... ... | reverse complement strand
GTACAGACTTGCTGCATATCATAACAAGCACTGGTGACGGGCTTTTTAGATTTGTCAACATCGATGACCTTGAACGACCTTAAACCCCAAAAAGAGGGGTTTTGTTGAATTTTTCGCAATTTTTGGTTGCAGCGCACATTTCAACAGTGAATTCTGACGAAATGGCTGAAGATAGACCAAGACAGCCTGCACAAGTAATTTTCAGCATTGAACGTAGATTTTCGCTGTCCAAGTCCCGACCACTTAGGTTCAAGAAGGCCTGCGCAGGTTTGCGTCAAAGACGGCTACCTCCCTCCCCCTAAAAGTGGTTATTTTACCACTATTGTCTGGTGTAGCGCGAAAACGGTTGCAGATAGGCACAGAAGGCACAGACATGCTGCTTATCATAACAAGCAATAGTGACAAACTTTTTAGTAATGTCATTGATGACCTTGAATGACTTTGAACCCCCAAAATAGGTGGTTTTAGTGTTTTTTTTGCAATTTGTGGCTGCAGCACATGCAGATTTCAGTAGTGAACTGCGACGAAATGGATGGAGGTAGACGAAGACAACCTGCTAACAGGAACTGCTAGGCTGTCGCGCGTCTCATAAGCTTTGCTCAAATTGCCTGTTTATAGTTAAAGCAAAATTCTGCAACGTGATTGATTGCCAAACCATGGACTTCCGTTTCCTTGCATTACTTACTTTTTTTCTTTTGTCGGGGCACAGGCAGATGTCATCCGTATCCGTCTCTGCGCTGTTGTCTTCCGCTCCAACGCTCCACGTCTGTCAAACAGAATTATACACAATTGACAAGAATTTATCAAATAATTTTACCTACGTTTTTTTATTTGTTTTACATATATACATACACTGATGTATGCGTTTGTAATGCAGAAATGCAAGATATTTACTTGCTTACTAACTGACTTACCTACTTATTTACATCTAAGTTTACATCCAAACAGTTTTTTTCAGTTACAGCAAGATTTTGCAACGGAGGTGTTTAAGCTGTTTACTCTCGTTTCCTTGAAATCCTCACTTTTCCCCTTTATCTAAAAGCCCCCCTCCCCTTACTCCGAGTTCGTTCTTTCTTTGCTTGTTATCTATATTATCTGTCGCTTCGGGAAGCGTAGTACGTAAGTTTCCCTAGTGGGTTGGAGCAAAGTAGCGCTAGACTAGCACACACGATAGTGGTGCGTTTTAAAGTCAATACGTTTACGGTAAAAAACACCTCAGTTTCATCATCATCATCACAAGTTTTATTTCAGGCACTTGGCCCATATACACATTAAACACACGGACAAAAAAAAACAAAAAAAAAACAGAAACATTAACGTAATTTAACGTTTTCGTATATTTTTTTCTTTAAAAAATTATTGTCAGTGGGGATTTGAACCCTCTGATCCCCCTCTGAGTATGCGCTGCAAGAACAAAACGCATGCACTTTGAATACGGTAACAGATGTTTGAAGCAGTGTTACAAATAATATTGTACTTTGACGAATAAAGTAAACAGCTGACCGTAAGAATCGCCGAAGCCAGATCGGAAGGTTCGCGCGTTTTCAGCAGACCAAGACCAACAGCAAGCGAATGTTTCGCGACCACCCAAGCTCGGCTCACGCATGCTACAAACGCCAATACACTTCCGACAATCAGCAGTTTTAATACTTAGACATCTTACAGTTTTAATGAATGATTTTCGTTGTATTGCAAAAAATGCGAACGGAGACAAATTATTATCAATGTCCGCGGTAGCGACGACGACAGTGCTGTTTCAGAGTTGTCGTTGTGTTATTGTTTCAATGTTTTTTTTCCGTTACCACGATAACTATAGGCTAAACTGATTTGTGTCAGTCACTACACCGTGTCTCAAAACACTGGACACCTGATACATTTTCAAATAACTCCAACAATCCTGGTTCAATATTACCTTATTTTGGTACAACAAATGGTTACATAGTTAGCACTTAATAGCACGTGTTACTTTGCACCGACTATTTTTGTAAAAAAAATTTGTCAATATTGAAACGAGATTGTTGGAGTTATTTGAAAATGTAGTAGGTGTCCGGTTTTCTGGGGGAGGGGTACACTGTATTTCAACTCATGAGTCTATTCAAAGATAGCCGCGCTGAATATTCACCGATGATGTCGGAAGCGAGCGGACCGAGTGAGTGAACATGGAGAGAACTCTGAAGCTCAAGTAAATGCGGAGCGCCGGACGAAGTACACGCGATCATCTGGAAGTGCGGCAGACTGTACGCTTGTTGAATGAGTTGAATGCTGAGCACATCGGCGCTGATCTGTTGGTAGACCAGCTCATCACCAGACAGTGTTGACGACGACGTCGACTTCAACGTCGGCGTCTGAACGACACTTTCACTCGAGTTCATGTCTAACAGACGAATCTACAGCAGTGCATGGAGAAACCAATGGCTGAATTTGCTGTTTATTTACCAATGCCAATAAAAATACGTAAACCAGTAGGGAGCCTAATAATCTGATACTGTGCTCATTGTCACACGTTTTGTCGCTGGAATATGGAATATCATCTACTGTACATTACAATCCATTAAAGATATAAAAAAAGTCTCTACCTCGAACTCGTTTGCTGTGGACATTTAGTTTTTGTGCTGTTTGGTATGAGTTCATGCGCACTTTGTACGCGCTACCTTTTGGCGTAATAAATAGTTGACTGACTGAATAAATAGTCAAAAAGTTGAATGCTGATTACTAAAACATTTGCAAACTAATTTAAATAGCCAGTTACATACTTCAGAACAAATTTAATAGTATTCAATATTATTGACTATTTACATAGTGACGACACTGCATACCTGTCCGTCTGAGCCGGACGTACAGAGAAGGTCCGGCTGTAACAGGGCCAGTGTGTGCACGTCGCCCTGGTGGCACGGCGCTGAACAGACGAGCATGCCCGTAGCGACCATGTACTTCTCCACGACTCCACTGAAACTGTAGCCGACGTAAAACGAACTTTCGTCCGACGACAAACGCAGTGCTGAGCCCATCATTGGCTCCTGACGGAAACATTAACACACCAGTTAGTCAATCGGTCAATTAACTGGCGCGCGCTGGGCGCTAAGCTTGTCCTTAAAGTTAACCAGATTTCTAGGCGCAACAGAGTTCTGCCTGTGGTTCTGTCCGGGTCGGAAGATCGACGCTAGCTTGCAGTAAAAGTGCTAACTGCGAAGTGCGAAAACGCCTGCTGCTGTTGCTGATGTGTTGCTTGCAGCGCGACTGAGTGACCGTCCGCCCAAACTTCTGCTAGCATAAAAGCTGCAGATGTGATTGTGCTGCAAATTACCAGTGCAGTGCACTACTCTGTCTGCTTTGTCGTCTACGTCTGTCTACCCGGTATCTATCTATCTGTAGCCTGCAGTCTTGTTCCAATGGCCGTCTACAGAAAACACAGGCTTTATACATTCTGATCTTGCAGCCTAATCGAGTTACTTATATGCTGTGTCGGCAGCATGCGACGTCCTGTTACTGCTAGTGCTGTACGTTTTAAACAAGTTTTTTTGTTTGGTACAACACCTGTTTGCTCTTTGCTCTCTCTTTTTCTGTTGCTCTTCTGGGACTGGCGGGTGTGTCGCGCTTCCTTCTGTTGCTCCTCCGAGACTGGCTGGTGTGACTCTGGCTGCTTCCCTCATCTCTCTGCTTCCCGGACCCGTGTGTGGAGTCCAACTGGCCGTGTCGCCGCCCCAGCTACTGGTACTGTATTGCATCTCCACGGGCGTCGTCGGAGTTTCTGAGTTTTGCTGTGACGTGCTGGTGTTGCCGAATAAACACCGAATTGCTTCTGCTTCCGCCGGGTACTTTTTGTATTTTCCTGCCCTTTAGTTTCACTTTTCCAAGATCATTAGTTGTTATTTTCTTCCCCTAAATTTTGGGTTGGTTTTTCAGGATTTTCTTTTAGCCAAATTTTAGGGCACTTTCTTTTCGACAGCGAGCGAGAGTCTACTGCAGGCCCGGCCTGGAAATTAACTACGTAAATTTAAGTCCTATTCCCACCACATCATAAAACCTAGGAAGCAGCGGGCGGCTCGAGTCCACTCGCAGTTCGATGCCCTCAGGCCCCCACAGGTAACCAGGGAGAGGCCCAGGGTGAGGTTTCTTCGCCTCATAGTGCTTTGTAACCGGGCCAGCCAGCTCTTCATTTATATAGCGCCATGTGTCGGACCGCTAGTAGTGTGCACATCTGCCGCCAGCTATACAAGAACAGTCTACGTTCTACATGATTCTGGCGTTTACCGCGAAATGCTCGTTTTATATGCAAGTATCGGTACTGTGAAGACTGTAAAGAAAACTAAAGTTATAACTAAAATAAAGCAAAAACAAAAAAAAATTTTTGGACAGCAGCCTGGCATTTTCTGGCCCATCTGGCTTCTTTATGACGTCCTATTTAAAAGTTTACTTGATGCCGCACGACATTCTTTGGCCTACGTGTAAAGGTTCCAAATTTTGAAAGCTGTACCACATATCAGGTATAACAACAGCAAAACTGCGTACAGGTGTAGAACCTAACGCTGAATTCACGGCAAGTTTTTGTACATTAATGTCAGAAACCTCATGAGAGGGCCCCAACAGTGTCATAAGTTGAAAAAGTAAGATGAATAGAAAGATGAAATTTCCTGACAAAATTTAGACGTTTCTGACAGAATTTTGACAGGCAGTTGCAAATTTTCGACAGAAGAGATTACGAGTGCTCGATTTTGCCCCGAAATTCCAAACTAAAAAAAGCCGTGAGAGCAAAACGTGTATTTTAGGAAAAAAATTATCACGAAAAAAAATGTTGCGATAGTCTAAAGTTTAGAAAATAGAGGCAGTTAGCTACTGCTCCTCTGCCCCTACTGGCTCGACGCCACAGAAGGGTTCCAACACTTTTACCGAACAAGTTTAAATCTGATGTCAAATTACGTAGTCACCCCTGCTACTCCGAAGACAGTCCTATAATAAAGTACCGGCCATGACCTGTAGACGAATGTTGAGATGCCAGTCCGGGGGCGGGTCGTCGCCAGACACGTCTTTGATTTTGATGACGGCTGACTCAGCGTCGTTATACAGCGCTACCAGCACACCGTCTCCGCTGACGGCAAAGTCGACGAGTTGGTCGCGCTGAGTTGTCGGTGTGATGGTGGACTGTGTCGGCGTGGTAGACTGAGAAACGACGTTGCACACCAGACAGCCCTCACGACACAGGCATCTGCGTCGACCGCCACACGCGCGGCATCAATGTACCATGTTGGGAGTAGTGACATATCATACCGCCATACACGTAGTAGGAGCGTAACCCGGTGACGGCGACGTCCCATGAGATGGGCCTATGACAGGAAGAACCATCAGTTGTCTACGATACTATTTTAAGCATATTTAGCATTGATAACGTCATATGCTTTCCAACTCTGCACTGCGTTATAATCGACGGTACGTTGAGACAATCGTGTTTTACATCGAACGCCAGCAGTGCTGGCCCAACGGCGAAATGTGAGAAACGTTTAACAATCTCGGCATTTCACTAGTAATCCCCAGATGCAAATCCTCAGCAAATCCTAGAATAACCGATACCCGCCACAATATGACCGGAATTTCCTAAAACGGCGCCCGCGCAGCTGCGACATAAAATGACATAAAATAAAACAAGCTAAAACTAAGGGCTGCACAACAACTTATTTTGTTTTGCTGCACGACGTTCGAACCCTTGCGATAAAAACCAATTCTTCTGCAAATTTGCAGCGTCACGTTGCAAGTGTATGAGCGGCATATGCATACTTGAAGTCGGGCAGCTGCAGGGCGACGATGTCGTCCATGTCCGATGACGGCGGCGGGCAGCAGGCGATGAACAGCCTGGACGTGGGTTTGAAGAACGCCGAGCGAATGCCGGACTGTCGAGTGGACGAAAACACCGACGATGACGTCGCGTACGTCGACAGAGGCACAGCGGCGATGTTGTAGACCCAGAGACGGCATATCAGCTCAGCGTCAACTAGACCAACACCAGCACCACCACCACCGGGACTGACCGTCTCATCCCCATCATCTATTGCAATCAAACCGAAACGGTGTATTAGGGCAATGCGCCCCTTTTGAAAATAAAAAAAAACGTTTTAACCGTATCCGTTATTTGCAGTTTGAACCACTAAGTCTTCAAAAATACGCGTACGCTAAAATAGAATAATTAACAGAATAAGATAAAATATGCCTGTATTATTCAAACATAGAATACGCATAACGTATTACCTACAGGGTGGGCCAAAAAAACTGGCACAGTTTTTATATGCTAATAACTTTATCAAATAGAAACCAATTTTCAAAATTTTTTTACTGTCCAAATCAGAAGAAAATTTGTAGCAACATTGTCACTAAAGATCTCATCACACCTCATATGTCGCTACATTACCTTGTGAAATATCAGACATCGCACTTAAGTCGGCGACGACACTGACCAATTGCGTGATCAACGTTGATCGATTTACTCGGACTTAAATCCAGTCGATTATGCTGTTTGGGGGGTCCTTCAACAAATGGTCTATCAACGTCGACAATTCACGACAATCAACCAACTGAAGCAGGCGATATTCACTGAGTGGGGCAAACTTGCAGCATTTGGATGATCGCGCCATCGTTCAGGGCGTCGCCGGCTTGAGTGCATCATCCACATTGAACAACTTTGATGAGAAAACTGCGAGATGTGACAGTTGCTTTAGACAATAACTGAGACAATAAACAGATTGTTTTTTGTTGTTCATTTTTAGAATGTCGTTACAGATATCGCCTTCTTTTTAATTGTTACTTTTTTAAGACACTGATATTTCACCAGGTAGTGTAGCTACACGCTAAAGGTGTGGTGGACCTATAGTAATAGTGCTGCCACAGTTTTTCCTGATTCCAAAAGTCAAAGAATTTTAAAAATCGGTTAATATTTGACAAAGTTATCGACATATAAAAACATTGTGCCAGTTTTTTGGCCCACCCGGTACAGTAAATTGTTATGTGCACAAAAAATAAAATACGTTAAAACAGGTATGTACTTCTCTCAAAAAAATAGAATACGTACGATGCAAAATTGTGTTAAAACGCTTTCGAAAATGTACATATGAATTGCATTCCATTATCATTTGACACCATTTGACATTTCCAAATATAGCCCTGAGAAAACCACTAGCAGCGACTGCGTGTTTTTTAGTCAAATTCTAAAAGTTGAATGGATAAAGGTGTATATAGCTCTTAACTCATAGCTACGGAGCGTCACCTGCCATACTTGCCACGTAAGACAGATAAACGTGCCCCGCTTTAAACCCAGCCAAAGACGGATTTAAGGCTGAGTTTACGTGCCATATTTTACAGCGAATTTGTCGGATATCGAACTGTGTCGAGTTAAATGTGTCTTAATGAAGTTCTCGTTTTCTGTTCCAATGATTAGCAGCAATACGGTGATGGAATGCGTTTAACAATGAGAATAGAGATCATCTGACCGGCTTTGGCGGCAGCAACCTGTCTGGGATCGACGTGAACCGTGACCAGCAGCCAGTTGGTATCTGCCAGGAACTCTGCCGCGGGGGGTGAAACTCCGCGTAGTGGAGACCCGACGCTTCCAACGAGCTGTGCTGAGACGACGTCGACAACCAGAAACTCACACTCGATAACTGATGGGAAGAATTCATCGGTGAAAAGCAACTGCGCCGCTACACTGTGACTGACACGAACTACCAGTAATGACTCGTCACCGCTCAGCGCTAGCGCCGCCACCTCTACCTTCTCTTGTCCCACTGTAAACGCGTACACAGCGAAAGAAATGAAATAAAATAAAAGCTGCGCGTTCCGGCTTTCATTTTATTTCATTTCTGTCGCTTTGTGTGCACCTTAAGACACCGCAGTATATACCCCGCCCTGAGTATAGCCGTGGTTACTATAGGCTAGGCTGTTTTATATAACGTAAAACGTCTAAGTCTTTCTCGAGCCGCAAGACTTATGGGCGGCGTTAATCTCTGTTTCCGTAGCCCTCAGCCAGACACCAGTTTACACTGCAATACTATTGCATCGCGCGATGTTCCTGTTTACGTCTCAGCTTTCGCTAGTACTCATTACGACTAACCATGGAGGGATGACCAGGCTGAGTTATATAGGCTAAACCCGGGGTTTACGTTGCCATGCGCCACGTGCGTGCCAATTGTGGGTTTTCTATGGTTTTTTTTGCTTTCGACAGACGGACAGACAAAGCAAAACGCGTGATGTGACATATGGAATGACTCACAACGTACGATACGTTATAAAGTCTTACGCTTGTCGAATGTGACAAGGTACTTGAAAAAGTAGTGATTTTCTGAATTATTACTTTTTGCCGCTCGAACCTGTTTTAATTAAAAGCGGAAAAAATTAAAAAAAACAGTACAGAGACATCAGTAGACTGTGCTTTAAATTAGGCCTTATTACGTGACCATTTGATCGTGCTTATTCGAAAATCGAGTAACAGACAACTCCGTTTAAGGGCCGCTTTACAAATTTACAAATTGACGGACTGATTGGTTAGCGTACCTTCATCAATCAAACCAGACAGAGCATCTGACAGGTCAATAATGGCGGTAATCTCGCTGTCGTTAACAAGCCATTTAATGAGTTGCGTGCTGTCCGATATGAAGAAGACGAAAGACGCGTCGGCGCTAACGACGAACGAATGCACGTCGGCCTGTGACAATAGACAACAACAGGCCCGTCTTTAGAGGGGTGACACCTTGGCACTGTGCCAAGAGCCCCGCGCCCCAAAGAGGCCCCGCGCCAGGGCGATAATCGCCGCAACAAACGATGGATCGAACAATCAATCTAATTAATTCTCATCGCCTTAGGAAATAAAATTGTTGTCAAAACTTGAACTTAGTCAAAACATTTAGAAAAAAAGTCGGAGGAAAGAAAAAGTTAAAATCTAGCGTCCAAATTGTTTTCGATTGCTTCGCTCGCGAAATTGTAAGTATAAAAACAGAAGACTACACTACAGACACTTAGGCCTATTACACATTGGCCACATGTAATGATGTGACATTAGGGGCCCCGCGGGTCAGTCAGTGCCAAGGGCCCCGCGCTGGCAAAAGACGGCCTTGGACAACAATGCGTCTACATGCGTTAACGAGTTCAAAAACCTCTTCGAAACATCTTCAGCTCTTCACGTTGGTTACGTGCATAATGCTAATAGCATCCTACATAAAAGCTCGGCCGTTGTAAATTTACAGAAGCAGATGGAAACTGAGGATTAAAGAAACATCAGAATTCAAGCTGTTTGAGACAAGATCCCTTACAGCACTCCACAACAGAGTCTAGCTCCCTGATCTCCAACAAACAGCATTATGAGATCGAAGACTGTTTGAAGCATAACAGGGAAGATTGTTAGAACTGCCATTACTGTTGTATATGCACAAGCATAATGGCAAGTTCTTACAATTTAGGGTTAAGTCCTTTCTGTGTTTTATGTGTCATATTAGGTTTTTCAGTAAAGGTTAAACTTATTGCTCCATTATTACATGTACACTATGTCTCAAAAAAACATCCCCAACATTTTCGACTGTAACTTGAAAACCAATCATCAGATTTTGATAATTTTAGTACGAATATTCCTGACACAACTTGCCATCAAATGACCATTCAGTTTCCCACCTCACCCAAAGTTTGTTTCTGCACTACCTGGGGAAAGCACAACCAGCGAAATATCACTTTTTTTATCCAATACGATATGATTGCTTAATTAACATGATGCGTTAAAACACATTTTGTTTACATTTCTGACACGGTGGCTGACATTTCATTTAGTTGTCTATTTTTCAACTGCCTGCAGTAAAATTGCTTGAAATGTTGGCCCACTATGCAAACACAGGCAAGGAGACGCTTTCTTCATTCATTGACAGCAGTGTCGATAATGTTCTGCTCCAGACCAATCTAGGCTCTACCAGTCGCTTCTTGACTTCACAAACATTCCTAAACTTCATCCGGTAGACACACTGCTGCATGACAGTCAAACCTTGTAACAGACCAGCTGTTGGGGCCCACAGATTAGGACAGATAAAATTTATTGACGTTTTTTTCATTCATTTCAACACGTATTATGCTTGGTCTGCTTTTCACAGATAGGGTAGTGCAAAAGCAGACGTTAAGTGAGGTGAAAATTAAAACATTTATTTAACAGCCATTTGTCCAAAATATTTTGCTAAAAATTACTAAAATCTGTTAATCTTTCTCCAAGTTACGATCGATAATCTCAAGGATGTTTTTTCAGGTTTTCTGTTTATTTCAACACATATTTCGCTTGATATGCTTTCCCTAAGTAGTGCAGAAGCATGCATTGGGTGAGTTAAGAAACTAAATAGCCATTTGATGGCAAGTTGTGTCAGGAATATTCGTATGAAAAATTATCAAAATCTGATAATTGGTTTCAAAGTTACGGTCAAAAATGTCGGAAATGTTTTTGAGACACAGTATACATGTATATGCACTGCCTGGAAAGGCCGTCTCGAAAATGACCCAAACTGTGTTAGGTAGGATTTACTCACTTACTCTCTCCAGCGGCGCAAAGGTAATTTGACGCATTTTGAAGTTAAACAACATACTTAATTGTACAGAGCAGAGCACACCAAAAACTTTTTAAAATTACACAAAATTTTACGCGGTGCGCCAAACTGTATCTCTAAAAAAGTTTGCATCTCCAGGCCGCTGACCGCGAATCGTAGGCCTACCTCATCTGAGATGTTATAAAGCGGCTGAAGCTTCGTGTGATTGTCAGGGCCCGAACGCCAGACCTGCAGACCACAACGCTCGCCCCAGACCACAGCCACCGTCGCCGAGTAAACAGAGTCTTCTGGTTCTTCGTGTTCTTCCGCTTCTTCTCCAACAAATCAAGCAAGCAAGCAATCTTTATTTGGCCAACTAACACACACAGCGAACGTGTACAAAGTGCACGCAAATCAACGTGAATGGGATTTGTAAAGCGCAAATTCCACTACCTTGATTTGATGTAAATTTGCTGGACAAAAAGTCGGGCTGTAATGCATCATGATATGTCAAGCTGTTGCTGTTCCGTTGTACGTTTTTGGTTTGCAGTGGATTCTTGTACAGCAAGTCAAACAAGTGGACTCAGAGCTGAATGCAATATTAACAACAATCTACAATACTTCGGCAATACGGCTAAATGCATAAAAATATGACGCACATATTGCATATAATTGTCATAAGTAAGTAAATTTCCATAATTTCTACAACGCAAAAAAATCAACCTTCTTCTTTTTGTTCTTTTTCTCCTCCTCCTTCTTTTCCTCCTTCTTCTTCCTCTTCTCCTTCTGCTTCTTTTTCTTCTGCTTCTTTTTCTTCTTCTTCGTCTTCTTCTTCGTCTGCTGTTTCTTCAATCTCTCCATCAGTGTCTTCCTCGATCTCGTCCTCGTCTTGTTGCTGCTGATGTTTAGTGTGCTGAACCTCTACCGTGTTGACGGCCAGCACGTGTGTCGGTGCGTAGCCGGTGGTACGTTTGCGTGCGGCTGCGACGGACACACAGGCGTAGAACGGTACCATCAGTCGTTCACTGGATACCAACACCATCTCTGCCGCTTCACTCACCATACGTTCGATCACCGCGCTGTTAGCGCCCGGAGTACGAGAGAAGCGCGACAGCAGCTCCACCTGACATAGATACAATAAACTTTTTTACGCTTTTTATTCCTGCTACGTTTTTACGTTTATGACCGTTTTTATTTTGGCGATGTTTTTTATTTTTTTTGAAAAAAAACTGTATAAAAAATTCTATTAAAAACTTCGAGTAGCGTTGTTGAAACCACAAAAACAAATTAAGTTTTTTTTCAGTCTTATGACCATATCGTTGAATTGAAATTCTATTTCTCGCTTTCTCTCTCTCTCTCTAGTTCTAGGTATACTGCACTTAGAACATTAGGCATTAGGTAAGCGATTAACAAATTGGAGCTAACGTTTTATATTCAATGTTTTAAAATGTTTTTATTCCTGCCACGTTCTAGGTTTTTAGCATTTTAAAAATTTTTTTCTAAAACATTTTTTTACATTTGTGCCACCTGGAGCATGTGCGGGTTGTCTGGCAGAAAGCGTGAAGTCAACAGGATCGACTCGATCATTCGGATGTCGACGTCTTTCTCCGAGACCAAGTTGAAGTCACCGAGTGCCTCGTTGTACGGACGATAACTCAACTTGTTCACCAGCCAGTGCGTGTTACACAGTATCTACAACGACCGCAGTCCCATCAACTCGTATTACGCACGCGTCATTCTGATCTGAAAATATGATGCACCCTGTCAGTGACGCAGACAGAAAGTGGTGCACGGTGTAGGCTACAGGACACTTAATGACGCGACAATTAATCACCGACATATAATCACTTAACAATTATTATCACACGACATAATCACAGTTACACATATAAAATCCTATAAAAACATAAATGTCCACGGACACGTTAACAAGTTGACACAATCAATCGCTTTGGGACAGAAGATTCTGGCATTTATGCATCACATGTCATGTAAGTGACAGAAGGTTGTGTACCAGCAGTTTCTTGGAAAAATGACGAACGTTGCATTTGAAGATCTTTTGCGATCCATTGCACAAAAGTCCACAATGTTGGATAGTAACAATTAAAAAGTGCCTGCAGACCAAAATGCCAACCTTCAACTGCATTTGTTGTGCTTGCGATGACCGCTGTCTATAACGCATCATAATGATTCCACGTTTCTATGGCGGCTGAGTCGTAGCCTAATGTTATGGCATGCACGTCCCGGTCATCGTCTGTCTCTATAGGTATGTTCAAAAATGCACAATCGATCACGGGTCGGTGATAAACTGTCGCGTGTTTATATGTCCCAGAGATGGACACGGGTCACTTTTTTGGACCCGGATCCGACCCGACCCACAAGCGTCCGACCCGTGACCCGACCCGACTCGCCATAATTGTCTACAATTTGACCCGCGACCCGACCCGACCCGACTTCATGCAAATGCAATGCGTTACATTACAGACTATATTTCTACAATAAAAACAGCGCTGTGTAAAGTACTGAATATGAGTACTTGAGGAAAAGTAACAATTTTTGCGACTTTTTACTTAAGTAAAAGTAACTAGTAGCTCAGCCGTCGTTGGGATAGCCGACCGTACTGGTTGTCAGTGATCTTAAAAGTGAACCAAGGGCGACGATTTCTATATAATTTGAAAGGCAATATGCCACTTCCTATTAGTGATTAATAGTAACCATGACCGTATCTCACACCGTTTTCGAGATATAGCCAATTATCCTTTGCAAAACAACTATTTTTCTACCTCCCCCGTCCATTCAACTCAAAATGTTTTGCTCTACGTCGCTGAAATTTTGCACGCCTAGGTTTAACACACATGGCTAACTGTTCGTTTAAAAAATTTTTCCCTGCGACTTAAAGCTCAGCCGCAGTACAATACATTCGTTACAGGCGGACAGACAGACGGACGACAACCATGCCAATAGCTCGTAACTTAAGTACGGTCGGCTAAAGAGTTAGAGTACAAAATAAATACGCAGTTGTTCAATAACTACAAATATTATTTTTTACCCAGGGTATTATTAGGCTTATTATTGTACGATTTAGTTTAAAGTGTTGTAGGCCCTATGTTTGCGTATAAACTGAGAAGACATGAAACTGTAAAAAAAACTGTAGTTTTGTGGCGTCGTCTGAAAATTTTGAGCGATGGTGCCGATACGACAGATGATAGCAAATTAAAGTAGCTAAAACATAGCCACGCCAAAAGTTACGTTTTGTCAGATCATTCAGATGTTCAATATTTGATTGTTAACGTCATTGTGGCAGCATTGTCCGTTAGATGGTTAAATTAACTTTGCATAACGTTTAACATAAGATAGAGTCATAAGTCAAACATATTCCACACTACAGAGGCTTCAGCGGCTTTTTCTTTTTGAGTATGATCACGTTTTCAAATAGTTCGTTTAGTTTGTTTTCTTCCTGCTGCTTTGGTCTGGCGTCTACCAGTCGTCTATTCAGACTTCAAACGCGTGGTAGGCCTACGAATTACTATATAATAGTCTGGCTGGCAGAGCCATAGTGCAGTGAATACTCGTTACGCGGTCTCCTGCTGGGTGTTTTCCGGGTTCCCTGAAGTTGGTGTCATGCTGTAAGCTGGCCCGTTGTTAGCGTTGCAAACGTTGCGACTGATCTCATGCAGGGAAAGTCTTCGGCGACTCGGCGCAACTAATTGTCGTCGCTCAGTTTCCTGCTGCCCGCTGTCACGTCGTAAAACTACTCATAAAATTACTTGTAACCAGAGCTGGTTACCGGTATCTGATCTTGAACTACACACTGGTCGATGCTGTTCTGACCAACAGTAAGAATAAAAACGATGGAAAATAAAGCACAAAAATATGCGGTAAAAAGTAGGTCTGACCCGCGACCCGACCCGACCCGCCAAAATCGCCTTGAATCTGACCCGTGACGGGGCCCGACCCGACCCGACCCGACCCGATCTGCGGATGGACCCGATCCGTGTCCATCTCTGATATGTCCACGTGTTTAACTGTCGAGTGATGATTATATGTCGCGTGATTAAATGTCAGGTGATTAATTGTCACCAAACCGTGGTGCACTCCTGAGGGGCGAAAGGCCGAAATTCGAAGCCGAAGGCCCAGAGCGAAGAGGAGTTCTTCGGCAGGATCACTAACAGCGAGCGCTTTCCCACCAGGCAAAGGTTTCGAAATTCATATAATCGTATCTCAAACCCAAAGCAGCAATTTTTAATTAGCATTGGGGGACGAACCAGAGGGTCTGGGAACGGAAGTCCCTCAGCGGGATCCAAGGGCAGAGTCCTTGGTGGGGGTTTGGAGGCGAAGCCAAAACCTGAACACTTTTGTAAAAAAGTGGACAATTCAGCAGCCATTTTTGCATCGAAATGTTTAGAAAGTCGCCTAAAGTACAGAGTTAGAAATACAAGTACAGGTACATGTAAAACACACAAAAGTTATAATGATATAAATGCGTTTGACTATTACTGAAACGTACTGAACTCGGAGGCTATTTAGGATTTTAAGTTAAGGGGCATAAAGTAACGAGGTCTAAAAACAAAAATGTTCTAGTGGAATCAAAAAACAAGCCCTGGAAAAGGGTTTCAGGGACTTTGTCTTCCAAAAGCGGAAGCTTTTTTGTGTACAAAAGCATGCATTTTTGCATTGACCTATAGCTATAAAAAATTTTTTCCCGAGGAAACAAATCCAGAGAGTCCTTTCCTTTCCTTTCCTTCTCTCTCCCTTTCCCTTTCTTTTCTTTTTGTCTTTTTTGCTTCTTTTTCTTTTTTCTCTCCCTACTCAGCTTTTTTGCCCTCTTTTTTGGCTTTAGAAAAGCCCCAAAATTCTGGTTATAGGGACTGGTGGACTGTTGTGAGCTTTCCCAGCGGGGTCTGGGGCAGAACACCAGCCAGAATCGATTTTTGTGTATTAGGGCCTACAGCCTTAGAATGAGATTTGGTGACAACAATCGTAACTATTATTTCTGAAAATTCAACTGACCACATTTAGTACAGTTAAATAATAGGTTTAAAGACAAACAAGTATGGTGCTACAAATTTAAAAGTGGGGATACAAATAATCTGCCAGCGAAGCGAGCAAAAAATGACTTGTAATATGCAGAAATGTCATCTTAACCTGATTTAAAATGTGAAACTAAAACTTGATCGTATATGGGCAAATTATTGGGGGAGACAGCTTGTATGTTGCCCCCTTGCTCAAATGTTGGAGGAGACTTGTCCCCATCATCCTCTCCGGGATCGCCGCCCATGTTTCAAACCAGGTAATAAAAGCAAATCTGCGTTCAGTTGCAGCACTGAATTCGTGGTAATATTTTTGTATATTAATGTCACAAAATTTTCGCGAGGACCCTACCACATTTTTACCGCACATGGCCTAATCGTGTTCAAATTCGGCGATAGATGGGACCAGTACATTAGGTGTATTATATTCTCTTTTTACTAGCATTCTTAGTTCTATTTTCTGTTGTTTCTCTCTTTGTAGCTGTACCGTATATGGAATAAATAAAATGAATGACATGGGTACCTTGTCCTTGAACTCGTCGAGTACGCTGTTCTCCGGCGCCGAGTTGTAGAGAAAGACCGGAAGCTTCTGCAGTTTGCGTCGGTCGGCGTGGGATGCAGAGCGCGGCTGCACGTGGCGACTAACGTCGTGCAGCAGTAAGTGACGGTGACTGGTGAACTCCAGGTCGCGTCTCAACGAGTCGTCGGCATAGAACAGATCGTCCAGCATGCGATTGCATCGGTAGTACAGCTCGCTCGGTTCGCCGGTTTCTCTACAACAAGAGTCACATCTATTTGTAAAAAAAATCTGGTTTAGCTCGTTTAATAATAAAGAATGTGTCATTGTGTACAGTTCTTTGCGGAAACCAGAACTCAGATCTACGAAGCATTACCTGCCATATGGAATCACACCTGCCATCCGACACATCAGAACGTGCCTCGCCTTGACTTCAGCCAAGTAAGCTGAAGTCAAGGCGAAGGTCAAGGCTGAAGTCGATTTATTTACCTAGTATCTACACGGGAAGGATAGAAGGCTAAGTCAATTTGGATTGTTCGTAGTTATAACGTAAAATACGTAAAATGATGTGACATGATATGATACAATACGATTACTAATACGGTTCATCTGTCCACAGATGGACAGACACCCATCCAAGTAGAAACCGCGTCCGATGTACACCAACTTTTTAAATTAAAAATGCGTCAACCACTACATTAAACCGTCACGTTCCCCTCGTCGCTTTCATTTTATTACGCGCGATAGCAGAATGCTTCGCGCGTGTTATCTTCTAGGCGTCCGTCCGGCTGTCCGTCCGTCTGTCTGCTTGTCAGTCACACTGCGGTACTGTACAATACAATACAATATTCGTTTAATTCAAGCGTAGACAGACCGCTACGTAGGTTACAATAAATTACGCTAGTGTTAACAGTGTGTAGGTTACAGGATAGAAGTAACGCGCAGTAGAACATAATATGCAATTTAAAAATCTGAAAATAGTAAAATAAAATAAACAAAGAATAATAAAAATAAGTGTCGCAGATGATAATTCTCAAAAGGAGGCAAGCTAGGATCACGAGATCTTCACTATGGGCTGCCCCAAGAACTCTAGTTTATCGTGACAAAATTTCGTGCCCGTGGGTGCGGGAGGTTCCTCTCGAACGAGAACGTCAAAGAGAGGTACCCTCTAAAAAGACGTAATTGTGTCGTTATTGGCTCGTATTGTGTAAAAGCGGTTGCAGATAAACTGCTTATCATAAACAAGCACTGGTGACAGGCTTTTTAGATTTATCAACATCGATGACCTTGAACGACTTTGAACCCTTCCCCTCAAAAAGGGTTTTAATGAATTTTTAGCAATTTTTGGATGCAGCACACATTTCAACACTAAATTGCGACGAAATGGTTGGATATAGACAAGACAACCTGCGTATGAAATTTTCTGCATTAGGCCCCTAAACGTAGATTTTAGCAGTCCAAGTCCCGACCCACTAGGTTCAAGAAGGCCGACGCAGGCGGGCGTCATAGATAGTTACCCCCTAAAAAGTGGTCATTTTACCACGTGTAGCGTGAAAACGGTTGCAGATAAGCACAGACATGCTGCTTATCATAACAAGCAATAGTGACAAGCTTCTTATTGGTTCAACGTCGATAACCTTGAATGACCCTGAACCTTCAAAATAGGGGTTTTTAGTTATTTTTTGTAATTTCCGGCTGCGACACACATTTTAAAAGTGAACTGCGCCGAAATGGCTGGAGATGGACCTGGACAACCTGCGTATGAAATTTTTAGCATAGAACATACATTTTTTTAAAAATCTAAGTTTCGATCTCTTAAATTCAAGGAGTCTTCCGTACGGAGGCCTCAAATTTAAGTACTCTTTCAAGATGCATTAATATCTTATTGCTGTAGGCCT
>Ga0056128_1004193_pt1 | contig 17976 bp, 13 predicted proteins | sample WorMetLIZISLAND2_FD_71113 | JGI IMG/M metagenome (GOLD analysis project Ga0056128, IMG submission 71113) | Marine gutless worms symbiont microbial communities from Max Planck institute for Marine Microbiology, Germany - Olavius geniculatus... ... | reverse complement strand
GACAACTCAACTTAGTTTTCACGTAGCTATAAGATTAAAGTGAGTGAATTCTGGGCACTTATGTAAAACGGTTGTCACAGAACTGGAGTAAGACATTCTTTGACAATGAAAAAAACTTTTGTTGAAATTTGGAATTATCCAAATAATAGGCCTAATATTCAAACTTACGCTCTGTGTACATTTAGTTTACAAACGTTTACAATCTTTTTCCTAATAAACGCGTTTATTAACGTTTATTATAATTTTTGACGTTTATCACATCTATGTATTGGAAAGCGCATGCGTCGGCTCAGAAAATTACTGAGACAACAATATCATTGAAAATCTGTTGCATATTTAACACTAATCGCATTCATCTTAAGATATTACGTCGACAAACTGAAATGATGTATCAACAGCGAGTGAGCCGCTCTGGGTCGCGCGTTATTGAACGTACTGTTGGCGAGTCGCGTCAAAGTCCGTCGCTTGCGTTCGTGCTGGAGGAGGACATTTTAAGCACATGCAGTAATAAAAGTAATGTGATGTAACACGTGAGACATTCTAAGAGATAATAACTGTTACTCATGTTTGTCGCTATTTAATTAATCATTTTTGAGCTGACGCATGCGCTGCCCAGTATGAATTCATTTACACGGCCAAATTACGACTTCTGAATTTCGCAAGGTAGTGTAGCAGCAGTATTAATATGTGGTGGGCTAGACTAAAATCATTTAGGTCCTACGTCAAGTTTATTTTTTATGTTGTTTGCCAAAAATTATCAAAATCGGCTAATGCTGAACAGAATTATTCAAAAAATAAAAACGGCACGTTTTTTACTGAGACACGGTGTATGTTCAACGTCATAGAATCCTCTAATCGGATTTCAAAGCATATGATAAATAGCCCGTGCAGACTGTGATTACGGTAAAAGCCAGCAACCAACCATGCACGGAATCAGGATGCGCATTTAATATTAAAGCGTCGCCGACGTTGTTGCGCGAAACGGTTTTAAATCCGGATTATCCAGATAATGCGAGACCGGGGAGATCGTCGGCTACTAAGCTATAGGCCTACAGCTTATATATCACTGCAATGATACACGGCGACTTAGCAGAGCGTGTGAAAATGTGCAGAAATGGGCATTAGTAAGAAACAGAGAGTTGTTTTAGACGTTAGCCAGTAACTACTGTCCCGATTTTCTCCCAAGCTGCTTATACCAGTAAAAAAACCAGTTAAAGTTTATTTTTAGATACATAAGTAAACAGATGCAGCAGTAATGTTAAATAGCTGAATCCGGATTCAGATCATGTGCACATCGAGACCGTCGTGTTCCCCAGGTCGCAGCACCGTTCTCGGCGAAGGTTTGTGCTATCCCAGCACATATATTTAGTGTGTATATAGGTTTCAACACGGCCTACAGTGTATTATGCGAGCTTAGCGAGACAAAATACAACACTGTCGACCGTTTTGAAACGTACTTATTTCATTACTTGATCGACGGTGAGTTCTGTCTGAGAATGGGTGCTGTACGCACACCCGAGCCGCGTATTGGTCGTCACGCTTTAGTGGAGTGATATTATGGGCAGTTATAATACCCCATTTACACGATTAAGCAAACATCAAGCAAACGTCGAGCAAACGTCAAGCATGCGTGAAGCATAGCCTACACGAAGCAAACATGAAACAAACGTCAAGCAAACATCGAGCAATAAAAGCACACGTCATGCACGTGTATTTTGAATACATTTGCTTGATGTTTGCTTGATCGTGTAAACGGGGTTTAACATTCCACAGGAAGCGGGCCGAGGGAGGTCTAGGGGTTCGAACTTCCTCCTAGCCTCCAACAGAACGACCCATGAGATTCGAGCAAATCGGAGCTTTTTTGGATGGGTAAAGGAAGGAAGAGGTACGGATAGCGCCGTAGCGGCGGTAAGTCGACAACCAGCTTTGAAAACCTGGTGCCGCCCCTGACACTCCAGGTACTGCAGTGAGAGATGGGCGACAAAAGTAAGTCATGAAGTAGATGACATTGTGTGTTTTCATCCGTGTGTGTGCGTGTGTTTGCCTGTGTAGACAGCGACATTCGTCCGCCTCCGATCATTCACCACGGACCTCAGAACCAGACGCTGCCGATCAGTAGCATGGCCGTGCTGCAGTGCGCGGTCAGTGGTGACCCGGCACCCACCGTGCGCTGGTACAAGAACCAGCGACTGTTGACGCTTGCTGAACACCGCTTCCTTCTCCGTGACACCGGCTCACTGCAGATAGGAGGTCAGTCAGGCGCTGTCGTCAACGTGGTCGTGTGAAGCAGGGGGAAGGGGCTCAACGAGAAGCCAAGAACCAGACAGCATTGGCGTCAAGAGTGTAGGGAATGGTGAAAAATATTCTGTTTCTCATCCGACTACTTTAAGGGACCTGGGAGAGCGTCGTGAACACAATTCGAAAAATTCCCTTGAGCCTCTGTTAGAGAAATCCGTATTGGCCTATAAACAGTTCTGCGTTAGCGGTTCGTAACAGTTCCCGTCAGACGATCTGCGATAACTAGAATAACTCCAAAAATTTGGGCGAGTTACACAAAAGTTGAAAGAGAGCGTTAACTAGGGATTAACTCATCATTGTTATTATCATCATTAGCAGCAGCAGCATCAGATGCAGTAGACAGAAATAAGTCGTTGGCTTCCATTAATACAGTGTCATTAGCAGTTAGGGCTAACTACATGTAGTCGCATTTTGTCTTATGATAGTTTATATATAGGTCGTTGATGTCTCGTATTTACTCGTATCAGCTGTCTGGTCACTGTTGCTAAACGGCGTTGTAACGTAAAGGTAAAGGTGCCATACCCCATACCGTAGGCGGGGTGCTCATCTCCCTTCCTTAGGCCTTTGAGCTCGTAGGTGGAAGGTCACTGAGTCCATGACGCATGGCCAGTGTTATGTGTTAAGGCCATGGTTACCTTCCCAGCCGCAGAACGTCGCCATCCTTTGGCCAGTACCAAATTATACTGCTTGGTGAACAGGGGCACATGTGTGTGAACAACTTACCCAAGGTGCCCCGGCCCGGAGTCGAACCTGCAATCTTGTGGTTACGAGTTCGGCACGCTACCGGTGCGTCACCAAGCCACACAACGTAGCAGGTGGAAAAACGGTGAGATGTGATGAGAATATACTTAGCGCCGTGCGTTATTGTGGACGGCGATTGGCGGCATTTTTTTGGTAGATGCGGCTGTTCATCTCGGCGTACTGGTCTACGTTTTTTGCTGCACTGCACAGAGGGAAGCTGTCGATCTTGTATTGGGTGGCGCGTATTCCCGAGGGTCGACGACGAAAGGAATTTCTCACTGACAAGTCGCACCTGAAGCCATGCAGTGGGATCCAGTCAGCGCACGTCGCCGCCTTTCACGTGTAATCCGTCGCAACTACCTATAGACGAGGCGTATGGTAGTGCTCGTACGGAAAAGTAAAGTACGACCAAGCAGGAATGAAAATGCAAGTAAAACAATGCCGGAAAAGTATGGCGCTATACAATAGTGTTTTGGTTGACTGGTTGGTTGATTGTGAGTGATTTGGTGATGGATGTGTGCAGAGTTGCGGAAGAGTGACACGGGTTGGTACACGTGCAAGGCGCTGAGTGAAACCGGGGAGACTGCATGGAGTGCGGCGCTCATCGTCGAGACGCCCACAAACCACGACATCATCTTCCGGCGGACCCCGGAGCCGTCGACCTACCCTGGTCCACCGTCCAAGCCCAGCGTTAGTGACGTCCGCCAGACCAGCGTCCGACTGGCGTGGAAGGAAAACCCCAACAACGGCGCGTCGGTCGTCGTCGCATTCGTCGTCGAGTACTTCAGCCCCAACTCCGGCGAGGTTCATAGTCATTTATTACCTCCGCCAAGGAGGTTATGTTTTTGTCAGACTTGTTTGTTTGTTTGTCTGTCTGAATGTCTCTGTGTTAGCAAGATAACTCAAAAAGTTATGGACGGATCTTTCTGAAATTTTGAGGGTATGTCGGGAATGGCACAAACTACCAGTGATTCAATTTTAGGGGTGATCCGGAAGGAATCCTGGAATCTGGATTACTTTGAAATTTTCGTTACCATTGCTTTCAATGGGGCATAAGGGAAACCGCTGCAGAACCGAAGGTGATGCTGCCACCTAGAGAACAACATGGCCTTGGCGGAGGTGTGCGGGCTCTGACTGCTTTCTAGTTTATTATTTGTGTGCGTGTTAATAAACCACGAATAAGTGAGTGTTAAGCGAACTTTAACACCCCAGCCAGTGGTTTAACCGACACTTGTTTCACGTTGGCCGACAAATGGTCGTGTGGTCTTAAATGTCGTTCAGTTGGTCAAGGATGAATGAACCCGTGGGTTATGGATTCGACACGGCATCCCACATGGACAGTATGGTAGACATAGACAGTACGAGGGCCAATGTATTCCTACAGTGTAAAACTTTTAGTGATTTATGCCTACCAATGTGGCTGTCCTTCCCAGTGAACAACTCGACATGTGCATCAACCGTATAGCAATTTGCGTTTATCAGAGGCTTGATGAGATCGGTTGTTGGTTTGCACTGCAGGGTTGGACGGTGGCTTCGGACAGCGTGAAGGGCGAGTCATACGTGGTGCGTGGTCTTCGGCCAGGTACTTCATACAGATTCATCGTCCGCGCACAGAACTCGCACGGCCTGTCTCTACCCAGCCCAATCACCGGAGTAGTCAAGACAAAAGGTGAGGCAAGAAGATATGTCAGACTGGTCTAGATGCTTTGCCGTATGTTTGATGCCGTTTTACTATACGTATACTTCACAGATAAACTCGTAGTAGTGAAAAGTGTTCTTACTTTAATAGTGTACTTTGTGCTGTGTCGTAAAATCGTCAGTATTTACAGATATTAATAAGCTAATACTTGTAAAAAAATGTAAGGCATATGTCTTGAAATCACGTGTTTTTTTCTCGCTCTTCTTGCTCTTATTCGTATTACGAAATGTCATAGCATTGAGTAATCCATCCACTCTAGTTTTTCTAATATAAAACATCATGGCAATGAGAAGAAAAATTGAAGTCGACTTAGGATAACCACACGGCCACTTCAAACATTTAAACCTTTAAACATGGAAAGAAATCTCTGTAAAAGCAATCAACTGGGAAAAATGGAAGAAAAGAATTTAACGTAAAAGTCACCTAGTGTAACGTGATGCAGTTCAAAACATGCCATCTGCATTCGTGTTTCACAAGATAATGTATAGTTGTTTCGGTGTGGTGCATGGAATTTGTAATAACTGTTTTATTGCAAATTGTCCGCGGAGCGTGCCGGCGAAGTAATTTTTAAAATCAATCGACATTTAGAAGAAATACGAAAAAAAACTTTGGTGCTGTGTTGTTTCAATTCACAGCTTAGAAAATGTAATGCTGACATATGTACCTTACTCTGCATAGACATTGTTTACGGCTATGGGTTGTGTCTGTGCGCAGGAGCAGTCGTCGACAACCAGGGTTCCAAGGACGCCGCTAACCCTGCGATCATCAACGTGGGAGATAACGCCGCCGCCGAGGGTCAGAGGAGCCCGTCTCGAGGACGTTCGGGCGGCCGGGGTGACACTCGGCTGGCCGATGTCATACTGGAACACCCGAGTCCACTCGGTCCAACCAGCGCCAGACTCCGCTGGGACGTCAGCAGTGTGGGACCCGCGCTGAAACGAAAACCAATCGACGGTTTTCACATCAAGTATCGACCCGTTCTCGACGCCGAACGAGGTGAAAATATCTCTGTTGCTAAACTTGAAGACGTAAAATAAGTCGCTAGTTGAGGCTGGTTAAGTTTCGTTTTGCTGTTTGTATGTATGTTACCATTATCGGGCGAATGATGTATATACGTATAACGGCTGTATTTTTTATTGTAGATTGAACAATTTGGCATTTTGTTTTTGCAATTTTCTTTTAAATTTAATTTTAGTCGTATTAAATTGTTGCCGGCATTATCGCCGGACGAGGTTGATATCTCTGCTGTCAGATCGGCGAGAAATTAAACGTAAAATATTCCTCAACAGCTATAATTTTTTATGGTTAAATTTACCAATTGAACAATAGCCTATTCTTTTGGCGGATTTTATTTCACATTTATTTTTAATCGCGTCAAATAGTTGTCATCATTATCAATAACTTTGGTATTTTATTAAGATAGTTTTACCATTAGCGTTACTTGTTTGATCAATTAATCGACTCGAAAATGATAACTCCAATTTTCCAACAACGTAGGCCTATGTTAAACTGCAGTTCTAAATGCACATGCAGTAAAACTATACGATATTTGCACGTGCATTGAATGCTTTTTTGAGTTCTTCTTTCAAACTTTGTTTGCTCCGTTCGGACACCCTCGTAAGCGTACATCGCTCCTAGCTGGCGGAGATGGGCTCTCTGCCCCTTCCTAAGAACCTGACCCCTTAGAAAGAGCCAACAACAAGTTTTTGCACAGGGTCAAGTTTCTGTAGTTACGCCACTAATTTCTGGTTTAACTGTAACGTTGAATGGCGTACTTCGTTTAGCGCTTTACTATACCGTCTATGATTGGTTGACTGGTTTGTATCAGACGCGATGTTCCTGTCTGGTCCGTCGTCAGAGGGTGATAAGAACTCACGTCTATACGACCAGTTGGCGCAGACACCGCCGGACTATCAGAGTTTGTCCGCCGTACAGACGGTGACAGGCGGTAAAGAACGGTCCTTCGTGCTGGCAGGTCTGCAGCCGGGAACTTTGTACGCTATCGTCGTCGCTGCGTTCGCTGATAACGTCGACGGCGCCGCTAGTAACACTGTCTACCTGCAGACCTCCGACGACGGTCAGTGTGTACACCTAGGCCTTGCTTCCAGTTGCCGTCCGACAGCGAAAAACCTCATCCCTAAAATTTTTACTGCACCCCTCAAGTTATTGGTACCTAGTTTTTTTCGTGTTTCAGAGTTTTACTGAAACAAAACTGTTTGCACATAGTCTGTTACGCTGCAGTGTTTTTCATGAACTTTTGTGTAAACTTATACAAAAGACCATAAAAATAGAAACTACCTTCCTTGAAGACAAAAGCACCATGTTGAAACTATTTGAAATTTAAGTCTGACACGGACACAAATGACCGTTTTTATCAGAACCACAATATTCAGCTTGTACAGACCCACTTGTACGTAATGCGATTGATAACAAATTTAGTAATTCTGGGTGGCTGTTTCACGTTGGGAAATTGAAGTCATAGACATAAATTTGAATAAAACTTTATCTGGAAAAAATGTAGTTTGGTTGAATGTTGATAGGGCGTGACAGACAGATAGCAGATGGATTTGCTGTAGCTATATTCTATTGCGACATGACTTAACTAAGACAGTGATGACACGGGGTTATTATTATTATTGTAACATTGATGTTTGACTCGTGTTGTTATCGCATTGTTTTATATTGTGTGAACAGTTCCTTACGCTGCACCGTCCAATATCCAGGCTCGACTGCTTGAAAACAACACAATCTTACTGACGTGGGAACCGCCGCCGAAAGAGCTTCACAATGGACAGCTGACTGGCTACACTGTCAGTCTAACGCTAAAATATTTACCTTATTAGGCCTAGGCTAACTGTTGTCTTACCTGCAGTTACCAATGCTAAATATTGTGAATAATAATAGTTTTTTTTGTAAATACCATCATATGGTGTAGTATTATGATTAATTTAGTGTTGTTCCTAAAACTTTTGGTGACTACATGTATTTTCAGGAGCGTCGCCACGAGGTGGTCCACCCAACTTTTGCCAAAAATTGTTCTCGAGACTGATGCACATTTCGCAAGTTTTTTAAGAGAGGAAGAGGTAAGGGATCGGTGAGATTAAGAGTTTGCAAAATACGGAGTTTGAGGCAAATTTGCTGCGTCCGTTGGACCTCCAAAATCTAAAGAGGTTTTCAGTTTCAGGGGGATTTCGCTCTTTTGACCTGACCCCTGACTAGGGGTTCTGTTTCCAGCCCTTAAACCCCGTTGGGGTCTTGGCCTCAGACCCCCGTTAAAGACTTGCTCTCCGTTTTCGCCAAATGTGTCCACTGTCCACCTAATTTTTTTGACTTGGCGACGCCTTTGAGTACTTTTTTTCCTGTCATGCTGTATGTTGAATAAAAGTTGTCCAAGTAGCGCAACGACAAGACAGAATCATAAAACATGTACGTTTACTAACAAAGTACATCACTGTGATTTTACAGTTAACCTAAGTCAAAACGGGTGCATCTGAAATGAAAACGCGTGTGCAGGTTTACCTGAGTTCGAACGAGACTCGGTTTCACCGGGACGTTTGGATCAACAACACCATGTCCGAGCTGTATATTCATAACCTCGACCGATCAGCCGTCTACCAGATCCAGATTTCAGCGCACAATCAAGTCGGCGAGGGACCAGCTTCCGCTCGGCTTACGATCGGTCTGAGATTGTCTTGCTCCATTGGCGTCGTGGCACGTGGCACCCACGTGAATTTTAGCCTGTCAAAAATTTTTTTCTTGTCGTGAAATTAGTTAACAATAATAAAAAATTGAAACAGGATTGCCGGAAATTTCCATTTTAGGGAAATTTATGGAAAAATTAAAATTTTTAGCACTCATAATCTTTTGCACAAAAATCTGCGGATGTCTGTCTGAAAAATGCATCTTCATGCTTCTTTACTTTTAACACACGACGCGGCTGTTTTGCTGTCTTGCTATTCCATACTTTCTGTTATCATCAAAGATAGAGCAAAAGAACTTGAACGGTGTCCATACAAAGCTGATGTGCTTATTTGCCTACGGCGCATGCAGGCCGTTTAAGTGACTTAGATCGTACTTAAGTGGCGGCTGTGTAAAACTAATAGCTACTTTAGGCCGTTGTTACATCATGCAAAACAGAAAGACCAACTTGTTACCACTAAGCAAAACCGTCATCAAAGTGCTATAGGCGTTAAAGAAAATGCAATGAGTCGATGCGTAAAAAGACTATTTATGTGCAGTACATCGTAGCGAATCACAGCCAGTAAATTTCCGAATTCATATGAACATTGGAACTACAGTAAGTAATGTAGTCCTGAAGGTCATCGTCTTGGTTTCGAGGCATCTCTAGAAAGTCTTGATTCTAAAAGTCTTGTTTACGTCACCATTGCTGCAAAAACAACCAGGAAACGTTCTTGTGGTACTGATTCGGGTGGAATCACGCAAGAAGCTCCACAGTCAGAAAAACGTAAGCGCAGTTCGCAGTGTACTATTTATACAACGTTGAGTGAGTTGTGCGTTTGTGTATGAAAATTGTTCGGAATGCCGATGACTAAAAGAAAAACGAAAGAAGAATTCTGGCAGCAGAAGCGACACGGTTGAAAAAAAACTGTTGCGGGTATCGGGACGTGATAAGATGTGGTACGAGACGGTACGTTGCACTCTACACAAAGAAAGGATAAAGAAAGGCAGCGAAGACTGCCGTGGTTCGCATGTTTCAAGAATGAGAAGCGAACGGCTGCTAGTAAAGACGACACACTGCTCTTCGCAAGGAAGACAACCAAAGTTATGCATAGAGAATATGAATGAAGACAATGAACACAAAAATACATTTTGACGAACAGAGGCATGACAAAGCCAAGTATAGAGACGTTTAATAGCATTCTTTTGATAATTTTCTTAATGACGAAAGATAGAGAACAAAGAAGTGTATGAAGATCGTAGCATGTTTTGCTACTGTGCGTAGGTCGGTCGTCGTCGCGTTCGGCACTGGTGGATGAAGCCTGGTTCATTGTGACGCTAATCGTATGTGTCGGCAGTGCGTTGTGGCTTCTGATGTGTGTCGCCATTGCGTGGATCGTTCGCTATCGACGCCGGCGTAAACTGCTCGCCGGTAACAAATACGTCAACGGACACAAACCAGGCAAGATGTTACGTTTTCTGCCACTGCCACTGAGCGAACTTTAGGAATTTTAATGTGAAATTATACGCATATTTCTTCGTGTTCATAGATGCATAAAATAGCCTCCCAAGTATCAGGTAGATCCACGAAAATGCGTTTTTATCACAATGTGCATCGTCGACAGTTTGTGCCGCATGGCAATACACTTGTCTGGGATATATGTTGTCACAGAAATATAAACTATTTGTTCTCATCTTATGTTGTGACAGTTACAGCTTCCCGGGGAGCGTGTACATAAGTTGTGTGGTATCAATTTGCAAATGATTTGGGTTTAGTTAGGCCTAGCTTAATTTGTTGCTGCTAGTAGTTTAGTCCGTTGTTTTCTCACATGTCTTGTCTGTCTTGGGTGTTTAAATTTTTCGCCACGTTGGCGAATAGAGTTCTATATAGACTAATATAGAGTCTTCAACTATTGCACAATGACAACATTGAGACGTGTGTTTGTTTGCTGTATACAGAGCCGGTGATAGACCCTAGCTCAGCGGCGGCGGCGCTACAGAAGGCTCTAAGCGCGCTAGGTGGTCGTGGCAGCACCTGCACCTATAACTCACACTACGCTGACCCCAGCGAGCTGCGTGCTGCAACTACGCTAGGACACGCAGGCGCCAATGACAGCGACTCGTTCTACGAGGCATACATCATCAAACCTACCGTGTCTGATCGGTCAACCATCGACAGCCGACCCTGCCAAGGTAATACAGGTTAACAGCATGTGCACGCAGCTCTTTACGGAACCCATTTTAAAGCTACGGAGCTACACCTGCCATATGGAATCACGCAGTGTGACCTGCCACCTAACACACGTGTGAACGTGCCCGGACTTAATTTCAGCCAAGGTGGCCAGTATTCGATTTACGTACCCCGAGGGGATGGGAGGTTGAGTTGTCGTATATCGTATAAATTTTCAGTGATACACGGTAGTTAATTTTACAATAAAAGCAAAGAAAGCAGACATGAAAACAACATGCATATTTACTCGTTTAGATTCTGTAAACCACGCTACTTATATTACTAAAATATAAATTTTAATAAAGCTGAAGAATTAAAAACCGAGACCTGACAGGCGCATTCGGGGTTGGAAATAACTAAGCTTTAAGTCCAGTCGATAAATTAAAAAACCTATATCTGGCTGCAATTAATTACGTTGTGTTGTTTATGTCGTTTCGTCGTGCAGTGGAGCGCGCCAGGCAAGTCTCGTCGCCGCTGCAACACTACAATCTACATCATCACAACGCATTTCGACCGATCATCGACGTCTACGCCAACTCTCTGTCGGCACGCTCGGACATTCGCTCTCCCGGCCAGAACTGTCCTCCGCAGTGGTCGATAACCGCCAACTACCTGGGTGACCCTGACGACGACGACGACGACGGACGAGAGGAAGCCTGGGCAATGACTGATGAGGACTGTACTGAAATGATGCGACGTCGCTATCAGCAGCAGCAGCAGCCGCCGGCTTACAGCCACTCGCCGCCGCAACAACCAGCTTACCGGCCCACTCTCTCACATCCCGCTCCCATCCTGCGTCCCGACAACTACACGCTGAAGCGTCCTGTCAGAAATGCCGCACCGTTGGCGGTCGTGGACGTACCGGTGGGAGAGACCACCTCGTCGTCACAGTACGAGCCGGTGAAGTCTAGCGGGCACCTGCTCGCGGGGGCAGACTACGAGGCGGAACCGACGCCGATCAGCGGAGACACAGCTGACAGCGGCTACAGTCTACAGCGTAGCACGGCACCACCCAGTCCTGCGCCTCTAGATAACGTCTGAATACGTACAAGCCTACGTTTCATCATCGCGGTGTGTTATACGGCAGCGTCACGAGGCTTAAACCACACCCAGGTCGCACTGCTGCTGTTTTCACAACTTTCGGCTACAGGCAGACGACGGTGTGGTCTGCGAAATCTGAGCGTGGTTTGTATTAGTTTCAGCAGTGGGTAAGTGTGTACGCGGTACGAGCTTATATACTCCCAACAATGCTTTAACATCATCAAACTACGCGCTCAGATCGCGTAGGCTACACCGTCGTTTGCTTTATGACGCATGAATGCAGCCGAAAGCTGTGAGAACAGTACCAGCGCAAGCTGAATGTGGTTTAAAAGTATGTTACAGCACTGTCTGGAGCGGTATAAGCTTGTACTGCGTACTCGCTTACCCACTCCAGCAGTGCTGTAACTAATACAGTAAGGCAGCACCAGCTGCCGGCGGCAAAACGGCAACTAATTTTTGAATAAAGGTTACACTTTGTATTTGACGAATTATTGCTGTCTATTAATTATTAGTCACAGTTTCAACCTATTGAGTTTGGTCAAAGGTGTAGTCGCTGAAACCGTTGCGGCGATCGATTGCAGCAATTTTATACGATTCAGTACGTGCAACACCGGCAACAATGGAACCATTGACAGCCAACAATCACAAAGTAGGTACTACGTCGAGAGAAAACTGGAAAGTGCGAAATTTCGCGTGATTTTTATGATGTTAGATATCGAAGAAGGGCGTTGGAATAAAGTGGAATATTCCGACATGCAGCTTAGTCAATGAGCCATCTTCAGCATAGTCGAATTTCGCAAATGTGTGTTTTTGTGCGCATGCATGATGTGCTCATTGCGTAAATAATTTCAAGCTTTTGTGTCGACAGCAGGTATGCTCACAGTCTCAGTTGGTTCAGAATATGCATGCGATATTTATACTCCAAAATATGGGCGTAAGTAATGTTCGCAAAATTAGTCAAGTTTTTTGTACAGTGCTTTAATTGATGTGCTGTATATACGGCGTTTGGCAAAAATAATTCCCTGAAGTCTTCTACCACTTTATAAGCAAAACGTCACTTTGACAATGTCACGATCAACAATGCTATTCATTTGTTTCGTTTAGACTTGCGGTAGATGTCAGTATTTACAGTAATACAACGACTTATGAATGTGAAAATGTTAACGGCTTTCTGCGGTGAAATTTTTTTTGTAGATTTGTAGTATTTAAGGACTGTCAAACTCCGCTTGACATTTTCATGTTACTTTCAATGAACAAATAATAAAATGTATGACTTTGGCCAGTCCGCTTTGGGCGAAGATCTGTAGTAATTTCATTCAAATTCTCAAAATTGAGCAGAGCACTAATAAAAAGTGTATATAACATTGCTTCTATTGCATTTTTAGCAGTAAAAAATTGTATTTCTTTGAGGACATTTTGCGTTTGATTATCGATTTGTCGTACTGTTCAAAACAGGCCGAGTATTTTTCATCGTTAAGCGCTCCCGTTCGGGGCAGTGTAGTAGGCGTTATACAAAATGTCTGATTGCTTGATCGGGCAAATAAATGATAATAATGTACAGTGGCGTAGTTGCTCATTCTCTCTAATAGCCGTTACATCGGCACTTTTTACCGGGAACAGTCGCATTATTTTTCACATTGCTGGATTTATACGATGATCTCACAATAACGCGCACACGAAGAATTAACCGGTTATACGATCGTGGCGCGATGAGTTCGTTTTTGATTGTTTTGTTGAGTTGTTGTTCAATTTCGTTGCATTTTGTGATCCGGCTTTTGGCTGCTGTGCTTTGTTTACAAACGACACGCGAACAAACTCGCGCGTGAATTACATGCAGTGTATGTGAACGTATTTGATTATTTTGTATGTACAGTATGTCTTGGTCGAGTTTTGTACATAATCTTACTGCATAAATGATGTCACAATGGCGTCGTGGCAGGAGGTTTAAAGGTTTAAAGGGCATGTAACTTTTTATGGGAAACCCATCTTAAAGCTAAGGAGCGTCACCTGCCATATGGGATCACGCAATGTCACCTACTAGACTACCACCCGACACAGGTGAACTCGTCCCGCCTCCACACCCGCCACACAGGACGGTCGGTACTCGATTTACCTGCCCCGGAGGGATGGAAGACTGAGTTGACTTCTGGCGGTTGGTTATATACCGATATGGTTTACCTGTTCGCAGACAGTCACTCATCCACTTGATAGCGTCCCCACCGAGAGTCGAACCAACGAGCTCGCGATCTCAGGTCCAACATCCTGCCATTACACTACCAAAGCAGCTTATAGGTTGATTACCTCCGCCAAGGAGGTAATGTTTTTGCCAGACTGTTTGTTTGTCTGTCTGTGAGTCAGCAAGATAACTCAAAAAGTTATGGACGGATCTTTCTGAAATTTTAAGGGTATGTCGGGAATGGCACAAGCTACCAGTGATTCAATTTTAGGGGTGATCCGAAAGGAATCCTGGAATCTGGATTACTTTGAAATTTTCGTTACCATTGCTTTCAATGGGGCATAAGGGAAACCGCTGCAGAACCGAAGATGATGCTGCCACCTAGCGAACAACATGGCCTTGGCGGAGGTGTGCGGGCTCTGACTGCTTTCTAGTATTTGTCAACTGGCCCTCCTAAATTTTCGCTTGTCGGAAAATTTTCTTCCAAAAACAATGTGCAGGATGGAAATCCCCATTCTGCTGGAATTTAAGGTCAACAATGAAACTCGTATTTTCTCTGTCGGAAATTTGTAGCTGTCTGTCGAAAAAGTCGTCACTTCCTGCCGCAACCATTCTAAATGACGATGCCGCTGATAACTGTCGCGTGTAAGCTTCGCACTTGTACCCACTATGCAGTTGCACCAGTTTTTGTTTTACTGTTAAAATAATTATTCCAGTCGTTGAACGATCTCGTATGTCGCCGAATCCCAAATTTCAGCAGAAATGTTGGCATTTGGGTTTCAATTTTTCGTACTGTACATATTAACAAAAGCTTTAAAAAGCTAGCCAGTTTTTGTTAGTATTTTATTGATCGAATTTTATGCTGACAAAGATTGGCTAACCTGGTCTCGTAAAAATGAACGTTCTTCAGAACCAGTCGTTTTTGTTCCGGTAGAATGTATTGTTTTTGACGCACCGTGTTCCACGTGAAATGCTTCATACTTCGTACGTTTTGTTGTGCTCGTTACCAAAGTATTTTATGTTATCCGGTCTACGTTGTCCTTCCTTCGTGCGTCCTCAGTTTACTTGAAAAACCTCACGTCGCTGTGTTATCGAAATTAGTTGCGAGCAGTGGCGTAGGCCTGTGCAGAATTTTGCAGCGGTGTCAAATTATTTGTTTAAACATTTAAAAAAAAATTTTTTCTACTTGTTTCGTTCCGTTTACACATTTTTACTTTTGTTGATTTATTTCGCTGGTATCTTTTCTTAGTCTAGCTAAAAAGACTGAGAATTATTGTAAACCCAGCCAGTCCTGGCAAATTTCGGCTCACAAACACATTTATAAAATGCATTTAAGTATAAAAACGTCTTATAACAAAAAACAAAATAAAAACACACAAACTTTCATATACCGACAAAAATGGTAGTAACAAAAAGACAGACATAACGTTACATGCCTAAATACTTTACTTTACACTTTGTTGATTTTTTGACCCATAATAAGGGGTTTAAACCACCTTTAACCCTCCACCTTCAACCCTTGCTCCCGTTGCTTACGCCACTGATTACGAATTGCTAAATATAGCTGTGTATTTTTGACGATATTATTACGTTCGTTTGGCGTTGTAAACAGGCGGAACACGATAAGTATAAATTGCAGCTTCGTTGTCGCTGACGGTGCTAGGAGTGTATCGTGGTGTTTGACGTGTTTATTTATTAGAAAACGTCATAAGCTGGTGATTGCAAAAGACGTTATGCAAATGACAAAGAGGAGAAGCGTATTTTATCTTTGGTCCTGAAGGTTTAGTCATTGGAATGATGAACGTGGACAGCGCAGTATTGACAGCGGCAGCTGTTTAGCTCCTGAAGCTGCTGGCATCGACATTTCAGTTAATTTACACCGACTACTGTGGTTGCAGTGACCGAATTTTCTCACTGTTGTAGGCGCTCGCAGAGACACATAGCCCTAGGTCACTGACAAATGGTAATTTAGTAGGGCCGAACGAAAATTCCTTTCAAAAGTTCTTTCGAATCAGCTATTGTGAACATCAGTTTTGTATAACAAAAGTACAAGTATAAGTACAAATATAATTTTTGTTGTTGTTTTGTCTCTGCATTGTATTGTATATTTTAAAATGTCTTCGGGTCGTCCGTCCGTGAGTGCGCGCGCAGCGCATGTCCGTTCCAAAGCAGCACGATAGCCTGTTAAAACGCCATTAAAAGAAGTTAGATACTCGTAAATCGGCTAGGTCTTCAAAGTTGTAAGATCAAAATTAAGGTTACAGGAGAGAAAGGTCAATGAAATGAGTGAGTTCATACGTTGAGCGGACACATGCATATCGACGCTGTGGCATCGAAGTATTGGGCCTACATATTTAACCACGGTGTTTCATAAAAATGGACCTTTTTCTTTCTTTCATAATTCACTCAAATAACGATCAATTTACACGAAATTTTTATCAGTTGTAGCCAAAGAAATAAAAATTCAAAATAACAAAATATGGTTGTTTTTAAAAAATATTTTTGCTAGACATAACGTAATGCTGACGTGATAATTTTATTCCCCATGTTGTTTAGTGCTGATACGATTTTTCAATAGTAGACCAGATAAAATTTACCGTCAAAGCAGGATAGTAACTGACAGCACCAGTTGAGACAAGCCAGTTTGTACTCACGACACATTATGACGTCAGCATTGCGTCACAACTAGCAAAAAATATTTAACTAACTGCCAAATTTCGTTGAAATATTTTGAATTTGTATATTTACATTTGGTAAAATTTCGTGCAAATTGATCACCATTCGACTGAGTTATAAAAGAAACAAAAAGGTGCCTTTGTATGAAACACCGTGTATATTGCCAAAGAAGGCAGTTTGTTTTCCAAAATCTACATTATACTATTGCTGCAACTTCCTTTGTTGTTTTACTGGTTTGTTGTGTTTTACTGTTGTCGGTATTAAAATTAAGTGTCGTTGCGTTCTGTACATTTCATCGGTAGTTATGACTATAGTTTAGACTATGTAAAATAGGATTAACGATGCGATAAGAAACAAAAAGCCCAGTTGAATAGTGTGTAGTAGCCTCCTTCAATAATATTGAATACAAACAAATACATGTGATATCGGACAAGCAACAGGTTACAGAACGATGGGCTAAGTATTGCGAGAAGCTGTATACAGACAGTGCCCAATATGACAGACAAGTACTTCAGGAATTGAAGAACATAACACCACCAGATACATCGGATGAACCAGACATACTGTTGAGTGAGGTGGAATACGCAGTCACAAAGCTGAAGAACAACAAGAGTGTAGACATTGATGGGATACCAGGAGAATTCTTGAAAAGCGGCGGACACGAGCTAACAAACAAGATGTATGAAATTTGCAACTGGATATGGATGAATAAAGACATACCACGAACTTCGACCAAATCCGTAGTCATAACCATCCCAAAGAAAGGAGATATCCAGGACTGCTCCAACTACAGAACAATATCACTGATCTTTCACAACAGTAAAATTCTCCTCTTGATCATCCTGAATCGCTTGCGTACACATTTGGACTGCTACTTCTCTGAAGAACAAGATGGGTTCAAAGCAAATCGCAGTACGATTCAACAGATTTTAACCTTACGCCTTATAGCGAAGAAGTTCCGAGAAATGAACCAGACAGTGTATAACTGTTTTATTGACTTTCGAAAAACGTACGTTCGATTCCGTGTGGCATGAGGGCTTATGGGCAGTCATGAAATCATACAATGTTAGTCAGAAAATTGTCTCTTTTCTAAAAATACTGTATGAGAAAGCACAGTCAGCAGTACTTGTAAACGGAAGCCTGAGACAGTAGATCAATATGACAGCTGGCAACAGATAGAGAGATCCCATTTCACCAAACGCGTTCATCGGACTCCTAGAACGTTTTATGGATGGTGTCAGCGAAATGGAGAATAAAGGTGTCGTAGTCCAGGGACCATCCAATCCAATGCCATTGCTGCCGCGATAGCTGCAAGCCTCCTCCGGATTGGAGAAGGCCCGCAGGGAGACCCAGTCACACCTGGTTACGTTCGGTGGAGGCAGACCTGAGACCTCTGAACATTGGTCTTTTTTCTGCGTGGAGAAAAGCTTCTGGGCG
>Ga0056128_1004192_pt1 | contig 17977 bp, 6 predicted proteins | sample WorMetLIZISLAND2_FD_71113 | JGI IMG/M metagenome (GOLD analysis project Ga0056128, IMG submission 71113) | Marine gutless worms symbiont microbial communities from Max Planck institute for Marine Microbiology, Germany - Olavius geniculatus... ... | reverse complement strand
ACCTCAGTTTGTAAGACGCTGTTCTCATGATTTACGGTATCTTGCAAGTGCAACCGAAAGTGTTCTGTGACGCTTAGCTAGAATGCACCAAATTCGTTTTTCGCTGGGGTTCTGCCTTGGACCCGCTGGGGGAGCTCACGACGCTCTCCAGGCTCCCTAGTCGGCTGGGGAAGGGAATACCCTTTTCCCATTCTCCAACTCTTTAACGTCTACGGCGCCTCACTTTGAGTTAGGAGGGGAACTTGCTCCAAGAACTTAGGAGGGTAGACGCACTTAGAGCAGAAACAAATTAACCAATCAATCGACCAATCAATCAAAAAATATCCACTAACAAAATGATTGGTGGTTTACAATATACAAGGTGGGCCAACAAAAAACGTGGCACTCTATTTTGTTCATATCTTCGCCAGTTATTGACCGATTTTCAAAATTATTTCACTGGCACACTCCGCGAATAATTTGCAATAATGTGGTTATTATATATCCCACCACATCGTAAATGCGTCTCTACACTACCTTGTGAAATTTAAGTGAAATATACGTATATAACGATTGTAACAAACAAACACTTTGGCAAATAAAAAAAAGACACCTCAGACTAACAATGCGGTTAATGACCCATATAACATTGGACTGTATGGGTCTGATACAGTCTAGTGTCATACGGATCATTCACCACAATGCTGGTCTAAGTGTTTTTATCATTTACCTAAATGTTTGTTATTATCGTTAGTTTTTTCTTACATTTATATTTCACAAGGTAGTGTAGAGACGTACTTATGGCATAATGAAATGTATAATAATCACATTATTGCATATTGTCCGCAGAATGTGCCAGTGAAAGAATTTTGAAAATCGGTCGATAATTGTCAAAGATATGGGCAAAAGCATAAGTGCCACGTTTTTTATGGCCCAGGGTGTATAAGGTGGCCCCAAAATTTCTCAACTTGTTTTTGTGTGAACTTCATGACTTATGTAGATTTGACAAATCTACATAAAATTTGATAATGTTTGGCATACAAATGGGCAAGACGATAAAATTGTATGAGGTGCACTCATTTTCCACCTCACCTAATTTATGTCAAAGCACTACCGTGTAAAACGCACATGCTCTAAAGTATTACACTACGTGGTGATTATCAGCATCAGATTGCTCGCCTTCACCCATTCATCATCAATTTGACAGAGGCCGCTGCCTGACTTAATAATTTTGTGGTATTAAGTGCTTTACACTAAAAACAGCAGACAACAAATAGCTGACTGATGACCTCAAAACACATCTAATCCATACATGAGCTAATGCAGCTATCAGCCAGTGGCGTCGCATCTAAACCATTGTGTATGTGGGGCACAAACTTATAATCTTGCTAAATAAATCACATTGTAATTTATTGTTGCTTAATTAAGTCATTACAACTTTTACTGGGAAAACAACTCAATGTTATGCAACAATTTAGAACATATGCATTTTACATGGCAGTGTGTCGACATAAATTAGGTGAAATGGAAAATGAGTGCATTTCACACAGTTCTATCATCCTGGCTATCTGTGTGTCAAAAATTATCAAATTTGGTAGATATTTGATGAAGTTCAGACAAAAACAAATTGGGATTTTTTTTGGGCCACCCTGTATGCCTAAAACATAAGACAAAAGCTAAAAGATATGTATGAATTTTTAAAACTAAACTGGTGATAAAATGCTCGCTGAAACAGCACGTCAAGCTAATTATTCATGTACGTGCCGCAAACAGATGATTGAAAGCAGTTTTCAACGACGTTGTAGGACCTTTCTCTGCAGACTTGTTTAATTGACTGTGAATAAATTTTTTTATACATTTAGTAAATCTTGTGCATGAGAGACTAACATGTTTCAACGCTGTGTCAACTGACAATAAGTACACTGAATACATAAACAGATTTACGTAGTTAATCTTGCAGAACAAGAGTCTGGCAGTATAAACAGTGACAATGTACCTCATAGCAGAAAACGTACATGGGTCTATAATGCAGTTTATTTTCCATGACTTTCCAAACCTGGTAAAAATGAATTTTGAATTCCATCCATGACTATATACGATCTGTGACAGCAGGGTGAGGGGATGGGCAAATAGGGGTGAAGACAGACAACGTTTCAGAATGGCAGGTATGGGTAGATGCAACTTCCAAAGACGCTGCATTGTACTTCCTTCACTAGCTACTTAATATTTAGCACATTGTAGCGGTGCAAGTTTTCTTCAGATGTCATTAACTGCCTAATTATTTAAAGCACAAGTAACAAATGACAAAAAACAATATTCAGAAGATCGTCTTAGTCTTGTGCATGACTCAAAGTGGCTTCATAATGCTACAATTGCCGACAATAAACAGTTCATATATACAAAGTTCATGGCTGAGCAGTACCACAGATAAATAACAATTCCGTGGTAAAACCTACCAGTAAATTATTGCAGACTAAATCAATTCACGCAGATCTACTAGAGGTCTCCACAGTTGATTTGCGGATATGCACGATAGTGTGTATGCACAAAAAGGTGTCAGTTTTACTTTTATGACAACTTTAGCAAATGAAGACTGATAATAATCAGTTAGCTGTTGCATTCTGAGATAAACAGCACAAAAAGCAGGAATAAATTGAGAAATTTGAATTTTCAACAGTACAACTTTTCATTCACATAATTTACTGCAAATACATGATTCTATAACTGCTGTAGAGGTACATATTTAAGTATCCATATAATAGTATAACGGGAGGTGGTTATGTTTAATTCCAGATTTATATGCAGTGTCAAAGGGCAACAACAACAAAACGATGCAAATCAGCCCAGCTTTGCCAAATTCATCTCAAGAATAAAACTGACACAGAGGATTTGTATTCCCTGCAAATTATCAAACACTTACTAATCACGAACTGAAAACAGCACAGTTCAAGCCAGGCTAAGTAAGTAAGGCACCAGTGACAGACACCATTTCTTGTTACAAAATTCTGGCTTCTAACCAGTGCAGCAGAAATGCAGCCAGTCAAAATGCACACAATAGTTGCCACAATTCAGCAAGCATTCTGTGAAAAGTGCTGTGACAAAACTTTTGCCCTCTGGATTGAAATGTCTCGGACTCTCAAAACAATATGCCCACACTACTGCAAATTTTCCCTTGCGTAACTCAGTTAATGTTGCACGCTGACTTAGCCAACATTTGATTACTGAAAGGTAAAGCATTTGCTATAGTGCAGCATACACGGTCAGACTCGAGACCAGAAGCACTTTGCAATATCGGAAGTGGCAGCTGATTGGCATGAGCTAATGATAATGCAGTGCATTATACGGCCATCCATTGCCTGCAAACAACTGGTATTCATTTTCTATCTCGCTGAGGGTAAAAGTCTGAGTAGACCTAAGCATGCAACAGATTAGCACTTAGCTTAAGGCTGCATGCCAATGACCCCAAAAAAGACTCAAGCTGCAACTGCAAAGTACAAGTCCGATACGTTAACAATGACCACTTGCACGTGTTAAGGAATTTCAAAACAAAAATAAAATCAACAGACAAATAAAACGGACTACCAAACAAAAAACTGCAGGTTATTCTACTCACATACAGGGTGGGCCAAAAAAAATGACCAAACTCGTTTCTGTCAGAACTTCGTCAAATCTCCACCAAATTTGACAATTTTTGGCAGACAGATAGCCAAGACGATAAAATTATGTGAGGTACATTTGTTGTCGACCTCACCTAATTTATTTCAACACACTACCGTGTAAAATGCAGATGCTCCAAATTGTTACATTATGCGGTGATTATCATTATCAGATTGCTCACCTTTTCATTCTCAATTCGACAGAGGGTGCCACGTGATTTAATAATCTTGTGGTATTAAATATTTGTGCTGAAAAAAGCAGACAACCAAATAGCTGACTCATGAGCTCAAAACACATCTAATCCATGAATCAGTGCTATGACACTGTCAGTTAATTGTTAATGCCGCTATCAGCTGTGGCATCAGGTCTAAGCCATTTTGTACATTACGGGCATAAATTCTAAAAATATGGAAGCATGTTGTTACACAAACTTATAATTCTGCTAAATAAGTCACATTATAGTTTATCGGGTGCTTAAATAAGTCAATAGAACTTTTACGGCGACAATAACCAAGCATTATGTAACAATTTGGAGCATATGTGTTTTACACGATAGAGCGTTGACATAAATTAGGTGAGATGGACAATGAGTTTACTTTGCACAATTTTATCATCTTGGCTATCTGTGTGTCAAAAATTATCAAATTTGGTGGAGATTTGATGAAGTTCTGACAAAAACAATTTGTGGTCTTTTTCTGGCCCACCCTGTACATATTATTCATCCAGACATATCGCAGGAAAGCAGCTGGGACAAAAAAAAACAGAAATAAAAATATATCAGGACAAAAATAATTACAAACAGGTAGAAAATCTTTGAATCTAGTAACTCAGTATACTAATCGACAAATATAACTGGAACAATGGGTGCGTGGACATTAAAGTCCAAGTCGCATCATTTTACGTAACTGTTATAAAGCACTAATTGGCTTAATCAAATGTTAATTTGTCAATATTCATTTATCTTCTGGTTGCTAATACATTATAATACCCTAAAAATCAGGTTTAAAGTACTCGCTTTTCCTTTTCACAGAATCGGCAATTTTCGAAACTGCGACATCATCTGCAGGAAGGTTGCTAACTAGCTTCATTGCCTTGAGGTCAAATGCAGCTTAATTTACGGCCAAATAACCTCAAAAAAGGCCAAATTTTCCACCAACAGTTTAACCCAGTAAAAATCCACAATATGCCAGCAAATCGTTAATTTTACAAATTGCACAGCTCTAACAGTGAACCGATAAACAAATGACGTAATTTCTGATGTCACCTATGCGTCATTACTTGTACTGAAAATCGAACATTATTCTCAGTAAAAATGACAGATTTACTGTGTTTTCAATGCGAATGTCAGTTTGTCAACCAGCGTCCTGCGAGTGACGTCATCAGCACTTGTGGCACGTTTGGGTGCATTTGGCTGGCACAATTTATGTAATGAAATTATTTCAAAGCGATGTTTTCATTTCAACTGATTAGCATATTATTAAGTAGTGTTACATTCTACACATATTTAGCCAATATCATTTTTTCGTGCGACTTGGCCTTTAAGTAGCATTTGCTGCAATACAAGCATGAAAATTAAGTTAACATGCAGTCACAACTCCAATGCCAACAAAAGACAACTGGAAATCAACAACATCGCTGTAAGAATAAAACCTATCATGATGCAATATGATCAAACTAATGAGAGGTAATAAGATCAATTAAACTAACAGACAACAGCAAATATTTTACTACCAACAGCTGTCGCCAACTCATCGTTCAAAATACACAATCTACTGGGCTTAAATATGTACAAATTGCTGCTGAAGTGAGCAAAAAAACTTAGAAGAATGGAGAAAAAGTAGCTACCAAAATACACGGAATATAACTGCCACAGATGCAGAAACAGGTGTTATGGGCCGTCCGCAATGTACAAATACAGTCCTATGATAAATTCAAGTGTTGATCAATGAGATAAATTCATGATTCTATAACAACGGATTTTCTACTATCAGCTTTAACTGTCTCCCTGTGTCTACGGCTTACTATGACTTAACAAATAAAACACTTCCATTAATTAATAATACTGCATCAATTTATGATACACATACTGTACATTTCTGCTAAAAGAATGAGGTGATGATAGTTTCAGTGACAGGAGAGCAATTCTCCCTAAATTCTGGGCTGTCCAAAATTGCTAGGGAATTTTCTTCCAGTCCAAAAATCTTCATCCAAAATGCAAAATCAGGGAGATGGAAAAACCCATTTTAAAGAAACTTGGAGGCAAAATTGAATTAACTCCTATGCCAGAAAATTGCGACTTCCTGCATGCCTTCTTTATTAACCCACGTTGCCACGGTATATTTTCACCACTGTCTGACTGTATGCAAGATAACTAAATTATGGATTTTAAAGAATACTTTTATCCAAGAAGTGGTGCAAAGCTAAAAAACAAATTATATTCAATTTTTTAGACCTTAACTTGGATCCAGGGTCCCAATTTTTCAAAAACATAATGCATTTAAATGGGAGAACAGACCAATACTTGAGTACTAGCCACCAGATGGCAGCATATTTATGCCACCTGTGAAATAAAACAGAGATCTCAGTGGAGATTTGCACTCTCCGAGAGCCTCTAGTTACCACAGTAATCATCCAAATAATAATAAAAGTGGCAAAAATATAGTTTCATGAATGACCATATGAAATGGATAAAAAAAGAACAAAGAAAACATCGATGGCACGAGAATTGCTTAGCAGCTGGCAAACACATTTTGCACAAACTCTGCAGAAAATCACCACCCAAAGAATAACAGCGGTTCATTCACACCGCAAAGCCAGTGCGGCCAGTTGTCAGTCACTCAGTCGACTCAAAGTCCGAAGAGTTTGTCATCAGATTTCCATCGGCGTAGGTGCAGGTGCTACAAAGTTGAGAACTTCATCCAGGATCAGCTCTAAGCACACAATATACACTTGTTCAGAGAGACACCATGCCAGAGAATCACCAGTCAGATATAGCACTGACAAAAAGTAGAAATAAATAAACAACTGCTGTAAGTCACATGTTCTTTTGGCTGCATCGTGCAATGCAATTCTGACCAGCAGTTCAACTTAAAACTAGGGCTGTTAACAATTAAATTCTCTTAATCGTTAACTTTACAAAAATTAAAAATACATCAGGCCTTAATGTTGCTTAGAAACAAACAGTGATAACTGTCCAAAAAATGTTTTTCTTCCACGCCTCTACAAACCATATCAACAAACAGCTGTGATAAATGCACTGTGCCACAATTAGTAAGTCTTTTTCATCCCGTCCTGTAGACTAAAATGTTCACGGTTTCACTAGAAAGTAATTATCATTTTTTATCAGATACTTGTCATCATACCTATTTTAATGCTTTATCACTGACACAATGTTAACTGAAAATTTCACAACAGAAATTATATTAACTGCTGAATTTTTTTAATCATTCATCTCTGCAGCTCTACCAAAAAGTTAAAATGTATCTGTGTTCACTACCATTTACCTGACTTGAAACTGAGAAGTGACTGAACTTTTTTTAGCTATTTACTTGAAGTTTAATGTAATACAATTACAACGTAATGCAAAGAGTGGGTGGCCACAGTTTTCAAGAGAAAAAATTCAAGAACTTCTCAAGAACTACCCTGATATTCAACAACTTTCAAGTACTTTTCCCAAACCTATTCCAGCGATAATTTACCACGTGCTGTTAGCGTATTTAACGGTCCCGGCATCAAACAAAAACTGGCAAAAGCATAAAATTAGTACGACTAAACAAGTAAATAAGAAAAATCTGAAACTGGAGAGTTCAGTACTGACTGCAGAGTTTTCACAATTCACATCGTGGAAATGATAATTATCACCTACTGAAATTCAAACTTGCAAGCTAATTTTACATCGAGTTACAAAAATTTCAAGGCCCTATTTGGTTTTCAATGACTTTGCAGGTCATGGAAAAAATAGACTTTCAAGGGCCTGTGACCACCCTGAATAGTAATTAAGTAACATTATACTTTTCCAATGTGGCACATCGAAATCCTTCTCTTCAAAGGATTGGTCGTACGGCTGTGAGGTTGGCTCGTCGGTCGGGTCGGAGTATTGTCGAAGGTATTCGTGGCTTAGAGCCTCGTTGGCCGTGATCCTTGTGTCTGGGTCTAGGTCCAACATTCGCTCCAGCAGATCAACGGCTGTCCAACAGACACAACTACCATTATACTAGACAATATAATGTTTAAACTATGTTCTCACAGAACACAACCTCCACCAAGACTAACAACCGGCAATAAAAGAAGGTGCATATTAGACAAGACATGCACACTTTCAGACAGTTTCTGAAATAACTAGAAATACGTTCTGTGGAACGAGGTATCTGTCCCATTGCCACGCTATGTAGTCTAGCAGCTGTGTATAAGGGGGTAAGTGCAAACAGGGCACAATTATCTTTTACGGGGACCAAGTTGTAGTTAATTTTGTCCCAAAATTCGTTGCCATGGCAACAGGGGTCGGCAGGGGAGAAATTTAAATGACACCATCGGAAAGCCCGGGCCTGAAAATAAGGGGGTAGGTGCAAACAGCGCACGATTATCTTTTACGAAGGCCGAGTTATAGTCAATTGTCTCCCAAAATTCGTTGCTATGGCAATGGGGATCACAGGGGAGAAATTTAAATGACACCATCGGAAAGCCCAGGCCCAAAAATAGGGGTTAGGTGCGAACAGTGTGCAATTATCTTTTATGGGGACCGAGTTATACTGCTTTGAAGTCCCCATAGGCCGTAATGCAAATTTTAAAAAATTTTGGGCAAAATAGTGGAAGGAGTTATCAGATTTTTATCCCAAACAAACTCGATCTTACTTTTTGGAGCCTGAATCACTGTGCAAAATTTCATCAAAATCGAATCAAAATTGTGGCCGTAGGAGTGTTTACAGACAGACTGACAGAATGACATAAGTGATTTTATAATCTGTTCCATGCTATGCTATAGCAATGGGACAGATAATTAGCCTCGATCACTGCAGCAAAGGAGAGTGGTCATGTTAAACAAAACAAATAAACACCGTGTTCAAGTGTTCAACATGGCCATCCTTCACTGCAATGATTGAGACTAATCGTTGAATTATTCAATTTACGTAAAGCATGCATGTTCCACTGTTTATCAGCACCTGGTATATATATATATACTGTAAAAATTTCTGAATCAAAAGCATAAAAAATTCTTATCAAATCTCAGTGGTTGGCCACTTGGACTACTTGCCACCCTAAGCAAATATTCATCCAAATTCATTCATATACTGCAGTCTGTTCTTAGTTGTACAAAAGCTATACAGAGTAACACAAACCAAATAACAAAAAAGCAAGCCAAAATAGGACACTGTTACTTCTCAATGCATACCGAGTGGATTGGTTCCATGAAAGAAACGGTAATAGTCGGCTTTGTGAACCTTTGGCAGTGTATTGATGAATCTCTTTGCCTGACAACAAACAAACAATCCTGCAGCCCATATCAATAACTTTACAATAATAACTAAATATATTTCGGTAAAAAATACTGCAGTGGTTAAAACAGTCAAATTTAAAAAAACAAACACTTGGTTTCAAAACAAAATAACCAAACTTTTGCAAGTCTGATATACACTTTTATCAGATATATTATATTAATAGTTGTGAATTCTGTCTCCCACTCTCAAGCGACAATATCATTTGAATTATGTTTTATATCCTGGCAGATTTCTCCAATGTATCCAGTTACACCAAGGAGCATTGATAAGCAAATTTTTGTAATCAAGAATTAGCCATGTTAGCTGAGGAGCCTATAGCAATCCTCCAGACACCCTAGCTGATATCACATTCCCACACGTTCTCTGCATTCTGCCAACACCAATCTGCTGTCGGTTCCACGTGTCCGCACAACCTTTGCCTCCCGCGGTTTTAGCATTGCAGCCCCCACAGTTTGGAACTCACTACCCTCTAGCATCTGCAGTTCTACCTCTGCAAACACTTTCCGTCGCCTCCTTAAAACTCACTGCTTCCAGCAGGCCTACTGCTCCCCCTAATGGCTCAGCCAAGTGCCTCAGATTCGGCCATTGTGCACTTTAAATATGCACCTACTTACTTACTTACATACATAGTCTCACTGCCCCTCACCGACCACACACCAGCTCTTGGCCATTGGTTCATATCGAAACCGATGTGCAAACTCTTGTATTCATACTGGGACAGATGCTGCTTCCTACCCAATATGAATACGGGAGTTTTCATTCTCACAATGACTGCATCTGAGTACCTCTTCACTAGTGATCTTCTCAAGAAGAGCAGGACCCGGCGTTCCAGTGAGAGCCATTGTCTTCTTCAGCTGATCAATATCTTTCACACAGTGGGTTAACAGACAATGTAACAATATTGAAAATGGTCTGACACTGAAGCAAAATACTACGAGAAATGTCAGGTCTTGAGCAGCACAACAACAAAATCAAGTCACAAACGTCACTAACGTCGCCTGACTAACTTCTGCAAAAAATGATAACGACAATGATATATAACTCCCATTTCATTTCCATTTCTAACAAATGTCCTTCATCAGCATGCAAGTGACACAACGTTCAATGGCATGCACAAAAACGTAAGCCGATCCTAATAGTAAACACTTCGAATTTCACTTATGGCTTTTGTGGAGTTCACTATTTTGATGGCAATTGTGCAGACTTCGCTTTTTAGATTAGATTCTATTTATTATTTTATTATGTGCTCCCTTTGAGAAAGAGAAAAGTAAGTCATTGTGGTGCAATGCATGTAAATAATTAATCAACAGCAGCGCAAGCATACGATCGTTTCCAGGAAACAGTGGCCTTCCAGTCAACAGCTCGGCCATGATGCAGCCCACTGACCACACGTCCACTGCAGCATAGCACATGTTACACAGAACTACAAAATGGGCCATAAAAAATGTGGCACTTGATAAAAACATGCATTTTTTGCACAATGACAACTGTTGGTTTTAATCGAAATGAAGTACAATTTTTAAAAAGTTAATTAATAGAAATGTCTTAAGTAATGTCTTAACTTTACATGCAACATTTGCATAATTGCTGATGCCTCACATCCATGCCCTTACTTAATCAATCAGAAAGGTTTGAAATAAAACCCAATTAGACATAATGCGAATAACTTGTGCAATCATTTATGCAGACAATAACATTTTCAGTAAATTATGAACTGTTAAGAATCTAAATCACCAAACAAGTAAAGAAATGAAAAAAAACTAAAATATCATTCAACAGAAAACAAAAAGCCATAATATTTCAACGCTAGTTTCCAAAGAGCCAGAAGGCAATTATAAGGACAAAGTGGTCAGGGGGGCCAGTTTGATGGTTGTTAAGCTAAAGTACTAGGTACATGTTTGTACAAAGAATGTGTTTTATGTCGAATATTCTACCTGTCTGGCTATAATGCATCCAGTTGAGCATTATCTCCGGAGCACGGTACCACCTCGTAGCCACATAGCCGGTCATTTCATTCTGAGCATTCCGTGCAAGACCAAAATCCAGAATCTACATAAACATAAAATGGCTGCAGGACTGCTGAGTGGCACAAAAAGAAACAATGTTAAGAAATAGCCAAGACCCATAGAGCAGCGCATCAGTTTCCGAGTGACTTCCTGTGTCATGGTCTCATTAGGGCCAACAAAACACCGACTTTTTAATCAATAATTTTTAGCTTCAAGCTTTAATTTTGAATGAGAACTTTTTATCTCACACCGTTTAGCCACAATACATCCATGACAGACACAAACAGACAGACAGACGGATGACAAACAGGTGACAACCATACCATAAGCTCAACCGTTACATGGGATAAGTACACTTAGCTAAAAATTGCAGAAAAACAGGGTTGATAAAAACAAAAGTAGTATTGTAAAAAATACTAAAAATAACACTGTGCAGCATAACAGATAACAGATGCATACCTTGAGCTCACAATCCTCATTTACTGCAATGTTGCTTGGCTTGAGGTCCTGCACAATGTGTACACAACATCAGAAATATGAAAAAATTATAAATACACATATAATTATATCAAAAGTACAAGTTATGAAAGTTACCACTTGGAAAATCTGGCCATATGAACAATAATCACGCAAGTGACACCGTTTGCTATTTTGTAACATACAAAACATGACATCTAGATTTTTTGTGCATTTTGATATTTAACATCCAACTTGTAAGACACAACTTCTTCAAAAGCTGTATGGTCTAAATCATGTCTGGGACAAGCATCGCATTAATAATCCAGTGTTAAGCAAGTAATTATAATAATAATCAAATAATAACTAAATGTACTGTGCAAAAAATGTAAAAACAATTACAAATGAAAGAGAACTAACTCTGTGTATGATTCCGGCAGAGTGTATGTACTGAAACAACAAAAAAAACAAAATGTCAGAATAGAGCAGCAATAATACTTGTACATGCAGCAACAGTTGCTGCAAATAAACACAGTTTACTCGTTAGAAAATCTGTCTAAAATGCTAAAATGCACCGAAACAAGAAAGTTATTCTTTGCCCAGTAACACTTCCACATTATAATATAACTTGTCGTCTTGTATACACATACCTGAATAAATAATGGTCAAATATAATCAATGCTAATATGAATTTTTAAAATGTGTTTCAGCTATCAAATACAAAAAAAACTAATGAACTCAATGTGCCCAGAACACAGCAAGGAAAAAAATAGTATGGAAGTATGCAACAAACATAAGAATGCAAACAAGACACGCAAAAGCAAAAGCTTATAGCAGTTTCTGTTCGCAAATTGTCTTAGTCTATCTCCAGCCATTTCATCACAATTCACTCTTGAAGTGTGTTCCGCAGCCAAAAATTGCAAAAAACAATAAAACCCCTTATTTTGGGGCGGAGCTCATTGGCGATAGAACCACCTCTGGTCTAGCATTGTTACATAAGTTAACTGATTGCTGACGCCGCTGACGCCGCCGCTGCCGACCAAGAAGGCCACGCCGCCACCGCCGATGAAAACTGCTCGGCGCGCCACTGCTACTGGTCGTAAGACAACCAAATACTACCGACGACCCTCAAATCATCAGCACACAGCTCTAGCTGCTACGACTAAAAAGATCATCACTATTGCTTGTTGTGATAGGCAGAATGTCCATGCCTATCTGCAACCGTTTTCACGAAAGACTGGCCAACAGCGGTAAAATAACGACATTTAGGTGGTACTTTTCTTTGTGTGTGGCTCGGTAGTCTAACGGTAACATGTCGGACTTGTAATCCTGTGGTAACTCAGAGGCGCAGGTTCGACTCCGCACCAAGAAACTGCCAGGTAACGATGTTGAGCAAGTTGTTCACACACACGTGCCTCTGTCACTAAGCAGTATAATTTGGTACCGGCTTCACCGCTGGGTCGTAAGCAGGCACACCATGCGATACACTGGCCCCATATCCGTGGTCTCGCAGTGTAAAAACTGGTGTCTGGCTGATGGTCTTAGAAAACGGAGATCAGCGCCGCCCTATGGGCCGTATGGCTCGGGCAGGACTTTACATTTTTACATTGATGTTCTTTGATGCCCTTCTGCACAGGTTTTCTTGAACCTAGAAAATCAAGACTTGGACCATTGAAATCAACGTTCAATGCTGAAAATTTCATACGCAGCTTGTCCTGGTCTATCTCTAACATTTTGGCGCAAGTCATTCCTGAAATGTGTCTCGCAGCCCAAAATCGCCAAAAAATCCATAAAAACCCCTATTTTAGTGCTCAAGGTCATCCAAGGTCATTGATCTCAGTGCTAACTGATAGCCTGTATACGACTTCCTACTAGTGATTAATAGTAACCTAGGCCATAGGGATGTTAAATTCGTTTTTCTTCCAAATTTGAATTTCGACCTCTAAAATTCGGATTAAATTCAAACTTCATTTATATATTTGTGGAGAAACTTAAGCAATTTGCGATTGATGTCTGCACTGTGGGGCGAGATGAAGGTCACAGCACGCATGCCACACGCCGGGAAGCAGTCTATCAACAGTGCAATCAGCCAGGACGTCAAGCCATGTCACCAATTGATGTCTGCTCTGTGTCTGGGCCACCAAGATTTGTCACTTTGATAGCTTGCCAGGGGCGCAGTGCAAGATTATGCAGGGAGGGGAGGGGAGGGAAGGGGTAAGCAAACACCCGGCGGCGGGCGTCACTTGAATTGATGGCCGGCAGAGAACAAAGAAATGGTCACACAGTGCACTGCTGCTGAAGTAACAGTGCTCCACTTTCAAGGCAAAACCATTTGCGTCTAATTAGTGATGCTTGGATTCGAATATGAGGGGATGAAAAATGAATACAAATTCAAACTTGAAATTCGAAGTTCGCAAATCCGAACTTCGTTTAACAACCCTACTAGGCCATATCTCGCACAGTTTCTGGGATACAGCGACTTAATGGCTAAAAATCGCAAATTTTCCCTACCCCCTCTCATTTAGCTCCCTTGCTCAGTCTCCCCTTTTGAATTTATGGAAAAGCTTTACGGATCCTGAAACTAGAGTCTTCCTGGCAGCCGACAGTGAAGATTTGGTGATCCTAGCTTGCACCACTTTTGACTGATCCACCCGTGTGACAGACAGACAGAGACGGACAGAATTGTGATGGCTAAGATGTGCTTTAAACAGTACCCACTTTCATGTGTAAAAATGATGTGTCAAAACTGCTGATTGTCAACTACTGATGGTCAACTCAACTACTGACCTTAAGGCCTCGTAGAAGCTGATAGACAAGAAACTGTACATGATCGTCAGTCAACTTCTGAGTTTTGACAATATTACTGAGGTCAGCACCCATCAGATGTGTTACAAGATACCTGAAAACATCATCAGTCAATCCAGGATATGATGATCACTCAGCAGATTTGCATTACAGAAACAACTTCACATTTTACCAGATCTGTCGCAAACTGGAAACTACTGCAGCAAATACCAGAAATTACAGCAGAAAGCCGCATATAACAAACTGAGTAAAACGACGGGACTGTCTGTCCAAGTGACACTTGGTCTGTCTCGTTATCTGGCTTAATTTAATGTCTTGAGAGAGTGGGATTTTGCGTGACTTCATGACCAGTACCACACACGCACATACAGTAGCTATTTAGATTTTTATATCCACTTTGTAAGTACTATTTGCCTGATAATGCCACAAATAAATTAAAACACGATAAAAGTCACAACTGACTGACTCAGTACAAAGCAACGACTGACAAGTTAAATGTCGACAATGCACAGGATATCGTAACATTTTTGAACGTTAAAATGAGGTTTGTTATTTACATAAACATAGTAAACATAACTTACACTTCAAAATCATCGACTGTCTCATCTGGAGTAAATATATCGAACAGCCCAATCACCTGCAAACAATTATTAGAAAAAATTACACAAAGTTCAAAAAACTAGCTTGCAGAAACATTCTACCACATTTCATAATTCACTACTTTCAACTGCAATGCAACCAGCCAAGTTTTTCTGCAGTTACTCGCAATCAGCCCTATTTTCTCTTTTGCGCACCATTTCTGAAAGAACCACTAAGCATCGGCTGAGATGAATTCCTTCCTGATACCCAACTGTAACTGCATCATTTGCACCAATGCTTGTTGTGAATTTTCTTGGCTAAAAATATGAAGCACAAATCCTGCCCGTAACAAAACTGATACAACAATTCCAAAATTAGCACTTCTCAAATACGATGACGCTTAAAGTGCTCAACAGTGAGCATGAAGCTTTACATCCTGATTGACACATAACAGAAAAAAATACAGCAGCTCACATTTTCATGGTGCATATGCTTCAACATTCGGATCTCTCGGTATGCTCGTTTGGCATGCACTGGCGACTGAAAGGGCCGAGCAAGTTTCTTGATGGCAACTCTGATCTGTCGCTCGCTATCATATGCTGAACTGCACACAACAGCAATTGACATATAACAGAGGCAACTGAATGCTGGATTAACATGTAACTCCTGCACGTAAAATACGACTGGCTCCACACACTTGCAAGTCTGCTGAAAATGTAAAGCTATATTTCCAGTTGCACCAAACTAACTATCAGTGTTCAGCACAGAATTCAGTGAAACAGCAAATAACTGTTGTCAACAGCTCAACTTAAACCCAAATTCCATTACACAAAGTTCCCCATGACACATGTCATGGAGATGTCTCAGTAAAGTCAGCAACTTGTCATGGGAAAGTTGCAGACGTGGACCATGAAATGGAGATGTCACCGGGAAGTTTTGGCGTTTCAAACCACTGTGACATGTCAAGATGGTTTGGAAAAATCCTGCGGCAAGTCAATCACAAACCTGTTTATGTCATTCTAATGGAATTTGGGAATGACCATGACACAAAAAAATAAACTCTGGCACATCACGAACTTGAGATGGGAAAAAGTGCAAGAAACAATGACGTTGCAGACTTCACCATGTCTTGTCATGGGAAAGATATGGAAAAGTCTAATAAGACATGGAAGTTCTTTGACTTCCAGATGGAAAAAGTCCTCAATGTCACGAACTTCCCCGTGTCTTCTCACAGGCTTGCCATAGACATCGGAGAAAGTTGGCATGATGGCATTTTGGCTGAACATAGACTGAGACCCAGGACACAAGTGGGGCAGGAAAATAATTTCAAACTGATTATATATAAGCAATAAAAAGATACTGTTGAAAGATGCAGTAAGCAAGCATTATCCAATGCAGCATGACACACATTGTCATTCTCAGCGCTTATAATAAATGTTAATTCCATTTTCAGTTCGGCGAACTGATAGAAGCAATGCAAAATTTGCTACTTTCAGTTCGGGGAAAATGGATAACGCCCGACGCTGCCGGGCCGCTGAGGTCCTGCCGCCGTCACTGTTAGGCACTAAACTGGTCTGATGTCACTGCAGCCACTGATTCTTCGTCGGAAGTCGACGGCGTGACAAAACTAAAATGTAGGAGAAAGTTAATTGACTACCTAATAAAACTGAAATAAATAAATTTAAGCTGCGCAGTAAGACTTTAGGTTCATGCTGTAAAATCACGAGCAGGCCATTATGGTCCAATTTTGCCATTGTACAGCTGAGAGTTAACTGAAAAATTTCAACCTCTCAGTATTTTGAAAAGATATGAATAAGAATTGTGGCACTTAATCACCTTTTTTCAGTTCATCTTGTATAAAGAAAGAACGTCGCCCTGCACAATTAGCCTAGTCATAGTAGATCGCGTCACTCTCCACCTGCGCAGATTTCATTTCAGCAGCCAGTGCTGGTAATGAGGAGTTTATTAGAGCTCAGAATTAAAGGTCCTCCTAATATTTTTTTACTTCAGAATTAGTGAATCTATTCACCATTTTTAATGCAGTACTGGTGACAGTGTGAAATAAACAGCAACGCGGCTGAACTGATTTTAACAGCCCAATTAGCTGCACTTCAGATCGCCAAACTTCTTTTAGTAAATTGATTCTTTCAACTCAGTTCGGCGAACTGACGATAGTAATTTTGGTCATCAATCTCTCAGTTCGCCGAACTGACCGTAGCACTGAGCTATAATAAATGGCAGTGCTAACAAAAATCACTAATATACTACCTATGCTCACGCCAAAACTGTCATCGACTAAAAATACTAACCATACTTGGCCATATGCGCCTGAGCCGACAGGAGTCAATTTCTGGTACCGTTTGGGCACCTTCCATTCAGTCCTGTTCAGCTCCACGGAGTAGAAGTTCGGCTTTAGCGACTGAGCCATGATGATCGCACGAAACCTTAGAACTGGTCGTGCAAACAGAATGCTAATCAGAACGCGCAGACGCGTTTAACCGACTATTGCAACTTTGCAGACTAGTACGTAATCGCAATAAATCGATAAAATTATCACCGAAAACAAAAAAATTCACACAACCACAACTTCCGGTTTCGCCAACGAAAAGATGACGACACAAATCAGTAAGTAACCCTCCGTCAGCTCAGCCTCAGCGATTGTCAATCTACGATCATTCATCAGAGGATTTCGTATTTCGACAACGCGTGTGTGAGCACTGAGCTCGTTTTAGCCGGCTAATGTCGGCCGCATGACACATCGGTTCCATGGTTAGCGTCTTAGCCGACTGGCCCGACTAGGTCACTCATCGTCAGTAAGCTTAGCTTGCAGTCCTACTCCTATAAGAGCCTAAAGCCATACCGGTAAGCTGAACTTGCTGTTTCTTCTCTGGCGGCAGTGGCCCAGGGCCGTAGCCAGACGGGGTCTAGGGGGTGCTCAGCACCCCTACTCAGATTTTTCAGCACCGGTACTAAGAGAAGCCCTTAGCACCCCCATGCATG
>Ga0056128_1004191_pt1 | contig 17979 bp, 17 predicted proteins | sample WorMetLIZISLAND2_FD_71113 | JGI IMG/M metagenome (GOLD analysis project Ga0056128, IMG submission 71113) | Marine gutless worms symbiont microbial communities from Max Planck institute for Marine Microbiology, Germany - Olavius geniculatus... ... | reverse complement strand
TCCACAGTTTAGCCATGGTACTAACTTAGTAGAGTTTGTGAAAGAGTTTAAATATCTAGGTCACATGATTACAGATAACTTAACTGATGATGCAGATATACAGCGAGAAGTTCATAATCTTTTTGGTAGAACTAACATACTTTGACGTCGATTTTACAAATGTTCTATGGCTGTGAAATGTGTTTTGTTTAAAACTTATTGCATATGTTTATATGATGCGACCCTATGGAGTATGTATAATAAAGGTTCACTGCGTAAGCTGTCATCGTGTTACAATAAGTGTCTAAAACTGTTTTTTGGGTTTAAGCATATTGACAGTCTTACAGGAGTATTGGTGGAAACACGCATGCCAAGTTTGAATACCTTAATGCATAATAGTCACATAATTTTTTCAAAATGTTGGAACACCTACAGTTTACATATAGTTAGTCATCTGGCTGCTCTTAACTGTATTTGATGTTTGCAGTTGCAACTGCTAATGGTACTGTTTTTATTGAGTTTTACCTGTATTTGCACCATTTGTGTGTTTCTTGTGTGTGTTTTGCTGTATGTTTTTACTTGTTTTATGTGTATATGGGCCAAGTGCCTGAAATAAAACTGATGATGATGATGATGTTGTGTTTTATAGACTGTATAATGGTCTTTGAGCCCATGACTTGATGCCGTGTCTTTGCCGTGATTTTGCCGTAATTTTTGCGATTTTCAAAAAAAAAATCGCCGTGTTTTTGCCATTTTTGCCGTGATTTTCTACTGTCCCTGCCCATAATCAGAATCCACAAATGGATGCGGACTCGAAACTCCGCACATCTTTGTTCAACAAACTTTCCTACAAACTCTCAGTGTAAAAACGATGTCGAAAACTTATAAATGCATCACTCAGTTGTCGAACCAGTGTAAATAACAGATACATTTGATTTCTTTACATCAAAATCAGTCGAAAGACTGAAAGTCGAAACTTCTTTTAGCATTCAAGATCACCAGCTGCTGAAGCAGTTTACATAGAATAACTAATACTTTTAGTTGTGTTGTTTCATTCACCGGTCAAAACAATCATTTTACCGGTAAATCGGTAGGTTGCTAACTTGCTATATATAACATGCAGTTGCAGTTGCACTGTTGCAATTCGCAGCAAGCGTCAGAAACTCATAGACAGTACAAATTGTTATATTTATAACGTTTGTGATTTTTAATTAAAAATCTAGCAGTACTGCAACCCAGCAAATAAACAACGCGATCGGTCACCATAGACACGATTGGTGTCGCCATCTATGTTTACGTGTTTACGTGTTTTTATAGGAAGTGTCAAAATGTTACTAAAGTGGTGTTTGTTGTTGTGTTTGGCATTATTTGAAGCTCACTTTGCATCTGCTACAGTATATGGAAATGGCAGCAAGGTAATCTGTTGGTTCGTTTGGCGGACACTTGTCGTTTGCAATGCAAGCTATAAGGACGCCCTATAAAACAGAGCACTGCCACGCCCTCTTTTGGGCCCAGGGTTTGTTTTGCTCGGAAGGCACCGCCCCCTGTCTGGTCAGTGTTGGTCGTAGCTGTATGAAGCCGTGTGCAGTGACTCATGTCCGCACTGGTGCATGGTCCACAGTGCAGAGATGTCAAGAAATTATCAAAAAGATTATTATCAGTCTGGGCCGGACTGACATCAGATTTTATTATCAGTCCGGGTAGCTATAGGCTAATTGTTGGGCGGCTGGTGCAACGCTACGAACCAGCAATTTTCCGAATTAGCTGTGCCGTCTAATTTTTATGCTACTGCAGAATTGTTTGAACGCAAGTTTAATATTGAGCTACAAGCAACAACTGGAAGTCAAGGTTACAATTAAGAAAATAACAATGAAAATGACAGCACTTTGACCAACCAAGACAACAGCGCATCAGCTGGCTCTATCACCATATTTGCACCGCAGCATCACACCTGCCGCCAGTAGCCCAGGTAGGACGACTAAACGAGCGGCCGCTACCATGGGTATAGGCTATGCAAAAGTTATTCGTTAAATGTTTCAGTCATTCAAAGGATTACCGTAAGTGCAGCGGACTTAGGGCGCTGGACGGATTCACCTTGGGCTTTGCCCCAAATTTCTAGTTTTTTATATTGTGCAACATTTTACATTTATGCTTTCTGGTTAATAGCCAAGTGTTTTTTGATGTTTCAGGTGGATGTGTATGTAAATAAGGTTGGACCATTCTACAATCCTCATGAAACATATCACTACTATCAGCTGCCAGTATGTCGACCAGAGAAGGTGATTTAATACATAGTTTATTGGCGGTTGATGTTATTTTTATAACAGATGTATAGCCAGTACCATAGAAAGTATTGGCTGCTTACAGCTCAATTTTATTTATAACACATTGCAGCTGTATGCACAGCCAGCCATGTACATTACCATTATCTGGTGACTGTCTATCTCCCAATGCTAAAACTGACCTCATATGCATGTTTAGTGTACTTTATAGACACCGTTCTTATAGAAGCTAGCTAACTTTTATATCTCATATTGAAATAGCCATTGTACAAGTTATGGCATACCGGTAATACATTATGATATATTTTAGGATGCTGGTTTCTAGTGGAGAATTTTCTTAAAATATTCGGAACTTTTTGTGGCAAAATATGCGGAATTTGGCGAAATATGCTTCACATATATATGGCATATATGCTGCATATGCCGCTTTCCCGCATATTTCCGGCATATGTAACTTCAAGTGATGGAGAATCATAATCATGATCAATAGTAGGTCTATTGTGCAGTTTTCACATTTTTGGATTAATTTATTCAAGATTTAATTGTATGGTAAATACCGGTAATCATTTGCTGCCAAAAATATTTAACAATATTAAAACAACGTTGGGAGAAAAAATGCTGAAAAATGCGATCGCATATGTGGAAATTTGCGGCATATGTGCAAATATATGCAAATTTTTGGATATGCAGCACATGCGGCATAATTTTCGCATATGCGATTTTGAAAATTCCATTATATGCAGAAAAATATAGGATATGCGGTTTTGAGCAAAATATGCAATCGCATATTCGCATATAACCAGCACCCCTATAGATGTATTGTTTTGTGATCAGATTCAGCCAAAGTCATTGACACTTGGTGAAGTCTTGGATGGTGATCGCATGGCAATGTCCTTGTATGAACTGCATTTTGGAGGTCTGCTAACTTATTTGATATTTTTATTTGGTAGCAGCAGGTTATTATGCTAAGAATGTGTTTTTATGTATCGGTAACTGAATAGAAGCAAATCGTGTGTTTTTATAGCTGCAACAACAGGCATAAATACACATAATTCAAATCAGGATTTTTAATACTGTACTCCAAATTTGTAAAATTTTATTCTTAAAAACCCTGTCAGTGTCTGCAGTCATCATTCGGTTCAGTGTCGTGTCATTACACACTGGTAGTGTAATAATTCTGCTGTCTTCGTACTTATGTGCATGATCAGCCTCTTACCCTTAGGCTGCATTCACATAAACACGAGTACGAGTCCGGCACTGTACGGGTTTCCATATACGAGTTCCAGCAAACACGAGTTTGCATGTATTTCAATGGCGGCCGTTCACATACATACGAGTACGGGTTACCTGTAAATTTCACTCGTATGAGTAGTTTCTGTGCAGGTCGTGTTTTTATCTAACTCGTAGAAAGTAAACTACCCATAAATAGCAATAATATACTGTACAGAAACTATATCACATATTTGACATCACGACTGACGTCATCGTAAAATTGTTTATCGTTAGAGATGTGCGGTTTTGTAAAAAATAGTAACTTTGTAGTAGAATATTGTTTGTTTATTCGCGAAGCATTTCCTCTATTCGATTTAATTCAATATGGCCGACAGGCGTTTAGTTGTGTGCTTGTACAAGTGACTGTGAACGTTTCGCTCGTACAAGTGAAGCTTCAACGGGCCATAAACGGAAACCCGGACTCGTACTTATACTCGTACTCATGTCTGTGTGAATGCAACCTTAGTGCTGTGAGAAATGAGTAGTAGTTTACATATATTAGGGTGAAGGTTTCATGTGGCTGATTGGGGTGGTGGTATGTCTGCTAGCTGCAAGCCACAGGTTTAGTTGTTTGCTGACATGGGCAGTGTATGGTCACAGTGTGTGCTGTGGTATTATTAGCTCATGCCAATCAACTGCCTTTCTGACATTATGAAGTGCTTCTGGTTATGCTTGATTTATGTAAGAAGTGCTTTGTATATCTGTACTTTTTTACTTTTTTACCTGTGCTGTAGAAAATGTTGAGATGAAGAAGTTGTGTGAGTTGACCCTCTATGCTCGAGACCTGGAGCGGCTACGAGAAGCCATTGAGGATCTTTATTACTTTGAGTTTGTTATAGGTCAGTGTTGCTCTGTGTGACATTCTGTGCAGCAGTGTATTTTGTTTTCTTCCATATTTGGTATTACATATTTTTGTATTATTTCTGCCATATCTTTGGCATCGCTGTAGTGTATCAGTATTTTGGTATTTTTGCTCTGAGAAAAGGTAGTTACTGTTTATGCTGAGTACCAGGTGCAAATTGCTTACATCATTGCATGAATGATCATTTTTCGCTTTAAATTTTGTTGTATTTTATTGTCAACATGAAGTCTTCCCGACTCACAAAGCTGGCACTGATTTTATTTTTTTTCCTGTTTACGTCCTAGTCTTTCCTGGTCCTCACTGCACTTATCACTGGTACTCATTGTGCCTACCTGTGGAAGGATGGCCAGGCTGAGTTAACCTGAGATGATGCTGCTGTGCTGTAGATGATATTCCTGTACGTGGGTTTGTTGGTCGATTTGATGAGACGGGAATCTTTCCGCATACACATGCCATCTATCTGTGGACGCATCTCACATTCAACATTGAATTCAATGGAAATGAGGTGCCACTATCACAGTTCATTTGATCTTTATCAGCCGCTACTATTGTGAGATTGTTCTAATAGGCTGCATTAATGGTATCGTCTGTCTATCTGTTTGCGTGTTCCATGCAGGCTTTAAGCTTGAGAACAAAACACTGAGAAAAACCAAAACTACTTTAGAGTTAAGAGCCCATATGAGATAGACAGGCAAGATTTGTAATGTGGCAATTTGTGGTCCATTTGGATCATAGGACAGCTGCTGACAGGTAAACCATCTAATATAGCCAACCCCGATGTCAACTGAGCCTTCCATTGCTCTGGGGTAGGTAATTTGATACCAGTCTGTCAAAAAACATCTGGCTGGGGTTTAGGCAGGACACGTTAACCTGTGTTGGGTGGCAGGTAACACTATGTGATCCCATATGGCAGGTGATGCTCTGTAGCTCTGCTATAGGTTTCCTGTTACTAGCTATAGGCCTAACACAACTAAACTATGGGTTTACGTCTCTGTGTGTATGCATACAGATAATCTATGCGAATGTGTCAACGAAGGAAGCTCAGCCTGTCAGTCTGACCAGTGATCAAGTTCAACCACCGTTCAGCATTCAGTTCACATACAGCGTACGCTGGCATCCTACCAGGTGAATGATTAGTATTAGTAATAGTACTAGTAGTAGTAGTAGTTGTTGTTGTTGATGATGATGATGATGATGATGACGATGTTATTTGTACTGGTATCCAACAAGGTTATTGTTCTTGCAGTTGTTTTTAATCTGCTTACCGGTATTAACATTTACATAAATGACAATTGCTGTGGCAATTTTAGATTGCATGAAATTTACGAAGTCAAACTTTTTCAGGGTTTTCATACCCAGCAATGCATACCTTAGAATATTTTGGCTTGGGATAATGCCGGCACAGTACATTTGTTAAATAAAACAAATTTGAGCTAATGCTCATGAGATGTGCGAGAGCCTACAGCAGTGCCTGTTCGCAAGTTGTCTTGGTCTATGTCCATCCATTTCATTGCAATTCATAAAAAATCAGTAAAAGCTTCTATTTTGGGGTTCAAGGTGATTCAAGGACATCAATGTTAATACTACGAAAAAGCAGGTCACCAGTGCTTGTTATGATAAGCAGCATGTCTGTGTCTATCTGCAACCATTTTCGCGCTTTACAAGCAAATATCGGAAAAATAATTAATTTTAGGGGGTACTGCTCTTTGACACCTGCATGTGCAGGCCTCGTTAAACGTAGGGGGTCGGAATATTGACTGCTAAAATCTAAATTCAATGCTAAAAATTTTATGTGCAGGTTATCTTGGTTTATCTCCAGCCATTTTGGCACAATTCACTCTTGAATTGTGTGTCGTAGCCTGAAGTCTCGAAAAATTCTCTAAAACCCCATAATTTCTGGGTTCAAGGTCATTCAAGGTCATCGATGTTGACTCCCTAAGAAGCTGGTCACCAGTGCTTGTTATGATATGCATGCCTATTTGCAACCATTTTCACGTTGGACAAGCCAATAGCACTAAAATAATGTCTTTTTCTGGAGGGGCCCCTTTTGCTCTTTCTTATTTGAGGGGACCCGCTTCACCCAGTGGCATGAAATTTTATCACGAAATACTAGAAACTCGAGGCTATCATGCAGTGAAAACCCAAAGTCTCTATCTCACCTGGTCTTGGATCGGTACCACGTCATGATGGACAGACAGACAGACTGACAGAATTACCATAGCTAATACACACATAATACATACATAATACATAATAGGTAGCTAGCTAGCTCTCGCATGTGAAAACGAGTGTATGAACTTTGTTGTTGATAACTGGACATTGTTTGTTGTTGGTTAGCATGAAGTATGCTGATCGCGCAAAGAGAGTTCGTGACAGCAGCTTCTTCCCTAAGAGTCTTGAGGTCTGTTTTGTTCGATTTCTTGCTTTGTGTAATATATCGATATTCAGTTTGATTTAGTTGTCTTGTTGCTCAAGTCTATTACTGTTTGTCATTTGTGTCTTTACTTTACATACTAGCAAACTAATGGTAGTCTTCAGAAGAAGCTTTCTGTTTAGCTGCTTTATAAAATAGTGCTTTTCCATCTTTTTGCAAAAAATCTTCAACAGTTCTTTACTAAGCTATGATTATATTTAATTATAGTCACATCATACTTACTCAAGCCTGTGGACTAGTTGCTTGCATACTTAGTAGTTTACACCAGTGTGCTTAGCACAGTGAGTATCTGGTAATATTGTGTGCTGCTGATAATGATGCTGTAGATTCACTGGTTGTCTATCATCAACTCAATGGTACTCGTCTTTCTGCTCATTGCATTTGTCATCATCATTCTGGTAAGTCACTGCTTGTGTGTTTTGTGTTGTCATTTATACTGTAGTTGGATATACTTCTTTCTTAATTTATTCTTGCGATTTTTACATTTACTCCTTGACTGCATCAAGTTAATCAAGCTGGTCTCAGTGTATGTGTATTTACAAGAAGTTTTTCTGAATGAAGTAAAATTTGTTATGTAGGGAGAGGTTGATGAGTTCTACATGATCTTATGCCATGTGAGCCAATCTGTGTTCAAGGTCATGAAATCTTCGACGACATTAATGCTTCCCTTTTATCTCTCTTACCATTTATGACAGAAACTTACATATGACTACTGACTGTGACACTTAAACCATTGGGCATAATCTAAATTTTGGGGGCTGGATATTAAAAAATATTTTGCCTAGTTTTGGGGTCATGTGATTATCAACTTGGAACATAATCTACCATTGAGGAATGGACGATTTGTGTGGCCAGGGGCTTATCATATACAGGGTGGGCCAATAAAAAACGTGGCACTTTAATTTTGTCTATATATTCCCCAATTATTATCCAATTTTCAAAATTCTTTCACTGGAACACTCTGCAGACAATTTGCAATAACATGATTATTATGCATCTCAATGAACTGTTAATGTGTCTCTACACTACGTTGTAAAATATAAATGAAATATGCATATATAATGAAAATAACAAACAAATATTTTGGTAAAATTGAATGAAAAACGCTTTAGAAAAACATTGTGGTGAATGATTTGTATGACACTAGACTGTGGGTTTAACACAATCTACTGTCATACAGATCATTCATTGCAGTGTTGATCTGAAGTGTTTTTTTATTTATCTAAATGTTTGTTATTATTATTAGTTTTTTCTTACATTTATATTTCACGAAATAGTGTAGAAATGCATTTACAGTGTGATGGGATATATAATAATCAAATTAATACAAATCGTCTGCAAAGTGTGCCAGTGAAAAAATTTTGAAAATTGGTCAATAATTGGTGAAGATACGAACAAAAGTGAAGTGCCGTGTTTTTTGTTGGCCAATGGTGTATTTTGTATTAATGAAAACTAGCTGTGGTTTAAAAGTACTACGACAGGCTTGGGTGAAAATGCACCAATTGGGCTACTTTTGGCAGTCGTTGGCACCTTAGAATTCGGCTTTGGCACCATGGTTGCTACTTTTTGGGCTACTTTTGTGATACATATAACAGATAGAAATTGGGTCACTTTTCACCGGGATCAGGTGACATAACTTTCAAAAAATTTGGCAACCCTCGTAGTGATGTTACTGTTGCCGGCAGGCTCGTGTGGTGAACAATGACTTCAGTCGATACAACGTCGCTGGTAGTACTGATAAAGATGATGAAGATGACGACGACGTCGAGGACTATGGATGGAAGCTGCTGCATGGAGATGTTTTCCGCTTTCCGCCCTTCCGATCTCTCTTCTGTGCTGTGCTTGGTCAGTAGCAGCACTAGCAGTTAACCTTGTATACGCTCAGTGTGCAGTGATAATAGAACTATGAGTGGGGCTGAAACAGATACCCCCGAAAACTGGTGGAATTTTGGGGGGTGAACCCATACAACCAGTCAGCCAGAGGGCCAATGCCTTTAATCAACAGCACTCCTGACAACAACTACAGTACTGCTGTTATGCAGAACTTGCTGTTTCTTTGTTATTAGTGGTTGTAATCATCGCCAGTAGGCTACTCTTTTTGCCTACCAGTGGAGGGATGGCCAGGCTGAGTTGACCTGGGTGGCTTGGTTAAATACGAGCGAGTAATCATCCGTCACAGTATTAACCCAGCTCTATGCAGACTAAGTTAGTTGATGCAACCAGCGATGCTACTACTAAGCTAAACTCCCACCTTAACATTGTAATATTGTCTCTGATACCTAGCTGGATGAACTGTATGTGAAAACCGAATGAAAATTTGTGGCAAAGCACAGTAAACTGTTGGCAGTAAAACAGACTACAGCACAGTGTGTCTCAAAAAATAATCCCTGACGTTATCGATTGTAACTAGAAGAAGGATTGACAGAGTTTAATAATTTTTGGTACGCATTGTTGTGACACAGCTGGCCATCAAATGACAGTTCATGTTCCCATCTCATCCAATGTCTGTGTTAAGAATATCAGTATCAAGTTTTGAAAATCTGTTAATGTCGATTATGTCGGGGATTTGAGACACAGTGTAGAGTGCAGATATGTCGGTATTGTGGCTGATTAATCTAGTTGATGACGTTGTTCTATTTGTGTGTGGTTGTATTGGTTGTAGGTGTTGGTTCACAGTTTCTAGCAATAGCTACCGGTGTGCTGGTAATGGCACTAATGGGAATGTTTAATGTTCATCGCCACGGATCGATCAACATTGCTGTCATCGTTCTCTATGCTCTCACTTCATGTACATTTCTTGCTGCATTCTGCGTATTTTCGATTTTTTCACTAGTTTTATTGATACAATTATGTACTGTTATGGGAGGAATCGCTTCTCGCAAGTTGTTCCACCCATTCTTGCACATTTCTGCATAGCGTGGTCTGACTCTGTCTGTCTATCTGTCACATCTGTGCCATGTGCACCCTGCTTAAACCGTTTAACCGATTTATATGGCATTTGGCGGGTACACTTTTTTGTATGGTCCAGTGTGTATGTGTTTGTATAATAGTCCCTGGAACCGTTACGCTAAGGCCTTAACGGCTGGTCTGAAGTTTTAGCGACTGGCTTTAACCGCTAAGCCATTAAGTTAGCAGCGGTCCGGACCGCTAAGCCTTAGCGGTCCAGATCGCTAAGACGTCTGTCACTGGCAGGCTTGTTGAGAGAGGGGCATAGAGGGCAAGTTATCCCAAGCCCCGTGACGTTTGGGGCCCTGCTGTCACTCAGAAATATAAAGTACACCAGAATGCGCCATTTTAAAAAGGATAATTTTTGAAAAAATTTTTCAGATGGGCCCTGCGAGAATGTTTTTTCCAGGCCGTAATACTTCCATACATCCGACTTGCCATGTGAGCAAACATATCCACCAATTATGCCGAGCTTGACGAATAATGAATTAATGTTCTGCAGTTCATCAGGTGTTAAAGTAGGCTACGTTGTACAGTAACGAACATATTCTGAACGTTTCACGAAACCATTATTAATTATAAAAATAATACAAAATTATCGAAAGTTTGTGTCAGTCTAATGCTCATTAGCCATGTTCATTAATATTAATTCACCGATTGTCAGTCACCATTGGCAGTTGACGCTGTGACTGTGACCATAGATGTTGACTGACGAGGACACGCGCACTCACGCTGGTTCTCTGCTTGTAGCAGCGTGAGAACACATTGTTAGGCCACCCGGAACGATAGTTCAGGAAGGCCTTATGTTTTACTGCTGTTTATTTTCAACGCGAGATCTCCGACGTCTGTGGCCGATATCCATGAAATTTTGCCATATGGTTGGAAGCATGTTCAATTTATAAATGCCGGTCCAAAAATTTAGGGGCCTGCCCACCAAAAAAATTGGGGGTGAAAAACGCTAAATTTGGTCCGATTTTGGACCCCTTCCCACTTTGAGTGCGAATACCTTCGGAACAGACAGAGATATCTAAAATTGGAAAACCATTTGATCGACAGCATTTCCTCCTGTGTTGGGTGAAAAAAGTTTGGTGAACTTTGGTCCACTGACCACAGAGATTTAAACTTTAGAGGTGCATAAGGTGCAATTATACCCACAAAATCAACTTTTTAAAAAAACCATATTTTGGCCCCTAGGGGGTGCAGCACTGCAGAATTTTTACATGCACCATAGAATGGCCAAGTCTTGCTAGCCCACACCCCAAAGAGGATGGGGGTTCCCCAACAATTTTTTTACAAAGAGGGTCAAAAATTGACTTCAAATGTAGCATATGAGCCTCAAGATCTTTGGAGCTAAGGGGAATAGCTCCACGAAACTTTGGCACGTGATGTGTCGCTAGGTAGGCGTGATAACGCATATAAAACTTTTCGGGGGCACCGCTCGCTTAAAATTTAGGAAGGCAAAAAACGTCCAAAAATCGCTGCTATTTAGGACAACTTCCGAGTTTGAGCGCAAACATCTCTGGAATGGATAAAGATATCGACAAGCGATAAAAGGCGTTATTAACTACTATTTCTTTTGCATGGAACAAAAAAATCTGGTGAACTTTCATCCAGGAGCCACAAAGTTGTGTTTGCTCATTTTGACCTACCCAACATTGACAGTTCACACGTTTTCGGACAACTTTAGATTTTGATCGCATATATCTCAAGAATGGATAGAGATATTTATAAACAGAAAAAGTGCATTTACAACTACGATTGATTTCACGTCAAACGCGGAAAAATTGGTGAACTTAAACAACAAAGTTCTGTTGTCTTATTTTGAACCACCCAAGTTTAACATTGCGCGTGCTATACATGTATATGATAATGCAGTTGCATTCAGGCCACATGACTTTGCTGCAAACGAACTTTCAACCTTTTAAATGTTCCCCAATCGGACTTACGGCGCCGGGCGGCCTCACATTGGGCTCTGCCCCATATTTCTAGTTTGGTTTTTTTTTGTTGTTAGACCACTAAGACCGCTAGCTTATAGGCGGCGGTGGCCTGGAACCTTAGCAGTCCGGGACCGCTAACTTAATGGTTGGTTGCAGTCTGAGGCCTTAACGGTGGCGGCGGCGGCAAATGGTGGCGGTTCCAGGGACTATTCGTATGTGTTTGGTTGGGGTTTTAGCCCACCACAGTGAAAGGGGAGATTTTGGAGTTGAACCCCGGACAAAACATGAAATTGCAAATTGCAGCCAAATCATCTGATCTATGCTTCCACATGGCAAACGCAAACAAAGAGTTGGAAAGTTTGCTGGACTTGCCACAGCGATTCTGCTTTTTATCGAATTACTTTTGTTGTTGTTGACATTATTATGGCATAAAATATTGGTCTCTTCTTTGCTGGACTAGTCCTTCACTGATTCTGCTGATGGCTGTAATGTAAGGTAATGTCAGTAATGCTGCTGGTGTTTTGTAGGCATATCGGGCTTTGTGTCTGCCAATATGTACATGAAGATGTCAGGTCAACATTGGGTGTCCAACGTCAACCTCACTTCCGCTCTCTTCACTCGTATGTCATTAATCTGTTTGTGTGTGTGTACTGAAAATAGTGATCTTGAAAACTGAACTGTTTGACATTGTTTGCATAAACGTGAACAATCAGCCTAGTCTCTGCCATTATGCACCTCTGATTTATTTGTGGCATATGGTAGTCGCTGGTTTTATATAAGTATGTTTTCATTAACTGACTGTTTTTGTGTTTTTTCCTGTAGAAAAATTCAAAAAGAGTGATCACTAAAATTTTATTTGACATAAAAGTTAATTTTTTGGCTGTTTGTTTGAAAATGTGTAATAATGTGAGCAGATTGCTTGTTAATGTGGCACAAAATAAACAGATCAAACTGCATAAGTTAGCAGGCCACATTACGGCTCTTGTCCATATGTCACACCTCACAGGCTCAAAAAAGTGCACAAGGGCCAAAATTGGTGAGAATGTTCCCCAGGGCATGATTAACTCATGTGCCACGTTTCGGTTCAGGTCAAAGGTCACGTGGACTGCCGCCCAGCATGTGGTACTGGGCTGACGTAGTTCTTTTTGTTACTTATATACTGGTATGGATAGCACTCGTATTGTGTGGGTTGTCATCATCACTGTTGACTGGGTGTATGGATCAACTCAGGCTTTGTTGTAGTTATTGCTGGTGCTGTATTTGTATTTGTAGTTGTTGTTGTAGTCGTTGTGATAGTAGTAGTAGTAGTAGTAATAGTTTTCGTTGTTGTTGTTGTAGTGCCGCTAGTAATTGTGTGGGCTGTCGTTAACACTGTCGCTTGGATGTATGGATCAACTCAAGCATTGCCGTGGAGCACCACTATTCTGCTATTCTTTGTCTGGGCTGTTCGTAAGTATCCATGACTGCCATATCTTATGTCATGCTGACTTCTATAATGAGCTAGCTTTATTATCTCCGCCAATGGAACGAAGTGAATATTGGAGGAGATTATGAGATTGGTCAATCTGTCCGCTACTACTACTAGTGTTGTGTTTGTCTGTCTGTCTCTATACACGACATGTCATACACAACTGGCACCCTCCTGTGAAAACTTCTACATTGGTGGAGATAATGCACTCTCACGAGCACCTTCTAGTAATTACAATGTTTTTCTATTCAGTAGTGTTGTTTAATGTGCATGGTTTTGGTTTGAAGGACAGTAAGAAAAATATGGATATTATAAAATTATCAATTAGAGGGAGCAGATGGAAACTCTGTTATTTTGATATGATGTTTGTTACATGATTTTATAATATATCTCATGCTGTGCTATAGCACTGGGACAGATAAAATTTTGTTATATATTAAAAAAATAGCAGAATGTAGAGATTGAACAGTGTGACCACTAGCCTGCTACTAATATGCCATGCCTGTTACTTGTGGTACTGTTGCAGTTGGCTATCCGCTGACAGTGATTGGAGCAGTGTTTGGTCGAAGCACTGGTGCGACTTTTGATGCTCCGAGCCGTCCTAAACCAGTCCCACGAGAGATCCCGACAGTTGCCTGGTTCAGAACTCCACTTGTTCACTGTGCCATTGGTGGATTCCTGCCGTTCAGGTTCACACTTACAATTCATCTTCCTGTTTATTTATTTATTTTGCTGTTTTATTACATGGTTTAAACAAATGTTGAGTAGTTCACTGTAACAGTGGAGATTCTTGTTTGTAGGTTTAAACATTTGTGAAACTTTTTTGAATTCAGGATTAACATATACAAATGTTACATGATATATTCTTCTGTTTTTTTCTCCTCCGTTATTAAGGCAAGTAATTTGGTCCATCTCCAGCCATTTGGGCACACACTCACGCACTCTTAAAATGTGTGTCATAGCCTGAAATCACGAATAATTCACCATAACCCCTTATTTTGGGAGTTCAAGGTTATCGATGTTAATACCTGTAAAAAGCTCGTTACCAGTGCTTGTTATGATAGGCTGCATATCTGTGCCTGTCTGCAACTATTTTCATGCTAAAATAGCCAATAATGGTACAATAAGAACTTTTTAAAGGTCCATACTCATGGTCAGACTGACTCGCACAATTTATGTAGCTCTTAATTAGACATTTTACCTTGCATATATAATATGTTGATTTAAGCTTTATAAATATACGAAATTAACACCTGATTGTGATGAAAATGTGGCTTTATGTTACGTTATGTCAAAAAAATCAAGGCACTAGCACAACCGGTGACATCATCAGTCTAGCCCATAAATGTCTTGAATATTAATGACCTAGCCAGTGTCGTCATTTGATAAGGCTAGGTCATTATTATTCATGATGTTGATAGACCGCGCTAATGACATTACAGGTGCAGCCTAGCCAGTATGGCGTCACGTTTTTTTTAGATCATGTGTGTGAATCGTTGACTTTAAATGTAAGTTTCTTCGTGCTGACAAAACGCTGGGCGCTGATATTACTGTCAAAATTATCAGTAGATTATGCAATTTTAACAAATGGATAAAATATATATGTTAATTTTGGTGTCCATGGACCTTCAAGGGGGTACCCTTTTTTATGCGTTCATTTGAGGGAACCCACTCATTCAGGGGCACAAAATTTTGTCACGAAAATCCTATGGTTCGCATTCATTTAATGAAGGTCTATGTTGTTCAGGTCTAGAATCGTCGTCAGTGTTGTTCTTGGTCTGAAGTTCTTGGTCTTGTTTACGTCACTGAATGTCAGGGATGTGATCCTGATGTCAACGTCTCGGTCTTGAGACTGTCTTGAGACGTACTAGCATCTCATCTTGGACGAAAAGCTCAGTGTCTTAGTCTCGTTTCTGTCTTTGCGTAAAGGTTTTGTGCATATCGTGGCTAAATGTTGGTTTGTGTGAATGCCTTGCAGTGCAATATCGGTGGAGCTGTACTACATATTTGCGACGTTGTGGGGTCGCGAGCAGTTCACTCTGTACGGCATTCTGTTCGTGGTCTATATCATCCTGCTCAGTGTGACGGCCTGTGTTGCTGTTGCTCTGACTTACTTCCAATTGTCGGGAGAAGACTATCGTTGGTGGTGGCGCTCCATCTTCAGCGCTGGGTCAGTTTACTACTGCTACAGTTTACTAATACTACTACACACACTACTATTACTCACACTACTACTAATATTATTACTTCCAGCTGTCAAGAGAAGATTATTGTTAGTGGTGACACTGAGTCAGTTAGCTTTTACAAGTTAAGGGTGAAAAGTTGTGTTTGTGGAAAGTCCTCGAAAGTCCTGGAAAATTGCATAGGTCCTGGAAAACCCTGGAAAAGTCCTGGAATTCTAAAGTTGTGGTTCTGGAAAGATATAAGGCTAAGTTGACCTGCGTGGTTGGTTATACATCGAGATGGCTTACTTCTTTGTTTGAAACAGTGTGTTAACCACTGAGCCAAGCCATCAGAACACAAGTTGATGTCTTGGACTTTTGGCTGGCCTGACTTGTAAGAGTTTCTGCCATGGCAGCATCCAAGTAATTACATTTGATATTGGCTCAACCTGGGGCTTAATTTACAAAACATTCATAGGAGTTTTTCCTAAGATTTTTCTGAGATCTTTCGAAGTTTTTCTTCAGTCTGCCACTTAGTTGATGCCAAGTTTTTTGTGACTTGGTCTCAAGTTTTAATACAGCTTTTTCTCATTGGCGCTTATATCTTAAGATCTTTGTCGTAAGTTTGATTTGTTCCATGAGTTTTTTTTTAAAGTTTTACCTTAACCTTTTTGCACGTTAAAGTGTTAAGGAATTCAGACTGGCGCAAATTAGGTCAGTCAAACAAAAAAACAAGTGTGTAAGGAACTGTTAGATTGTAAAGTCATTGAAGTGAGCTACTGAGCAGAGTCAAACAAACCACTACAAAGCTCCTAGTGTTTGCATTTTACAGATCTACCAGTCTATTCGTGTTGTTCTACGCTGTATTCTACTACATCAGACGTTCGAACATGTCAGGCGCTCTGCAGACTGCTGAGTTCTTTGGCTACATGATGCTCGCCTGCTATGCATTCTCTCTCATGCTCGGTGCTGTATCATTCTTCTCATCTCTATGGTTCGTCCGCTATATCTATGTCAACATAAAGGTTGACTGATGCGCTGGTGACGATGCTGATTATGGATCGCAATTTCGGCATCCCAAAATTCCAGCCACTTTCCTGTTATTTTCAATCACGGGATTGGCAGAATCCAAATCTCAGATTTGGTGATTGCAAAACATGACCAGCTTTAAATGTTTGTGTGATGAAACTGTAATTCTGGCCCAATACACTGGTATTAGTAAATCATCGTATGCATAAAATGTGTCCAGTAGGCCTACTATATTACAATGTATCTGTTATTCTACTATGATCCCGTGATTATAAATTCCTCAGTTTCTCGATTGGCAGTCAGTCCCTGGATTGCAATCTGTAATGCTGACGCTATATATTTAGTGACTTGCCAGTTGAATGCGGTATTTGCTGTGCTGCATTTTTTCATTACTGAACTTGTTACTGTGGGATTTTATGGTTTAATTGTTAATTCATAGGGTTTGAATTTTTTGTTATAGTTAAGATGTTCATGTTGATTTGTACTACTTCCTAGGTGTTTTGTTTGCTGTTGAGTTTCTGATTAGTTACATACAGTGTGAGTCAGAAAATTTTACACCCCTCAAGTTTTTTGAACTTAGTTTTTCAATAACTGGAAATCATTAAGCCATATGTTACACACCTATTCGGCATTCTAGTCTACACCAAACTGCAAAGTTTCATTTAATATTTCTCGAACTTGATGAAGTTATGACTTGTGAAAGTCTGCAGCAAGTCATACCGTATCTGCTGCAGTGCACCTTTAGCTCCAGAATGGTCTTTGGCTTTAAGTTAAGTTTGTAAAATGTCTGCAGAATTGCACCACACACATTAGTAGTCGAGTGGTTAAAATCTGGTGAATTTGGCAGCCATTCATACTTTACAATGAGGTCCGCACAGTGGGCTTTCAAGTGAACGTGCATAATATGGTACAACTTCATCAAATTTAAGAATAATTAAATGAAACTTTGTAATTGGGCGCAGATTTGAACGCCGAATACACGTGTGTAATATGGCTTAAAAATTTTTAGTCTTCTAAAAATAATGTTTGAAAAACTTTAGGAGTGTAAAATTTTCTAAGACTGTATATTTTCAGGTTGAACTGCTCACTGCGTGCTAATTTTGTGATGCTTGATTGAGTCTTGGTATCGGTATATCAGCATATCAATGTAGAACGTAGTCACCATTTGTGTTTTTTAAAAATATGTGATGAATATTTTTGGCTTGAAGCAAACTGACATATTTTGTGTAACTTCTCGTGTGCACTGTGATAATTAGGTATTGGTTTCTGGTTTACTGTTAATTTGTTCTGAAAATGCAAAAAAAGCGCATTAACTGACCACCTGTCATCATCGAGCATGTATATCATAATGTATAAGTGAATGCTGTTACTCATTACGGTACTTGTTTTTTATGGGGCCATCCTTCCTAGAAGGAGGCCCCATTATGTATCGATCCTGTCCGTCCGTCCGTCCGTCCGTCCGTCCGTCTGTCCGTCTTTCCCATGCCACCACCTAGAGGGAAAACGAAAAGGCCTACGAATACCAAACTTGGTAGGAAGGGTCCCAGGGACCCGAGCACCCCGTGGACCAATTTCAAGGTCAAAGGGTCAGAGGTCAAGGTCACGGCG
>Ga0056128_1004190_pt1 | contig 17980 bp, 9 predicted proteins | sample WorMetLIZISLAND2_FD_71113 | JGI IMG/M metagenome (GOLD analysis project Ga0056128, IMG submission 71113) | Marine gutless worms symbiont microbial communities from Max Planck institute for Marine Microbiology, Germany - Olavius geniculatus... ... | reverse complement strand
ACCCCTGTAAAAAGTGGTTATTTATACCCTGTGCTTGTCTAGCGTGTAAATGGTTGCAGATAGGCACAACCATGCTGCTTATCATAACAAGCACTGATGAGGAGCTTTTTACCTTGAACCCTAAAAATATTGATTTAGCGTGATTTATTGGCGATTTTTGGCTGCAAAAAAGTGAATTACTACGAAACGGATGGAGATAGACTAAGATTACCTGCGAATAGGAACTGATATAGGCTTTCGCGCGTTTCGTGAGCTTTTCTCAAATTTCTTGTACGAAATAGGTGCTTATCTGCCTCATACAATAAAACAGACAAACGTCTAGTCGAAGAGCGAAGTCGTCGACGTGCGTTGAGGTGTGACACGCGCTGAAGATCTGAGGCCAGCTAACAGCACAGAACTGACAGTATGACTGCAATTTGCAACTGCATGTTTTGGCTGTGGGTTTGACCCTCAAATCCCCCATTTTCCTACGAGTCATGAAACATCAAGTCAATAAGTATTGATTGTTGATGATGAAAAACATTAAAACGCGTTATGGAAAAATTGTGCTGAGGTCACAGTCAACTCAGCCTCCTACCCTCAGCGGGACAGAAAATGAAAACGTAGCTTACGGGCTACGGAGCGAAGGCCTAGTGTGGCTGACTGGGGCGGTGGTATGTATGCTAGCTGCAACCCGCGGGTCCAACTGTTCACTGACGCGGGCAATAACTGGTCGCATAGTGCGCTGCGGTATCATTAAGTCATGCCAATCAGCTGCCACTGGCGAGATTGTAAAGCGCTTCTGATCACAAGTCTTACTCGCGTCATCTCTGAATTAACATAGTTTATAGTTGTTTCAATCTGTCAGCTGGCATTTTGCATTAAATTAAAACTTCCTGACTCCTAGCAAATACATCAGCTGTGTAGTTTATGTTACCCAGGTGTCGAATGTTCCAGGCCAGAGTCTCTCCGGCACACGGGTGGCGTAGATGACAGCTCCCAGCACGTAAGAGGCGCCTGTGAGGCTCAGGTAAGTGAACGCGTCATGGCTGCCAATCAACGAAGCCAGGTGGCTGGCAGGTACGATACAACTCAGACCCAGAGCCAAAAATACACCTGCACACGACAGTCATGCTAGTCCTTGACCTTGGCCTAAAAGCTCTGGCCTTGTCAACGTGGCCTCGGCATTATAGAGGTTTGGCTTCGGCCAGGTAGTTCAAGCCAAAATCTTAGCGTACTGGCCTAGACCTATAGACTTAGACCTGGAAAATTCACTTTAAATTACTTTCATCAAGTGAATATTGTTTACAATAAACAACGATTTAAGTCCATTTGAAAACAGAAGTTCATATAACTTTATCCTAGGTGTATTGTGGGACGGCCGTAGCCTTGGCCTTCAGCGTTCTCGTACGAACGCTCCGGTCCCCTAAACAAACTAAGCACTGGTTGCGCGTATTCAAGTAGGCCTAGTAGCAGTAACAGCAGCAGTAGTAGTACAGTGGTTATTCATGAAAACAGATAAAAGCTAGCAATTGTAGTTATATTCAATGAATTCTAGACGGCATAAGCTTACCTGCTTTGACACCGCGCTGACGCACGAAGTCATCAAACATGACTGCAATGTAGACGAGACATGCGACACCCAGCGATAGACTGAACGCTATATGAACAGCTTGGGTTCCAAGCCGACAGTGAGCTCCGTAGTACAACCAGGGCATTAATGAGCCCGTTATTGCCATCACTATTCCGACGTAGTCGAAACTGCAAAAAAACCCAGCATTTGTCATCAACATTATCATCGTCATCACGTGTTCGTTTAATCAAAAAAGTTTACAAGCGATGAGGATGCAAGGGATGAGAATCCCTTAACAGACACAAAATGAAAATACATTCTAAAATATTTAAACATTTACGAAGAAGATCGTCTCGTCATCCACAAGTTAAAACCGACTGCAACAAGATACTATCGTTTACAGAAACAAATAAACATTTTGCAAGTTTAATCGAAAAATACCCCTGTTATACAGTAACATAAACGAAAACAATAACGTACGAATCAACCAAATTGTCAACGTTAATAAAGACTGTTATTGTATTATTATCTGTCCCATTGCTACAGCATAGCATGAAACAGATTATAAAAGCACTTAGGCCTATGTCATTTTGTCAGTCTGTCTGCAAACACTCCTACAATCGCAAATTTAATTCAATTTTGATGAAATTTTGCACAGTGATTCGGGGCCCGAAAAGTAAGATCGAGTTTGTTTGGGATGAAAATCTGATAACTCCTTCCCCTATTTTACCCCACATTTTAAAAAATTGCATTACAGCCTATGGGGATTTCAAAGCGGTATAACTCAGTCGCCGTAAAAGATAATTGCGCGCTGTTTGCACCTACGCCTTTATTTTTGGGCCGGGCTATCCGATGGTGTCATTTGAATTTCTCCCCTGAAGATCCTTGTTGCCATGGCAACGAATTTTGGTTCAAAAATGACTATAACTCGGCTTCCGTAAAAAATAATTGCGCGCTGTTTGCACCTACACCCCTATTTTCGGGCTTAGGCTATCCGATGGTGTGTTTTAAATTTCTTCCTTGTCGACCCCCGTTACCATGGCGAGGAATTTTGGGACAAAATTGACTATAACTTGGCATCCGTGAAAGATAATGCCTAGCTGTTTTCACGTACCCCCCTATTTTCGGGCCCGCGCTATCCGATGGTGTCATTTGAATTTCTCCCCTGACGACCCATGGCAACGAATTTTGGGACAAAGTTGACTATAACTTGGCTTCCGTGAAAAATAATTGCTCGTTGTTTTCACCTACACCCCTATTTTCGGGCCAAGATTATCCGATGGCGTCATCATTTAAATTTCTCGCCTGCCAACCCCTGGTGCCATGGGAACGAATTTTGGGACAAAACAACTCGGCCCGCGTGAAATATAATTGCGCCCTGTTTGCACCTACCCTCTTATACGCAGCTGCTAGGCTATACAGCGTGGCAATGGGACAGATACCTCGTTCTACAGAACGCATTTCTAGTTCTTATGATAAAAATTCTGTCTTTGAGAACTGGCGTGCGATTAAGAATTTGGAAGTTAATTAGTGGCTTAGTTCTGTTTACGAGGCCTAGTGCTGCTTGCGCCCAAAAGAAACAGTGGATTCATGTAGCCCACATGGAATATTTTGAGAATAACCCAGAGAACCAATAAAACCAATAAAATTGACCTGGTCGATTTTTCTAAAGGGAACCCGTTTTTTCAATCTTGAAAGAGATTGGGGTACGCACATGCAGAGGTATCTGTAGAGTGTTAGCGAATGGCAGCTGAACGTGTGACAGACGAACGAATAGCCGAAACACGACGCCATGCTGGCGTAGAACAGACTGAAGCAAGCTTTCTCCTGCCAAGCCACTTCACTGTGAGGCCTCAACAGGTGCTCGAACGCCAAACCTCCCACAATCAACGTTCCTGCAGATACGACAGCCCTTTCAAACGCTCAGATACTGCTGCTTATGCCTTTTTAGGCGGAATCGCTTTTGCGGCGCAAGCATTTCCGCCTATTCCTAGTTTCAGACACATTTCTCTGTCTGTCTGTCCGTCACGTTTGAGTCGTTTGACGGATTTAGACGTACGTCATTTGGCAGGTATATACAGTGTGAGGTCAAATGAGACAATGCGTTAGATGGTGTCCCCGGGCTTACAGGGAAAGAGAAGATTTGGGGGTTAAACCCCCAGCCAAAACATGCAATTACGAATAAATGATTCAGGATTTACCAGGTCACAGCATCGATCAGCAATTCCGCCAACTACCAAATTACTATAGCATTATCTTTTCTTCTCTTTCCCGTCTTTGCAGCGCCGTCTTTGAAACTCTGTCAAATAATTGAAGTGGGTGCACTGAGAAATGTGATAGTATTTCAGGCAGTTTTGGGAAGATGTAGCTACACATCGTAGACACAGGCAGGTAGGCCTAACGTCAGCCAAAGCAGCTTTCGCACGGTAACTGTAACTGGAACAGAAAAAGGGACAAGAGCTACTCCAGCGTAGCGACTAACTTAGCCGTGCCTGTGGAGAGATTGTCATCGGTCAGTTCATAAATATAGCTAATTTTTTGGCTAAAATTCATTTGGTTTTGACTTTTCCGAACGCAAATCATTAAGTATTGACTTTGACTTCTGTTAATCATTTGACTTAAATTTTGACTTAAACTATAAGTCAAATTATTCATTTGACTTGACTTAAACGTTGACTTAAGTCAAATATCATTGGGTCACGTATGAGTAGTGTTGTGAGTCGTGGGTAACTTACCGGTAAGTTACCGGTAACGTGGTAAGTTACAGGTAAGTTACCCGAGCAAAATTACCGGTAAATTACCCGTAAGTTACTCGTAAGTTACCGGCAAGTTATCGGTAAAATAAAAATATATTTTTTCGCTAAGGATAAGTTATCGGTAACTTACCGGTAATTGACGCGTAAGATACGCGTTAATTACCGATAAGTTACTAGCGACGTTTGTTACCGGTAATTTAACAACACTACCTATGAGGTGGGTCCAGATGTTGCCGGTCTCGCTGTGGACGCTGAAGACGGACAGTAGGCACGAGTAGAAGTTTTTGAGCTGCGGTCGATGTCCACTAGCTATCAGTTCGTTGTCACGCAGCCATTCCGGCAGACTGGCGAACATTACCGGACACCAGTCATGATCATCCGCCGCTATCACCTGCACCCGTATATAGAGTGGCGTTGTGGCACAGAAAAAAAGAAGAGGCAATTACCCTGCATCACTCTTCTATTTTTTTATATTTTGGGCTGTCGGGAAAATGTCCGAAAATTTTTTTACATCAAGAAATTTTCGTTTGTTTGGGACTAAAACAATTTGGAGGAAATTTAGGGACAATATTAAAATTTTGAGCATCCATAATTTTTTCTGTTGGAAATTTGCTAGCCTGTCGAAAGTCGCAACTTTCTGTCCCGCCCAGGGTTTTCAATAGGGGACGTTTGGGCGTAAATACCCTGGTCCCGCCTGCTTTGTTAACCTACGACGCCGCTTCATTACATTATCATGCAGTCAAAGAATTACGGACTGCTTTTCATGAACAAGTCGAAAGTGGGCCTAATTTCGTACGAGGCAAAAATTAATCGTAGATCGGTGTTGCTAGAGCGAATTTAACTAACAGCGAAAACTGAAACGGTTAAATGCTGTCTGTAGCTCTTAATGGTAACCCATCTCAAAGTCACGGAGTTTCACCGGCCACATAGCATGATCTGCCACCTAACACAGGTAAACGCTTAACCTCAGCCAGATAGGCAGGTACTCGATTTACTTGCCCCAGTGACCTTGATCTTTGATTTTTAAACCTAGAAATTGGCACACCAATTACCCTTCCCACGAAAAACGTTCACACCAATTTAAGCATTCTATGCCTTATTGTTTTAAAATCAGGGGTCCGTACGAAACAGACGGCCTATTAGGGCGGCCACCTATATAACAAAGACCAAAGTAATTTGGCAAAAACGGGATTGCTGTGTCAAATCCACCCAACTTTTTGTTTGTATTCACCATGTGGGCACATAGAACTGACTGTTTTTCTGCAATTTGCAATTTTGCATGTTTTGACTGGGAGTTTGACCTCCAGAACTCCCCCTCCGTTGCTTTTCCCTTTGCGATGCAAAAATAATTTCGCCTAACAAGAACAGTGACGTACTCTAGAGGACTTGGCTTCGTCTTTGAGACGCCTGAGGACAAAGAGCAGTAGCCTTGGTCATAGTGACAAAGTTTTTCGTCTAGGTCTTGATCTCAAGTCCTCGGCAATGGCCTTGAACACAAAGTCTTTGATAAGATCACTCAACAAGAACGTGTTTATCAGAGACCGTGTCCGGCTGCTGAGTCGGCTGATGGTCAGTTGTATCATTATTGTGGTCATCATCATCATCTGCATCATCATCGCCGTCTTCACCATTATCGTTTCTATCATCATTGTCATCACTGTGGCGTTCTTTTCCCGCCACTCTTGTCTCTTTGTTGTCATCCACGACTGCAGCAGCGCATTGATTGGTCGAACCTTTCAACATCGTGCTACAAATTGCCACAGACAGACCAACGCACAAACAACGACAAACAGCGTAAACAAATAATAATAAATAAATAAATACACAACAAAAAAACCCAGCTGTCGCTAGGAAAGACGCGTTACAGCCTATACAGTTTCCGTTGCAGTAGCGACCTACTGACCTTCAAGGTCATCCAAGGTCAATGATTTTCATCTCATGTGAAACGGCGTATGCGATTTCCTATTAGTGATCAATAGCAACCCTGGTTCTATCTCGCACGGTTTAGCCACAAAACATCCATGACAGATGACAGACGGACAGACGACAATCGTGCCATAGACGCCTACAGCATAGCTGTAGCGCGTCAAACACCAAAGTAAGCTGGTAAAAGACGTAATCGCTTTTGCTGTCCTCGTATAGTACTGACGGTTTGGTTGTAATTTGCAGTTGCATGTTTCGGCTCAGAAGTTCGATCAATTACGTCTCCCCTTCTCTAGAGGTTACAGATTCTCACTCCGAACTACCAAACGGCATCTAAATCCGTCATACGGTTTAAGAAGGGTGCACGAATGTGACAAACAGACAAGACCACTCTACGGAGTAATATGTAGTAAGAGCGATTCAGCTTAATAAAATAAAATAAAATACAGTATGTACAAAATATATTAACGAATTAAAAATACGAGTCTGAAATAAACAGATTAGCAAATACAGACAGTGGTATAATGAAATAATAAATAAGTAAAATATACTAATAAATCAGTCAATTTTTAATGAGTTATAACGTGAATGCAGCTGCGACTGCATGATAAAAATGCTATGTTCTTTAGTCTGCAAAAATATTATTTGCCCAAAAAATATTTATGCATTTAGCTCGTTGCCTGTCTTTTGCATTGCCAGTATTCAGAGACAATGTATAAGACGATGATACATGACATTCATCGAGATGGCTCCACGAACGCACGACGAACTGGCTAGCTATCTCTTCGTTTAAACGATGTAATACTGCAAACGTTGACGAAACTCGTCGAGCCAGCTTCATCGTGTAAACGGATCTCATAACTTACAGTACTTACCTGCCGTTAAATTAGCTGCTGTTGCTGCCGATGCGCCTTCATCAAACAATTCGTTGATCATTCATTCAACGGCATAAGCTGAACCCAAGCCGATGATCATCAGTCTGTCGCATCAATCTTCATTGTCACTGAATCATATTAAACGGTGTCATCGATCTGGTCATCATTACATGACTCTTTACTGAGCTCTTTTAGTTCATGCTGTTAAATCATGTGGTTTTAATATTCTCGCTGAATGAAGTCCAAACTCCAGTACTTTCATTTGTTGTAAATTTCGTGAGTGGAACGTCGCACAACTTATATAACGTTTAAGATGTCGTGGATTTGCCCTTCGACTTTTATCTGGATTTGTTTTACAACGGATAATGGTCGTCCATTAGCTATAGACTTTTGACAGCAAGTCCCAGTGGCATCATTTTAGCAAATTATTAGGAGGTCTCACCGTCTCCATTTAGATAACGTTGTTTTTGCAGCAGTAACATTGTTTCAAAGCTATGATTTAAAGCGAAAAAAATACAATCATAAATCCTTGGGGAATCCATCTGTAGAATCCCTAGCCCCCTCTAAATGACGCCCCTGGCAAGTCCACTAAAAATCCAAAGCCTACAACGAATCCAAAACATCGTTAACATGTCAAAATGTTGTGCAACTTGTTCCAGCCTACGACGACTTGTTGGCTAACAGATTTACAACAAATTAAAGTAGTGGAGTATAGGACCAAGTGGACGAAAATTTCCAACGTTCTAAAACGCTGCAACTTGTATACAATAATAATGCTATAGAAACGTCAATTCGGTTGTCTTCATCGCTGTTCTGCTTCGCGTATCCGCTACATAATACGAACTATAAATATACTGGCCTATTTTACTATAGTTTTTATACGAGCTGACAAGATGTTTTTCTGTTGTTATTTTAACTTATGAATATTGCAGTAAGCAAATCGAATTGACAATATTATCTGTGACGTCACACGGCAAAACAGACGCGGCGATATTGTTAGTGGCAGAATGGGCCTTTTTGTGAAATATACGTTAATTATTATAAGCACTGTTATAAACGTGTTGGTGTCCCATTATAAAACCGGCTAAAACGGTGAACAACCTATATACACTATATACACCGTGGTCCATAAAAACGTGACACTTTACTTTTGTCCATATCTTCGCCAATTATTGACCGATTTTCGAAATTCTTTCACTGGCGTCTGCAGACGATTTGCCATAAAATGGTTATTACCCATCCCATCTCATCATATCCCATAAGGCCGTAAATACGTCTTTACACTATCTTGTATAATATAAATGTCAAATAAATTAACAACAATAATATCATACATTTAAGTAGGCCCTAAATAAGAAAAAACACTTCAGACCAACATTGCGATGAATGATCCGTTTGACACTACGACTGACTGTGTTAGACTCACCAGTTTTATGTCATACAGATCATTCACTGAAATGTTGGCTGCTCAATGTTGACTGCGCAGGCAACATTTAACTTGAATGTTGCCCGCGCGGGGAACATTGCGTATTGGTGAATGACACGTGACGCGATTTTAACCAATCGCGTGCACGTATTTTACGTTGAGATATAACAATAGAAATTGTTTCCTCGAAGTTGTGAGAATATTGCTCGAGGCCAACGACCGAGGGCAATATTTCCCAACTAAAAACAATCTCCTATAACGACTTCGACGCCAAAACTACATGTGCGCGTAGGCTTATTGTAAGCCTATAGGCTTACACCGTGGGCCATAAAAACATGCTAATTTTCAGTAATTTTTTCCCATACCTTTGAAAAGTATTGACCGATTTTCAATTCATTAAACACATTTGCTAAAAATGCTGCAATAATATTATTAAACACCACATCACACTGTTACTGATATGTAATTGCGTCGCTTTTCGCCACTCTCGTGACTTACGCTGGCGACACTTCTGTCTAAATGTAACAGATATAATGACTACGTGAGACGGACACAAATTACAACAAACGCTAAGTAACATTGGTTAACGTTAACAAATGCCTACCTGCAACAACATTTTAAAGCGCCAAATTACGCAGCGGCGTCGATCCAAATTTATTGCTTATTTTTTGAGGGGGAGAGAGATAAAATTTTATCTGGAGGCAAATTGACATAACTCACGCGCATTTAATATAGGTAGGCCTAGTCTATTTCTATGAAGGACAATCGCCCCCTCACTCTCCGGAGGGATCGACGCTCCTCAAAAAGCAGCCACACGAAAAAACAACAATAAAACTATTAAATCTGCACAAAAACAACGCAATGCAAAACCGAACGCCGTTAAAATTCAAGCAAAGTGGATAAAAACTGTGCTGAATATATTCTGCTACTAAAAACATTTAATTGTCTTCTAAAGACAGTGTCTACAGACAAAAATGCGAGCTCAAGTTTAACAGCCTAGTTTGACGCAGAAGACACATAGCCCGGAGCCGAAAGTACAGCAATATACAACTGACAGTGTCGCAATATAAAAGACACCTCACACAGCACGGTCTACACTACTACTAACCAAAACTGTATCAGTTAGCGCTCAGTGGGTTCCACCCCCGCAAGACATGCCAAATCCTTTCATGAACGTCAAAAGCAGTTGGTAGTCTAGGAGGGTCCACTGTATTTGGTGACCAGCTTAGTGTTTTTTTCCAAGTCGAGGTGCGGTTGATCACTTACCACTGTAACAAAATTATGACAAACACAGCGCTAAAGCCTAACTAAAGCGGAAGAGGTACAAGTGTCCCAATAAATATCCATGGTGTGTTGAACAAAACACATTGTGTTGCATAATGACAATGGATTATCCCAACATATTAATCACATTACATTCCAAATACCGTATGCATAATTGCACAATATAATACACATAATTATTAACGAAAGATTACGGACCTAGACTACAGCAAAGAACGATATAGCCTATACATGTATTATGCTGTATGTGTCATGCGTAGAATGCTGGCAAAAAACTATCTCTGTATATTTGGAATATAGTGCGATTAATATCATTAATCGCACTATATTGCAAATATGCAATTAGCGTTCAGGTAATTGGTATTGCACCTGTTTGACGAAATATCATTCGAAAAGGAGAGGGAACTCTGCCCATTTCCGCAAACCGTACTGAGGGCTGCCCTCTACCACCAAATCATGCTTGGAATGGATGTCCTCGATGTTCAGCCTCAGCGACGACAGATAGAGGCGGTCGTTGCGTCAGCTGCGTTACACTGTAAATATGAAAGGTGTGCACTTACGCCCAAAAGGGTGGCTCATATGACACACCCTAGGTTACAAATATGCACCGCAGCCTAAAGGCGTATAAAATACACCCGTAACTAACGGTGGACTTGCACTGTAAGTACCAAAATTGCACCATATCTAAAAGCGTCAATTTACAGTACACCCGAAAGGTGTAACTAAGTACCTGCGACCTAAAGGTGCAAAAAAACCCTAAATGACATCCGTTGCGTCAGCTGCGTGCATTGGCGTTGCCTTGGTTCACTTGTGATCATTCTTGGACTTGACGGCTTCTATGTTAAGCCTCAGTGACGACAGATCGCGCTCTGCAATGCGCAGGAACGGCAAATCCAGAGCGGCGGCTGCCGACCATCTTTTCTCCGAGCCCACCTGCATAGCAAAGTCAACAGTTTGGTTAATTTATTAATTTTAATTGCTCTATAGTGTTTATTTCGCATTCTAATCAATGGTGTAGTCGAAGGGAACGCCGTTGCCCTAAATATTTTTTAGGAAACAAAAACACAAAACTTGGTGTCACGAGATGCAGTTTTCAGGGGTGCAAAAATGTTATGAAACGTCACCTGCCATAAGAGATCAAATAGTGTTAGCTGCCCCCCACCGTGGTCATCCACCTTGTCGTGGTGGTGGGGCTTTGCATCGATGACCCGAAAGAGTTCTAAAATCTGGAGGTGAGGAGCTAACTAAGAGCTGACCAAACCCGTGAGAGCAGATTGCTACACGTTACCAGTGCTTTTGTGCTGGTCTCGGCTTCACAGCCGACAACGGCTTACAGCCATCTACTTACGGCTTTACAGCCGTCTATTTACGGTTTCACAGCCGTCTACGGCTTTATAGCCGCTACCTGTAACCTTGTGGTTACATTCGGGGATGCGCATTGGGACGAACTGATACGGCTTCAGCGCTGGGCAGGTGTAAGAGCCTGTCCACCCCGGAGGTAAGGTAAGGTAAGGTAAGTTAGCTGCCACCCAATACCTGTAAACGTGCCATGCCTCAATCTAAGCGAGACAGGCTGGTATTCGATTTACCTAGCGTGGGGAAGTGAAGACTGAGTTGATCTTGGTCTCGGTCATATACCGAAACGGTTTACCTCTCCACAGTAAGCACTTGACAGCGACCCAACCAGAAATGGAATCCACAACCACTCAATCGCATGTTTAAAGTCTTAACCTTTAAGGTGAGTAAAAATGAAATAAAAGCCACACGCTCCGGCTTTCATTTCATTTCTGTCACTCTGTAGGCATCCCATTACACAGGGATGTAGTCTCAGTCTTGAGACGCACTAACGTCTCGTCTCGGTATCGCCTCAAAAGGTCTCGTGCACATCTCTGCCGTTACATCAAAGCTACAGCAATCTCCTATATGACAAACCTCGAGGCAGTGGTCAAGGAACGTGCCAAGGTCCGGACAGTCGTCTAGTCTGGAGGTCTCCTTGACCGTCGGCTTGCCTGTGGACGCTATGAGGAACAGTGCCCGCAGCGGCGTCTCGTTGAGATAAGGTGGTTCGCCGTCGATCATCTCTATTACCATTATACCCAGACTCCAAACGTCCACCTTGTACGAGTAGTCCTTCCTATATACAATATACACTGTGTCCCAAAAAAACGTCCTACTGTTTACTGTCCATATCTTTGCTCAATTTTAACCGATTTTCATATTTTTCACTAATACATTCTGTGAACAATCAGCAAATTAGTGATTGTTGAATATCCCACCAAACGTGAACTGTGTTAAATGCAACAAGAACTAACAATAATAGACTGACACCAAGCATGTTGGTAAACAAAAAACACCTCCGACTAAAAATACAGTGAATGATCTGTACGATGCTAAACTTTGTTACATCCGTTTCTTTGGATATCTGGCGTGTTGAACGATGCAACCTGCATATGAAATTTTCAGCATTGAATGTAGATTTCAGCAATTCAAGTTTGGACCCTCTAGATTCACAAAGGCCTGTGCACGTGGGTGTCAAAGAGAGGTTTTCCTCTTAAAAGTGATTATTTATCCACTGCTGGCTTGCCTAACGTAAAAATGGTTGCAGATAGGCACAGACATACTGCTTAACATAACAAGCACTAGCGACGAGCTTCTTAAAATTGTCAATATTGATGACTTTGATTGACCTTGAATCCTAAAAAAGTAAAAATAGGGTTTTTTTTGGCGATTTATGGCTGCAAAGGAGTGAATTGCGATGAAGTGGATGAAGATAGACCAAGATTATCTGCATACATAAACTGCTATGGGCTCTCGTGCGTCTCATGAGCATTAGCTCAGATTTCTTGTTGAACAGTTGTTTCGCATGGTAATGTGACGACACATTGAACGAGTGGAAAGATACTTAGCAACTACAGTGTACGTAATTGCTAATTGTCTACAGTATGTGCCAGTGAAAGAATTCTGAAAATCGGTTAATATTTGTTGAAGATATAAAAAATGACAAAGTGGTACGTTTTTTTGGGACACAGTGTAGATCCATCAATATCATTCTGGGACGGTGGTATGTCTGTAAGCTTAGCTGCAAATCGCGGGTCCAGTTGTTCGCTGACGAGGGCAATGGATGGCCGCATAGTGCGCTGCGGTATCAGTAGCTCATGCCAATCAGATGCTACTTCTGAGATTGTAAAGACCTTCTGGTCGCGAGTCTATCTCATGTAAGAAACGCTACTACAAGTACCAGACTTAACCGTTACCTTTTACATATTGAATTTTATGCAAAAAACATTCCGCGAAAACGGATCAAATAATTGATTGCAGACGGTGATTGGCTTGCCTGGAAACGACCTCGGGTGCCATCCAGTACGGTGTTCCTACCATCGTGTTACGTTTCGACCGATCGTCAGTGATCTGAGCGCAGAAACCAAAGTCTGTGACTTTCACCTCTCCGTTCAGACCGAGCAGCACGTTGTCCGACTTTATGTCACGGTGGATTATCTCCTGTCAGCAGCAGAAAAAAGCAGAAAATGATGCAGCAAAACTTAACATCGCACATGACACGTTATGGCAAAACGCGAATGTGACATTGAAAATTCATGATGCGTTATGAACGAGTCTTCGAAATCAGTAGGCCTAGGCCTAATAAATAAAGTTAGGTATATGGGTAAAATAACACTTGAGGACAGTAGTAATAGTATAGTAACTGTTACCATATTATTAGGCGGAACCGGGTCTTGCAGCGCAAGCGACTCCGCCTATCTTTTTACACGTTTCTCGATAACGTGGTTTCTCTGTCTGTCTGTCTGTCTGTCGTCTGTCACATTCGCACACCTTGCTTAAACTGTTCGATGGACTTAGACGCCATTTGCAAGCAATTTGATGCATTGCACACTTTGTCACATCTACGTTGACAAAAGTTGTTAATTAAAAATGACATTAATGCGTTAAACATTTGATGATCTTGTTTCAATAACACACGCGTAATCATTATTTGACTCTGTCACTATTCAGTCAACCGCTGTCAATATTTAGTAGCAATTGCTAGCAAACTGTCTCGCAATCAATTCTCTTGAAATTTCGTCAAGACCAAGACCAAGACTGTTTTTTGTCTTTTAGGCGGCTTGATCCGGAAAACTATACGCCGCTGTCTGTCTGACAGACAGACAGACATACAGCACGAAAGATCGAGTAAACTGAACTGACATGGTTTAGTTTTCTGACAAAATGACCAATGGGCAAGCAGCAAGCTTATTGCATTACAGTAGACACCGTATAACAACGTCGGTGACGACCTGACTACGCGCGCGCACGGTCAGCCAATGACCAATGGGCTCACCCTCCTCGCCCATTGGTCAGTTCGTTAAAACTAAACCTTGTCAGTTCGGTTCAATCACGTCGCTCTGTACGCACCTTTAACTTGGTGGCGGAGCTAACAACGCACGTACGTACGTGGCTGTGAAGGAAAGCGAGCGCCTGCAGACAGCACTTGGTGACGGCGGCTATCTGCGCGTTGCTAAGCACCGTTTCCACGACAACATCGGTCAAAGCCCCGCCCTCCAAGTACTCCATGACGACCCAGAGCTCACGGTCACCGCTCACAAGGAAACTGTCGACGTAGTTGACCAGATGATCGTGCCGCAGTCGACGCATTACCTTTACATAGCGTACACAGCGAACGAAGCGCATCTTGAAATGAAACAGCAAAACTATATCGCTTCATCTCATTTCAGTTAAGTTCAACGCATTTCTGTCGCTCTGAACACACGCTTACACCGCAGCCGCACCACCAGATACTCCAAAAAGCAGGCATCATGTGGCACGGAAACGTGGCGGAAAAAATTGCACCCCGCCCTCACAAATTTTTGTCTGTCGGCAAATTTTCTTCTTGGCGAAAAATTATCGTCCAAAACTTCAAAATGTGGCGCTAAAAATCCCCCAATCTGGGAGAAACTAAAAAGCAAAAAATGAACTTTCGATCACACGAAATCTTCCTGTCAAACATTTGCAGCTTTCTGTCGGAATGCATTAAACAGACTCCGTGTTTGTATGAACATTAATCAACTTTATTCATCAAAAATTCGATAGCATTATCTTGTTTAACTTATTTTACGGCTATTGACTCGTCTAGCGTGAAAACGATTGCGGACAGGCACAGACCACATAGCAGCAGCTAATAGCAACATGGTCCTACCTCACAATGGTAAAGTATCAGAAAATCAGTTCCTGTGACCTAGACCTTTGACATTTGAAACTCAACAGAGTTTCTGCAGTTGGCGTGATACACATTCGTGCAGAATTTCGTCAAGCTAAGTGCAGCGTTCACGAGTTATCGCGTTAATAATAAAACGCAGCCTTGCGCAAGGCTTGACATCTAGTTTACAATATTTCGGACGTAGGCCTACAGACCTCGATCTCGGTGATGATGAGTTGTTTCTTGGGTTGTCGCTGTAGATCCATCTGTTTAATCGCCACAACGTCACCTGACCTCACGCTCTTTGCCATTACCACCGTACCCGACGCACTGACATGCAGTATAGCATTCTAGCAATAGCCGTAGGCAGCACTGTATAATAGCCCTGTATAGACCTGGGCGGCTGGCTTGAGAGCGTAACAAGGACGTTGCGTTTACATGTACGATCAAGATGTCGTGATGGGTTTCACTCCCGTTCGGGTCGCTATCAAGTGCTTACCACTTGGATGGGTAAGTGCCTGCAGACAGGAAAACCATCTAGATATACATAAGTTATAACCAAACACCAAGGTCAACTCGGCCTTTCTTCCCTCCAGAATAGGTAAGTCGAGTACCTGCCTGCTTGGGCGCGTTCGCATGTGTCGGAAGACAGATAAGTGCGACAATACGCAACCGTTTCAGTATAGACACAAGCACTATTGCACTCCGAACGTCGATAAACTGAAAAAGACAAAACTATTTTAACCAAAATTGCATGGAAAATGTAGGGAAAAAATCAAGAAATCAAGGAACACAAAAGTTGCAGAACACCAGGGTTGTTAATATAGCAGTGTTGCAATCATTGCAATAAGTATTGCAATACTTTTTAGTTTTGCAACAGATATTGCAATACTAGTTGCACGTTTAGTATTGCATGTGATATTGCAATACTTATAGTGCTGAAATATTGCAATACTTGAAAGCAATACTTTTTGATATACTACAGTACACTCCTAATCGTGACGACGCTGTTTAATTACGCAAATAATCTTTTCATTCTTTCATACAATCGCATGAAAATGCCTGAACATGTCAACAGGACTTGTTTATTGTTTAAATTCTCAGCTGGTCACATTATCACGTAGTCTGTAGTCAACCCAAAATTTAGAAAAAAAGTTCAAGTTTATTGAGAGGAGCGGATAGTAAAGTATTGCAGAAAGTATTGCAATACTGACTTGGAAAGATTTATTGCAATCAGTATTGCAATACTTTTTCACGAGTATTTTTGCCAGTATTGCTAACAACCCTGCGGATCGGATCGGATCGGATCGGATCGGCGCTGATCCAACGACGCTCGTGACATCTGGATGTGCGCGCTCGCTTGAATGATCACGACGTCGGTTGAACACACACTGTCTCTCGTACCGAAAAATTTAAGTAAGCAAAGTAAATAAGTAAGCGCGTTTTAACTCGTATCTTACAGTTGCACCGCAACCCCCGCCATGCGCCGCGCTCAGCTGTCATGCCGGCGGCCGCCATCAAGGGGTCACGGTAAAGGCGCCTGGAGAGATGAGCCGTCACGTCGGCAGCGACCTGATCCTTCCATTGCTTCCTTGGCGTATTAGGGGGACAGCGTCAACCAACCGGACGTTCTGCCCATAGAAGCTGTTTCGGCAGGCGGGAATCGTCCATTAGGCCACATGTCCAAACCATCGAAGACGATTCCATTGAACCCGCTTCTCAACGGTGGGCTGTTTCATGCAACGGTGGCGTATCGTTTCATTCCGTAGCTGGTCGCGTCGGGTTACCCCTAGGATTCGGCGGAGACAGCTCATTTGGAAAACCTCTAGTTAAGTCAAGTCGGTTGCCAAGGGCGTCCAACACTCAGAAGCGTACAACAAAGTGGTGACGACGACAGCGTTGAAGATCTTCATCTTCGTCGTTAAATTGATGTTGCGTACAGTGTTTGAATTGTGAAAAACTATGGGGGTTAAACTTTTTGACGGTCAGAGCCCAACCAAAATTGTGATGTAAATCCTATGTATATAGTAAATAGCTGACTCCCCAGTGCATAATTTGACAGGGTGTTAGGGGGGTTGAGAAAACAGTTGGGGGTTGAACCCCCAACCCCCGGCAATTCAAACACTGGTTGCGTAGTTTCAAGACACACTCCTTAAGTCGAACAAAAACACCAGATGCTTTGCCGATTCGGCATTCCACCTCATCCAAAGATGTAATGGAATCGCCCGAAATGGAGGATCCCACGTAAAAGGCACAACTTCAAGCGGAGTGCCATCAAGGATGATCACTGGTGCGTCATAGCCAAAACTCACCACCTTGGTTTGCGGCCCGCCGATCCTAAGTCCTAACTTTGCGGCTGCAGTGGCTACCTTGTCTAGAAATGTTTGACCAGCTTCGACGGAGTCAGCTGAAAGTCCGACGTCATCGGCGTAGTCCAGGTCTTGCACTGACAAATCCTTGTCGACAACAAATGGGGAGGCACCAGCGCGATTCCTGATCCAGTCGATAATATTAAAATTCATTGGGGACAGAATGCAGTTTTGTTGAACGCCAATGGTGACATTGAAGTTGTTGGTGAATTCGCCGTACACCCGGACAAAGCATTCTGTGCCCTCATAATAGTTGCGCAAGATGTTGACGATTTTGGCCGGTATTCCATCCACCAGCACTGCCTTCCACATGGACTCACAATGCATACTGTCGAAGACAGCCGAAAAATCAATGAAGATCGCAACGAACTTCTGGCCACTTCTGACTGGTCGCTCAAAGACCTGACGGAGACGGAAAATCTGGTTCACACATCCATGCCCGCCACAGAATCCTGCGAAACACATAGGAGCTTGAGATCAGAAAAACTAAACAAGTAATTTGAGCAAAGCTCACGAGACGCGCGAAAGCCTATAGCAGTTCCTGTTCGCAGGTAATCTTAGTCTATCTCCATCCATTTCGTCGTAATTCACTCTTTTGCAGCCAAAA
>Ga0056128_1004189_pt1 | contig 17984 bp, 13 predicted proteins | sample WorMetLIZISLAND2_FD_71113 | JGI IMG/M metagenome (GOLD analysis project Ga0056128, IMG submission 71113) | Marine gutless worms symbiont microbial communities from Max Planck institute for Marine Microbiology, Germany - Olavius geniculatus... ... | reverse complement strand
ACCCTGCAGGAGTTAAGCCACGCTGCCCTAGATAGGCAGCGGTGGGCAGCGATAGTAAGAATGGCGTCAGACACCAACGGGCATTGAGCCCACGGTTGTCGATGATGACGATGAAGTAAACTATTAAAAACAGTGTTACCTTTAATGTGTCTTGGTCCATAAAACATGTCATTCTTATTTTATGAATAGCTCCGTGAAACATTAGCCAATTTCAATAATTTTTGGCATGCGACATTAAGAAGAAACTTGACGTGAATGTCTGTAGTTTTAGCCACCTCACTTTAACGTTGTCGCTACACTACCGTGTGAAATGCAGAAGTCGCAGTTTGGCCATTTCACAGAGCTATTCATAAAATAATAGTGGCACGTTTTTATGGACCGTGGTGTCGAAGGTAATACTGTTTTTGCATCGTTCAATTGCCAGCGGCAGTAATAAAGAATATTTAACTGCTGTATTCAAATACTGACTTCAGTCATGTAAAGAATTTCTTTCGAAACATTTTGCTGAAAACTACATGATTCTATGACGTACGGTTGCAAAATTATGGTGTCATGAACTTTGTGCCGTTTTTTTGGACCACCCGGTATATTATATAAATGTCATTAAAAATTTAAACTATGTCTCAAGTAGATAGTTAGAATCTGTTTTCATAATTCTATGCAACATCTTTTTCAAACATTATTTCCCTGCATTTTGGTACGTCAAAAGTTAAGACTCTCATTTATAGTAATGTATGATAAAAAAAATTAATAATGATCGTTATAAACTGATTATTATCTCCACCAAAAGTGAACATACACTGTGTCCAAAAAAACATCCTTGACATTTTCGACTGTAACTTGACAACAGATTAACAGATTTTGATAATTTTTGGCAAAAATATTCCTGACACAACTTGTCATTAAACGACCATTTAGTTTCCCACCTCACCCAACGTTTGTTTCTGCACTGTTTCTGGGAAAACACAACCAGCAAAATATCACTTTTTATCCAATGCGGTATAACTGCTTAATAAACATAATGCATAAAACACATTTTGTTCATATTTCTGACACTTTTCCTGACAATTCATCCAGTTGTCCATTTTTCAACTGCCTGCAGTAAAATTGCATGAAGTGTTGGCCCACTATGTGAACACAGGCAAGGAGATGCTTTCTTCATTCATTGACAGCAGTTTCGATAATGTTCTGCTCCAGACCAATCCAAGCTTTACCAGTCACTTCTTGACTTCACAAACATTCCTAAGCTTTAACTGCTAGACACACTGCTGCATGACAGTCAAACCTTGTAATAGACCTGCTGTTGGGATCCACAGATTAGGATAGATGGAATTTATTGACGTTTTTCGTTCATTTTAACACGCATTATGCCTGGTCTGCTTTCCCCAGATAGTGCAAAAGACGTTGGGTAAGGTGGAAACTAAAACACTTATTTAATAGCCAATTTTGTCGGAAATATTTCTGCCAAATATTGTTAAAATCTGCTAATCTTTATTCAAGTTATGATTGATAATGTTGGGGATGTTTTTTCAGGTTTTCTGTTTATTTTAACACATATTTCGCTTGATCTGCTTTCCCTCGGTAGTGCAGAAGCATACATTGGGTGAGGTGGGAAACTGAATGAAAGTTTGATGGCAAGTTGTGTCAGGAATATTTGTACTAAAAATTGTCAAAATCTGATAATTGGTTTTCAAGTTACAGTCGAAAATGTCGGGAATGTTTTTTTGGGACACAGTGTAGTCACGTAGCAGAGGTTATGTAATTGTCTGTGCGTGTGTATTTCTATTGTCTATGCACATCAGTGACTTAGTATGCAGTTTAAAGTATGTCACAATAGCAATGACATCACTATGTGTCAGTGTCACCAGCAGACTGTGCAATTAATATCTGTGATGTCAGTAGCAGCAACATGTGCTGCTAGAGGACGACAGTTCTAGCCATTAGCATTAAGAGAAAAGTTATTTTTTACGGATTCACAAAAAGCATTAAAATTACTATTCTGTAAATTCATTTGCTAGAGATGTGCACTCTCATGAGTGATGTAATAATGACACTTTAAGGTAAGTATGAGTCATGGTGCAACAAATGTGAACATCACAATCACACACATGCCTGACACGTGGAATACCGGTGCCACCTTGCAGCAGTTTATACAACTTGCTCTCGTACAGCAACTGTGGATGATGAGTTTTTACCGACTCCATTTTTACAGCTACCTCCTGCCACATGACAAAATAACTTAGTCTTGAAAACTGATACAAGTAACATTTAACAAAATCACCTAACAGCAAAACTGAAAAGTCGGTATGAAAAAAAACCTAGGTTCCTCAAAAGTCCAAATTTTAAATTTCTCAAGTGATTCTTTATTTATTATGTAACGTATAATACAAATTACATTTAATTTCACATTTTAATCATAATTTTAAAGTTTGGAAGTCACAGACTCTACAGAAAACGATTTCACACAAAAGATTGTGTATAGAATGCTCTTTCTGGGTTTTAAAATTTTTGTACATTGAAATGTAAACAAACCTTTAAAACTTTTTTTAAAAACTTTAGAAACCAAAAAAAATTTCAGAAACCTACGTTTTTATAGCACTGCTTAACAGATCTGTTGTTGTTTAACACCACTGTCAGTCCCAACAAACGCTAAATACATGCATTATGATACACCCATAACTGGCTAAAAAAACAACTTCTAAGGGCAAATATTATTAGTTGAGGCCAAACTGATACCCAAACTGATTCTTTATTTATTATGTAACGTATAATACAAATTACATTTAATTTCACATTTTAATCATAATTTTAAAATTTGGAAGTCATAGACTCTACAGAAAACGACCAGTTCGGGTTCAAACTGTTGTCAAATTTTATGATCAGTTTGGGTCAGACTGACTGACACTAGATTACACTAGCAGTCCACGTTGACGTGACTACATTGCATTGTGCATAATATCCTACCAGGCTGCACTATGGCTATTGCTTATGCACCCATCCATCTGGCATGAGCTCTATCAACCAAAATGTGTAAAAGACTAAAACTGGTGTAAACACTGTATAAGCTGACAGTAACCGTGTGCCAATTTTCAAAGACTGGCAGTATGCATCATATGGTACAATATTCGCACAGTACGGTGCGAAATACCGCACAGTGGTACTTTTCTGTAGTTTTTGCTTGTTTTCAGTAATTTGTGGTGGTTTTTTTGGTTGTTTTCGGTATTTAGGGCCAACCTAAGTACGATGGCGAGGCATGTGTCGAAATGATATCAAAATGTGCTGTCTGTACGGTTCAGACTAGTATTATATTTTTCGACTTTTAAGTTGGTACACTACCTCGCCTGATGACACGTTAATTCCGAGGTAGATCTCGCCGAATGATCCGCTACCAATCTTTCGCACCAAACGATACTTTCCATTGACGAGGAAGTCGGCCTTGGAACTGCTAGCAGCTGGCGGAAATGCTCTATCCGCCCCATGTGAAGCCATTGCAGCAAGCAGCAGTGGCACATCCACTGCGTTTCAACGCCTGCCGATCGACATCAAAACTATTTACCGTCGTCTACCGTCCAGATTTTGTCATACATACACGACATTTTCCACCTCCTACCACGCCCACACGGCGTCCGCATGTCGTCATGTCAACAACGCGCAATGTATTGTGGATAAATAGGTCACTGTAGAGGTGGGCAAACTGTGATTATCTACTCGTACTTACAGAAGATTCGATGAGTTACTTTCAACCAGAGCTTCTGCTTTTAACTTTATACGCGCGACAGCATGTAATGCATAGCGCGACATAGATTTCGTCAAGGTGAACGTCTGTCTGTCTGTCGGTTCTTCCGTCCGCCTGTCACATACTACGGCCTATAAAAACGGTGCATATGCTAGATTGCTAAGACCAGAGTATGTATTTTCTGAAGCTCGAATCACGAAATCTTCACTATGCGCTTCCATAAAGATCTAGTTTTTGTGACAAAATTTCGTACCATCCGTCTAGCGTAAAAACGGTTGCAGAATGCAGATAGACACAGATTTCATAACAAGCACTGCAGTGACGACTGGAGGTATCAACATCAATGAACTTGGACGACATGAGCTTAAAAAATACAATTTTTTGTGATTTTTATGCTATTTGAACTGCGTTGCGGCATACATTTTATAAGTGAATTGTGACGAAACGGCTGGAGATAGACCAAGACAACCTGTGTATGTAAATTTTTAGCATTGAGCGTAGACTTTTAGCAGTTTAAATTTTGGCACAACATACCAGGCAGCCGTATCAATAACTTAGCAGGTAGGCCTAGCAGCTATTGATACGGCAATCTAATAAATATCCGGTTCGACCTGGGCCAGCTATTTATCCGGCCGCCGACTTAAACGGCCTTAGCCGATACGTATACGAGCACCCAACGACAGAGCATCCTAGCCCTAAACCCTAAACTCTATACCGTAATATTACCGCTAATTCTGATCACTCCGCGTAACGCAATTACGCCGAGCGCAGTAACGTAACCAGAATTTAGTTGTAGTGGAAGCACTTGAAGCGTGGGGCATGGGGAAGGGTGTCTCCTCCCCACGGGGGAAGGCGTCTGGCGAGAGGGCTGTGCCCCCTCCCCAGAAAATTTTTGAATTTTCTGTGTGAAAATGACGTTTATTGGTGCATTTTTGGCACTATTTTTGAGTAACTGCATGTCTAGGCTCGTAGGGGTCACCTGCCCCCAGTGCCCCCTAAGGCTACGCCAGTGGCCGAGCGACATTGCCACATTGGTGCCGACGCCTAGCCAGTGCGATTGAGTTTTTCGTTTTCGTTCATTGCCAAAAAATAGCCTACAAGCTATTTTTACGGCTGCCCGACGAATAGTCACCGCGTTAATTTTTTTTCGATTAGGCCTATAGTTTGAACGTTTATTTGTGTCACGAATATTCTTACCAAAAATTATTAACATCTGAAAACTAAAATATATATATACTTCTTTGAGTTATAATCACTGGCGAAATATTATAAACCTATCCATAATTATATATGCATAGTAGGCCTACAGTTTAGTCGCTGGTCAACATTCATCGCTGAATGAACTACATATATGTTATGCAATTGTAAAAGTTGAAACGATAATCGTTAAAAAATAACAAAACATCACTCATAAAATTATGATATAAATAAACTAGAAAAGCACTCGGAGAGCGCAGACCTCGCGAAGTTTATGCCCCATATAAAGCAATGTTAACAAAAATTTCAAAGTAATCCAGAATCCAGGATTCCTTCCGGATCACCCCCAAAATTGAATCACTTTGTTTTTGCCATTCCCGACACTCCCTAAAAATTTCAGAAAGATCATTCCATAACTTTTTGAGTTATCTTGCTAACACACAGACAGACAAACAAACTCTGGCAAAAACATAACCTCTTTGGCGGAGGTAAAAATATTCACACAATTAGGGGCCTATACAAGATCACAGTCTATTCACAGATCAACACAACAACGATAATTAAGAAGTTAAAATCAACTAATGATGTAATTTTTAGCTGAAGCACTATTTAATATTGTGTAAACGGATAAGTTTACAATCGAAATTAAATGCCTGAACATATACAGTAGGCCTAACAGTGTGCAAACAAACAGAAGGGATGGGTCGCAGGCAATTTAGTGTACCACAAATGACAAAAAGACCAAAATCTTCATCAAATGTTTTTATAGGCCTATTAGTTTTAAGCTTAAAATAGGCCAAAGTCCGTTTTTGGCCGTCTATAAAAGAGCTTACGCCAAATTTTCCCAAACTCAAAGTCGGCGCTGGCGGCAGCTACAGCGTGGTCCAAAAAACCGGACCTGTTTGAGCGTTGATAAATTTGCGACGATTAGTGGTAGAAAAGCATGTGATATGTCAAAAGTTTCAAAATGCTTCAAAAAAGCCTAACTTGCATAGCGGATTATTTAAATATTTTGCCTAATTTGCATAAATTATTATTACCCTTGAAATTAAGCATTTGCCTCCACTCCCATGTGCCCTAGTTCATTGAACTCAAAAACCTGCTGCCAAATAATCCAAATTTTAATTCTGTGGATTATTCGGTGTTGGGACTTTGTGGCAGATGCCACGGTCACAAAATTTCAGAAACTGACCAGCTAAGACGTGTGCTAATCGAATGCTGGGCTTAGCTGATCCTCAACACATTGAAGCCAGCGATCGATTAGCTGCTAAAAAACTGACGATGGTTATGAATGCAAAGGGTGTCTAACTCCCAGTGTTGAATTTCGTCCAAACTAAACGTGTGTTTAATGATTGTTGTTATTTCACTATATGCTGATGAAAAAATCAACGTACATCCATGCGTTACTGTCAATTTAGCATGATTTTAAGAGTGGCGCAGATTTATGTAAATCAGCAGACACGCAAACTCTACTTTGGTTCTATACACGATTGCAAAACTTTTGACACATCACGCATTTTTCTATCAATAAACATTTCTAAGTTACAAAAGCTCAAATATCTATGCTAAATTCATGCATTACAGTCGAATCCGGCTAAATGTCAGGAGTAACAATGATTTATGCAAATTAGGCAAAAATATTTAAATGGTCTGCTATGCAAGTCAAGTGCTTTTGTGTAAAGCATCGTAAAACTTTTGACATATAACACGCCTTTTTACCATTAATCATCGCAAAGTTATCAACGCTCAAACAGGTCCGGTTTTTTGGACCACTCTGTACAACTCGGCGCCTACAGCGTCTCGCTTCGCACCTAATTTGGACCTCTGTTTTGTAAATCATAGATTCGCTCACCCCTACATGGTATAGCGGCTAACAATAGGTCGAATACTCGTTTATTTCATCCGGAATCATAGCTTAGTTGTTGAGATACGGGGAATAGAGATGGTCTGTATTTCGGTTGAATAAATGTTAGCATGCAATAAGCCGTCGGATGTCAGCAAAAGGATGGTGAAATCAGGTAAGTTAAACGCGCAGACAGTAGGTGTTACAGTGTTACAGTGCAGCAGATGTCGGCATGAAACAAAAGATCAAAAACCCATCACGAGAAGGTGCGCGCCTTTCATTCGGCGTGCATGACGTTGATGTTACGACGTGAAAGAGTTGGTCGAGACTTAGACTTGCTGACGGCGACGTCCATCACACGGAAGACAGACAGGCACTGGTTGATCTTCCAGACAAACAGAAGGCCTCGATGTTCGTCAAGCCACATCTCTCGCCATCGCTCTGTTTGCCACTGCACATGAAGAATTTACCCATTTTAATTCAATATTATAAGTTCTTCGGCCGTACGCATGCACACGCAATCTGCAACATGGAAGTCCAGGCGCGACCCACGTGTAAATCACAGGCACTGTTGTAAGGGTGACCAGCCATTTCAATGGGAGAACCCAAAATTTAACCCCCCGTATATGCCAAACCCCTTAATTTTTCTGAACCAAAATTTGCACATATCTCCTGATGTGCAAGATTTGGTGAAAATCCGTTCACGGGGGGCTTCCCTACGAATAAGTGAAATATAACGCTAGCGTGACTTTTTGTGCCTTTCCTTCCTTTTCTTTTCCTTTTTTTCTTGCCGTCCTTTACAGGAAAAACGACTGAATTGATTTTAACGCACGATGGCTCATATGACGCGATTTCGTGCAAAAAAGTGCCTTTTGGGGGTTACAAAATTTAAATTCAGCATTTCAACCTATTTTTTTACAAAAATATGAAAAATTACAATGGCGCCTATGGGGATTAGACAATGCTTTAAACCATTATAACTCCGGCTATGTATAAAATAGAGTCGTAATTTTTGGTTCTAGGGTATGGTTTTTGGGGTCGGCCAATTTAACGGTGTTATTTATATTTACCCCTGATTGACCCCCGTTGCCATGGCAACAAACTTTGGGACAAAATGGGTCATAACTTGGCCCCCTTAAAAGAAAATTGCACGCTGTTTGCACCTACCCTCCTATTTTCGGACCCGGGCTATTTGACGGTGTCATTTAATTTTTTTTCCTGGCGACCCCTGTTGCCATGGCAACAAATTTTAAAACAAAAGAAGAACTTTGCTGACTGTATGATGGTAAAGTTTGAATTTTTACATTGTGATTTTTGCTCTTTTATATCTATAACAATCGATGTCACCTTTACACTGTATATAAACTAAACAGTTTTTTTACATAAGTTTTAGATATAGGCCTAGGCCTACTTTTCTATTTTTTTATAATTAAGCCAAATTAGAATGTCCTGTAATAGACATGAGGGGAAATTTCAGCCCTTTAGGCAAACAGTAAAAAGTGGCATAATTCAGGACCCAACTTTCTCTGCAGATTGCTTCCAAATTTCTTTTCTTCGAACCCATAATAATCCTACAAACTGCGGCGGCTGCAGGAATTCGCCTATGCACGAAAAGCTAACAGCGTTCAGATGCCTTAGTGGATTCACGCGAAAAAAAACCCAGAGGATAAGAAAATCGGAAGCGAAAGTGAGGACAGGAAGAGAAAACAAGGGAAGTTGAGGAAGGAGGGGGAGAAACTTGTTCCAAAAGCTGAATGAGAATACACGGTGTTTCATAAAAGGCACCCTTTATCTTTCTTTCATAATCTGGTCAAATGACGATCAATTTACACGAAATTTTTACCAGATGTAGCTGAAAAAATACTTATTCAACATATTTAGACAGGATATGGCTTTTAGTTAAATATTCTTTGCTAGTCGTAACGTAATGCTGACGTCATAGTGTGCCGCGAGTACAAACTGGCTTGTCGCAACCGGCGTTGACAGACTTGCTGAATAGCTGCTCTGCGTCGATGGCAAACTTCATCTGGTTCATTGATGACAAACTGTTATTTTTACCATTGTAGCCACATGTGTGGATAACTTAACTTTTACACCTTCCAGCAAGACAGTGCACTAGCACGCACCGCTTGCGAAATGGTTGAGTTTTTGGATTGCAAGACGCCTGATTTTATGCCCCCATGCTGCTTAGTGCTGATACAATAAACATTTTTCATCAGTGAACAAAATAAAGTTTACCATCGAAGCAGGGTAACAATTGAACCAGCTGCGTAAAGCCAGTTTGTACTCACGACACATTATGACGTCAGCATTACATCACGACTAGCAAGGAATATTTAACCAACGGTCACATTTTGTTAAAATATTTTAAATTTGTATTTTTTCAGCTACATTTGGTAAAAATTTCATGCAAATTGATCACCATTCGACTGAGTTATAAAAGAAACAAAAAGGGTGCCTTTTTATGCAACACTGTGTAGACGCCGTAGACGAGTTCAAAGACAAAGAATACTTTTTCTTAGTTTCATGCCCCCTCGCACCAAATCTTGTCGAAGCTACAGCGAACACACTCTAAATCTTAGGTCAACGTAGGTCACGTAATTCAAGCACCTCCCCCCCTTATTGTCGCCCAAACGGACTTAGCCAATGACGCCGGGCGACCTCACGTTCACGTTAGGCTCTGTTGCAAATTTCTAGTTTCATTTTTATTTAGAACATATTTAAAGCATTTCCGTTTTTTAGTTTTTGTGCTAGATTAAACCGACAGTCAGTCTGTCAGTTTTTCAAGTGCAAATCCATCGTATCGTAACGTCGTGCGAGAACGTACCGATGGCGTGCGCTTGGTGTCTTCGCTGACGCCCAGTCGCAGTGCTCGGATTTTGACGCCGCCCGCGGTCGGTCGGAGGTGCAGCACGTGCAGCGTCCAGTCCTTGTTCATCAGGAGGACGCAGCCGCGCGAGTCCATGGCGTATCCGAGCGCCTGACCAAGTCCTGCGTGGGCCACGCGCGAGCTGCCGTCGGCGTTCAGTACCATTAGCTGGTGGTACGACGTGGCTTGCGGCGGTCCGTCATAGCACACGACCAAGCTCGATTCTGCATCGCCAACAAACACGTTCTTAACACGCCGTGCACGTTTGTACATGTATATAGAAGTAAGACACTTGTCTATACGTATTTGTGTTTCCCCTGTCCGTATGCGGCCGTCCCGCCGTCCGAACAGCCCGCATTGCGAGTGTTGCCCGTTCGTCAGTCCGTCTGTCTATCGAGTTTCAAGTTTTGAATTTGAGTTTTAACTCGAAAATATAACCCAAAACTGAACCCTAACCCGACACATTAACACTGGCCATATAGGCTTAATCCTAATCCTAACGGGAACGATGAAATCGCGAGAGTTTTCGGGCCACGAGACCTGACAACGCGGCACCAGATTTATGTACGTAAAAGTCTTTTAGAAAAACTATGAAACTGCAGCAGCTGGTGCTGCAACTCGACGATACATCGAACACCAAATCCCGAAAACCCGAAACTCGAAAATCAACTCGACAATTTCCTATTCTCAACAGCCACGTTCTTCAACAAGCCGTGCACGTTTGTCTATAGAAGTAGAACAGTTTCGTGTTACGTAGTCATGTTCCGTCTGTCCTTATTTTTTATGCGGTCGTCCGAATAAGCCGCACGTCCGCACGTCTGTCCCGTGTATGGGCTCATGACTTGAAAACAAAAAGACATAAGTAGTACAACGTTTAGCAAAATGTGTTAGCTAATTTTTGAGTTTTAAATTTGAAGGTACTATTTAAAATATCTCAATTAGTTTTCACGTTTTCTTGTGTTCAAAAGTGATTTTTTTCAAACGTTTTTCTATTAATTTTCCAAAGAAGAGAATCATGTTATAATAATTCACTAGCACAGAAATAAAATCCGGTGACAAACAAACATTAACAGAATCATTTTAGCATACAAGACAAGATAATGTTCATACGAACACAGAGTCTGTCCAATGCATTTCGATAGTTTACAGTATATGTCCGTCTTGGCCATGGCCTGGGCGTCTGTCCGTCTGTCCATCTGTTTGTAAGTCACACCCTGGCACTGTATCAAAACGGCGATACCTAAAATCACTAAATCTTCACTGTGGGCGGGCTGCCTCAAGGTCTCTAGTTTTTCGTGACAAAACGTGCACCTAGGTGTCTGGGTTCCCCTCGAACGAGGGCGTGAAAGAGGGGTACCCCATAAAAAGACGTTATTTTGCCGTTATTGTTCGCATAGTGTGAAAACGGTTACAGATGTACAGACATGCTGCTTATAATAACATGCACTGGTGACAGGCTTTTTAGATTTATCAACATCGATGACCTTGAACGACAGTGAACCCCCCAAAAGGGGTTTTTAGTGAATTGTTGCGCAATTTTTGAATGCAGCGCAAATTTCAACACTGACTTGCGACGAAATGGCTGGAGATAAACCAAGACAACCTGCACACGAAATTTTCAGCATTAAAGGTAGATTTTAGCAGTCCAAGTCTTGACCCCCTAAATTCAAAATGGCTGGCGCAGGCGTGCGTCAAAGACGGCTACCCCTTTAAAAAGTGGTTATTTACCGCAATTATTTCGTATAGCATGAAAACGGTTGCGGATACGCACAGACATGCTGCTTGCCATAACAAACAATAATGACAAGCTTTTTATTGGTGTCAACATCGATGACCTTGAATGACCTTGAACCCCCAAAATAGGGGCTTTTAGTGAATTTTTTGCAATTTCCGGCAGCGACACACATTTTAAGAGTGAAGTGCGCCGAAATGGCTGGAGATGGACCAGGAGAGACTACGTATGACATTTTAAGCATAGAACGTACATTTTTAAAAATCTAAGTTTCGATCTCTTAAATTCAAGGAGTCTTCTGTACGGAGGCCTCAAATTCAAGTAGGCCTACTCTTTCAAGATGCATTAATATCTTATTGCTGTAGGCCTACACTTATTGCCAATGTGGCAGGACCGCTGCTATCGCGCGTCACGTAAGCTTTGCTCAAATTACTTGTACACTCTGTCCAATGCTATGCATTGCATTGGACAGACAATAAATCACCGCTACAGCCACACATATTATGTGCTGGCCTCTGTCTTTAAGCGCAACGCTTTGACCAGGTCCCTGACCTTGTAGGCCTATACCTTCTGGCTTCTTTAACACGACGACATCACTCATACATAGCAGTGTTATCGCATACGTGATCAGTTTTATTGCAACAAACCTTGCAACAAACCTTGAAATCTGTTAGCAACAGCCTAACAGGGTATAGTCGCTAATCGCCATGGCTCAAAATCATCAAACTCCACTTGCTTTGATTTGTTGTGCATTTGTAACACGTGGACATCAGTTCAAACTCTGTAAACTCTTATGCCCATCTGCTTTCATTGCTAGCACTTTTTGGCACCGGGTTGTCAACATGAAAATATTGTTGCAGCCACATCCCTGGCAATGTTTAAAGCTCGACTAAATGATTTTGACTTGGCTCGGTTTACAGTTGTGTTCTAACTCGGTTTTATTGTGTTGTCTTATTTGTATGTTTTTTTCTTTTTTTCTTTTAGGGTTCATGTAAGAGGCTCTTGCAGTCCTTTGTGCCCTTGTTCAAGCTCTTTCATTATTCATTTTGACAATGCCTTTGTATTTGCTTGACTAAATAAATGATTTGATTTGATTTAATTTGAACAAGTCGCTCTGTATAACATATGTGATGTGGGCTTTGGATTTTCTACAGATTTGTTAAATTGTTTTTGATCTACTGTTCATGTACAGCATGACGTACAACGATCGTCAAAATCCACAACAACTCGAAGTAAAGTAAAAATATTAAAATGTAAAAGTAGTGTATAGCTATTATTGGAAACCCATCACAGAACTACGGAGCTTTATCTGCCATATGGGATCACAGTGTTAGCTGCCACCCAACACAGATGAACGCGCCCGCCTTAACCCTAGCGAGAGAGGCCGATGCTTGATCTATCTACCTCGAAGGGATAGAAAGCTGAGTTAACCTGGTATTGGTTAGGTATACTCAGATGGTTTACATTTCCGCCGACAGTCACCCATCAAAGTGGTAACTCCTAACAACACGGACTTTCATTACGACATCAGCGGGCAGGAATGTCCGTATATCACCAAGACAGGTGTAGTTTGTGTTTTAGATGCAAAGAAGTAGGTACAGATGCGTGCGATCAGAACATACTGTCTGTCATGAGCGAAGCTTCGAGCAGCGTTTGTCCCGGTATAGGCGGAGTGGCAATCGCTCGTGTCATCCGACCGTCGGTGTCGTACAGCTCAATGCGGTCGGGCATCGCGACGATCAGCTGATTGACTGCCGGGGCGACACTGAAGATCTCGGTCGCTGGGTCGACCAGCCAGCCGTGGTCGCTGAAGCCGGTCTGCGGGTCTATGCGGTAGATGACGCAGTTCAGTCCAGGCATATTATCGTTGCCGTTAAGGACGAACAGTCGCGGCTCGGCGCCATGTCGACATCCGACCATCACATCGGGGTCGTCTAGCCGAATGTTGCCGGACAGAAACACCGTGCGGACGTGATGGAACACGATCGACTGACGCTCGGCACTGTACGAGTCCGTGTCGAAACACTGCATCACGTCACGACCAGTAACAGTCACACCATGTCACCGCCAGACGACCGTGTCTCAAAAAACGTGCCACATTTATTTTTTTTCAATAATTCTGTAAAACATTGGCCGATTGTGATAATTTGTGGCAAGCGAAATCAAGAAAAAACTTGACGTAAATTACTGTAGTTTTGCCCACCTCACCTCAATACTATCGCTACACTACCGTGCAAAATGCAGAATTGCAGTTTAGCCGTTTACAACAATGAATGTCGGCTCAGAGAAAAATCTTTGAAACCACAAAGTCATTGACAATCTGTTACTTATTTAACATTAATCACATTCAATTTATGATCGTATATGGACGAAGTGAAATGGCGCATCAACAGCAAGTGAGCCGCTCTCGGTCATCGCCAGGCCGCCTAAGCGGTTATTGAACATGCCGCTGGCGAGTGGCGTCAACATCCACCGTTTGCGTTTGTGCTAGAGGAGAACATTTTGAGCTCATGCTGTAGTACAGATAATGTGATTTGACACGCGTGACTTTCTAAGAGATAATAACTGTTACTCGTGTTTGTCGTTATTCAGTTAATCATTTCTGAGTGACCAGTTTTCAAAATTTCGTTCCACTGCACCTTAACTGTGTCGCTACATTACCTGGTAAAACAATAACTAACAATAATAGGTAAATAGGCAACAAGAGTTTTGATAAATGAACGAAACACTTTAGACCACATCGCGATGAATTATCTGTAAGACGCTACACTGTGTTAGAACCATCTCTTTGGACATCTGGCGTGTTGAATGAGGTGCTTGTTTTTGGCACGTGGCGTAGGCCTATCAGTTTATCCACATTTTGCGTGATCGGAATCGAGGCGGGTAATGCCAAACGCCAACAATTTCGCAGGAAGGGTAATTTCTGGGTGCAGGAACGTTCGCTGGGTAGCGCCAAAATGTCAAAATTTGTGAAAATTACCGATACCGGGTCTATTTGGGGACCTATAACCACCAAAGGTATTACGACCACCTCTAATTATTGTATATCGTTGGAAAGCACTTTCGTTTTGCTATTATACGGCGTTGTCCGTTAGCGCTATGTTGAAAAATAAGCTCGCAAGCAACGGCGAAACGACGAAAAATAAGTACGCAAAAAACTTAATTCTCCCAAAAATTTGGGGTAGGGTGGTAGGGTGGGTCCCTGGGTGGGGCATGGTAGGGGACCTAAACTTTGACCCACATATACACCTTGAACTATCTGGGTCATCCCCTGAATTAATTACGAATTCTTGAACATTTCGGGGTGTTTCAGTTTGGGGTCCCCTAGCTCGAAAACTAAAGATCAGACCCCCGATTTTCTTTTTTAAGAAGCACTTTAGACGTTATATCAACGTGCAAAGTTAGAAAAAATTCTTCGGACGCTAACTCGAGAATCCAGAGGTCAATGTTAAAAAACCTAAAAATTCAGAAAAAAATCCCAAAAATTGGCGGTAGGAAGTAGGTCCTCCAATTTTGGAATCTAACCAAGCCCTAAGGCCCTCTACCCGACAATATCAAAATTGCCCCCAAAAACCCCCTGGGAAAGAGAATATTGGGGGTCAAAATTTAAACTTTGGCCCACTTTTGCACAAAAGTGGTGAACTTTGGCCTACATATTTTGACATTTTTGGAAAGCCCTGCGAAAGCCTATAAAGTTCCGGTTCAGTAATTTAGCTAAAAATTGGGGTGTTCACGCTAAGTTAATATACAAATACCAAATTCTCTATCTGGATCGCATAACGATAGTTCTGTGGCGCTACCTTGTGAATGATATAGATTTGTGTTGCAGCCCGAAATCGTCAAAAAAATCCATAAAACCCCCTATTTTGGCGTTCAAAGTCATTCAAGGTCATTGAATCCGGCGCCAATCGAGAGCTAGTGTACGACTTCCTATTAGTGATTAATAGTAACGTAGGCCCTATCTCGCACCCTTACTGAGATACAGCGACTTATTGGCCAAAAATCGCTAATTTTGCCCACCCCCTCTTATTTAGCGCCCTCGTTCGGGGTGACCCCCTTTGAATTTATGGAAAAGCTTTACGGTTTCTGAAACTAGAGTCTTCCCGACAGCCGACGGTGAAAATTTGGTGATCCTAGCTTGCACCGTTTTTGACTGATCCACCCCTTGAGACAGACGGTCGGACGGACAGACACACAGACAGACAGACAGACAGACGGACAGAATTGCGATGGCTAAGACGCGCTGAAAGTAAAAAGTAAATGTTTGCAACGTATATATTCTTATTATAATGGTTTGTTTTTAAATTTATGTTTTACAAAATATTGTAGCGATGCATTTAAAATGCGGTGGGATAGTTGATAATCACCTTATTGCAAATTGTTCGCAGAAAATGTTAGTTAAAGGATTTTAAAAATAAGCCAATATTTGGCGAAGATGTAGACAATAACATAGTGGGAAGTTTCTTATGAAACACAGTTGATTAAAAAACGCGAACCTCAAGCTGTATTGTCGAGCGTAGTAGATAGAGACAGTTGTCGAACAGAGTCATTGCGATCACGAATCCGACGTCAAGAATTCCGCGACTTCGCACCTCATTGCACGATGGAAAATACGATTTCCACGGATCTGTAAACATAACACATCTTGTAAACAATTAAAACGGCGCATTTAAGCCTACGCATGATTAGTGGTATTTATAAAAGATCGCATGTCCTGAGCAACATTACCTTTATTAACTTTTGGCTACAAAACACTAACCTCATAAGAAAACTACAATTACCGAAAAAATGCGTAGTGTTTTCGTTACTGACACAGTGCTGAGTCATTCATAAGGTAAAGGTGCCACACCCCAACTGGGGCGTAGGCGGGGTGCTCATCTTCTTTCTTTAGGCCTTTGAGCCCGTAGGTGGGTAACGCATCACCAGACCTACGGTTACCTTCCCAGCCGCGGGGCATCACCGCCCTTTGATCGCTACCAAATTATACTGCTTGGTGACAGAGGCACATGTGTGTGAACAACTTGCCTAAGGTCGTTACCCGGCAGTGTCCCGGTGCGGAGTCGAACCTGCGTCTTCGAGTGACCTCAGGATTACAAGTCCGGCACGTTACCGTCAGACTACCGAGGCACACGGTCATTCATAGGTCTAGTCAAAAAGGAAAACTTTAAACTTACCGGTAATTTAATAGGCCTATATCAAAGTATCCTCCATACGAGTTTTTATTTTCATTCGCCAGATGGCGCCACAAAGCACTACACGCTGTGCTAAGCACTATACTAATGGCCGGCCGGCAACTCAACCCCGTCCTTTAGCTTGCCCGTAGGGGAAAATAAGGGTCAAGATGGAAGTGCACGTACCTAAAGCCCAAAGACTCAAAAGCCGCGGTAGGGATCCGCGACCGTGCAACACATAATAAGGCGACAAAGGGGTATGACAGACAGACAAACAGACGAATTTTTCGCGCGATAAACTGCACTGGCCTTGTGCTTCTGGTTTATTTACTTACTTATTATTTATGGGAGTACTGAGCAGTAGGCACTTTTCTGAAAGACGAACGCCGATCAGCGCGTTTTGCGCTTTATTTTATTAGTTTATGCACGGTAATCAGACCAGGAACAATTGCGCACCCATTGTATAGAAATGGGCTTTGGCTTCCTTTCTAAACTTCTGACTGTGCGCGATGGTTGACCATTTGTCGCAGACTGAAGCGTGGTGTGCAAGACTTTTGTCCAAGCTCAAGTCGTTTGATTCACGAGCTCTGTCGACAACAGAGTCCAAGAGGATCAGCGATAATAGTTCGTATGGCAGATCATTGACGCCAGTTTGCTGCAACGAAGACATCCACTATTCGCGTTCATGTCGTCCGAAAAGATAACAACACGAGACGAGAAGCCAGCTCAGCCCCCCGAGTTCAGAGTGAAATTTAATTTATAAAGCGCACAATGTCGGCGAGAATCTGAGACGATAGGGTGAGGGGTGAGGCGGGGCACTAGAGATGGCCAGAGGTTGAAAATAATGTTTTGAGTTGGCGACAGAAGGAAGCTATTGAATAATTGAACAACTACACGGTGTTTCATAAAGGACCCCTTTTTTCTTTCTTTCATAATTTTCTCAAATAATGAGCAACTTATACGAAATTTTTCTCAGTTGTAGCTCAAGGAATGCTAATTCAAAATATTTTAACAAAATATGGCAGTTGATTAAATATACTTTGCTAGTCGTGACGTAACGCTGACGTCATAATATATCACGGGTACAAGCTTGCTAGTCTCAACTGATCTGTCAGTTGTTACACTGCTCCGATGGTGAGAAATCTGGTTCGTTGGTGTCAAATATTTGAAGTTTTACAGTTGCAGCCACAAAAACGTGCAAAGCGATCGAATTTACATGTCTGTGGGAATAGTTGGTCTTTCACATGTTCAAGCAAAACAGTGCACTATCACACCGAGCTTGCAAGATGTTGAGTTTTGGATCACAAGACGCCCGATTCATGTTTCCATGTTGCTCAGTGCTGACACGATAAGCATTTTTCATTAGCGAACCAGATTAAGTTCACCATCGAAGCAGGGTAGCAACTGACAGCACCAGTTGAGACTAGCAAGTTTGT
>Ga0056128_1004187_pt1 | contig 17995 bp, 8 predicted proteins | sample WorMetLIZISLAND2_FD_71113 | JGI IMG/M metagenome (GOLD analysis project Ga0056128, IMG submission 71113) | Marine gutless worms symbiont microbial communities from Max Planck institute for Marine Microbiology, Germany - Olavius geniculatus... ... | reverse complement strand
TTACTCCAGTCATTTTTTGAATTTTGTCAGTTTTGCATTTAACAGTATTTCTATTCTCAGTATCTCTCATTTCATTTTTCTTTTAAACATTTCAGTTCTTTTTAGTTTATGTGCTAGATTAAACTGACAGTTTGTCTGTCAGTTTTTGAGTTCGAATTTATGATTGTATTGTATTGATTGTATTGTTAATAGTTTGTATGCTTATTAGTAGTTCACAGTGTCAATTTTCCATGCTAATCGCAAAACGTGTACGTCGTATGAACAGACAAACCTATAATTGTTTTAGGTGTGTATACCGCCATCCGAGTTTCTAAAAAAATTTTAATTTTGAGGCCTACTTGGGTGACTTCGTTCTAGTATGTTGGATCGGAAAATTGTCGGTTTAGATTTTTCTCTTCTTATTTGCAATCCATATCTGCTCCAGTGACTTGCTGTATAGTTAGTGGTCTACCGAGTTCCAGTACATGCGGATATTGTCTGCATTCTTGGACAGGCCACGGAACACAAAGTGCACTTTGGCCGTCGACGTCTAGCAAGCAACACTTTCACGAGTTTCAAGTTTCGCTGTGTTCATTAGCTACTGCCGAACTTATAATCCGTTGCATCGCGCCGTACGTACGTACGAAACAAACGTCGTCACACTCACTGCCATTTTTTTGTACAGACAAACGTTGCACGAATTTTAAACAACGTGCGTATAGCGACTGAGAGTCTTGGCAAGGGGCGGCGAAGAAATTTTGACAGGAACAGTAGGCTACTGCTTGCGTTGCATCCCTTAGGATACGTGGAACTCGCAGAGACCATAGAATGGCAGGCCGAGCAAAAACTGGGAGGCTGGGGCCCCGTGTAGCTTCCTTTGGCGCCACGTCGCTCGACGTGATAAGACAGACAAGAGATTGCTATAGCTGAGAGGTTATAAACTGGGACTGAATAATGTAGGCCCTGCACTGTGCAGTCAGTGTCTTGATACGGCGAGGCCAACATGACCGTAGATGCAGCAACCGGACCATGCCGCTAGCTGCTCCGCGCCTTACAATAACAACTAACATTTTATCAAAATATCAATGCTCTCGTGTTTTATCTTACGCCGATATTTGATGAACATATTACGGTTATGTAAATCACGCCGTTAAGGATACGTTTTGGCCTAAATTTGTCCACAGTGAACGAATTATGAGCGACTAAAATTTAAAACACAATACAACGTTTTGCAATGAGTGCACCTTGAAAATAAGAAATAATCGAATAAATTTCACGGCAATGCAAAAATATAAGAAAACAATGTATGACTAACAGTACGATATGATACAATAAGGATTTTTGAGATGCCAAGATCGTTCTTTTCTGGGCTGCGCAAACAACAAGTGCGTCGTAATTGAGTTCTTTAATTGACTAAGTCAGGGTTTTGTCACACATAAAAACGCATCATACCAAATTAAGTAGAAAATTTAATAACAGAATTCTTATAATTTTGATGGAAGTGTGCACTTGCATTGTTTGTATGCTATACATGTTTTGATTTTAAGTGACGTATAACCACACAAAAAACTACTGACATTCGATACATAACTTACACTACGAATGTTGAGTTCATCGTTATATACACTTTCACCCCGAAAAACTGTCATCTAAACTCGAAATCATTCACATAATGAGACGCAAAAGCAAAACCGACTGCAGTTGTGTAATATCAGGTGCTAAAACAACAGTTAAATGTTACACATATAAAACAACATGCTGTTATATCTAATAACACAACACGGCTAAAGACTACAGTACTTCTTAACGTTATACCCCGTTTACACGAGGAAGCATACATGAAGCACACATGAAGCAAACTTAGAGCACATGTCGTGCACTCGGGAGACGAACATTCCCCCCGGACACTTCTTCCCCCCGCCCGGACGTTTTCCCCTGCTTTTTTGCATACACGGACATTCCCCCTTATGTATGACGAGCGTGTGCGTGGCTTTCTTCCCCGAGTCTGACGTCGTCGACGGCTTGCAGCTAAGTGCTGCACGGCTGCGTTATCGACGTGGAGGAGGCCGACAAGCTACAGACGCTGCTAGCTACCTGCTGCAGCGGCTGACGACGACGGCGGGGGCTCTGTTCCGCGCATTACGCTGCGTCCGCTGCCGCCGCTGTTCCCGGTGTCCACCTGGAACGTGCATGTCGCCACGCTGAACGGCGACGACCGGACGAGTGGTGAAATAGGGGCTTCGCTGCATTGGTCGGCAGCGCCATACATAGGGAGGGAAATGTCCAGGTATGCAAAAAGCAGGGGGGAAACGTCCGGGGGGAAGTGTCCGAGGGAATGTCCTACACCCGTGCACTCTTAGAGCTGGCTTAATAACAGTGTATTGCAAATATTCACGAAGCTAGCTCTACGTGTGCTTTATGTGCTCTTCATGTATGCATGCTTGTGTAAACAGGGTATTATTTCACAGCGTCGCACCTCTAAACTAACAGTCTAAATCAATCGCATACTAAATCGGGAAATGAGTTGCAAGATCAAGCGGGAGTGTAACCGAGCAATATACCTGAAATTTACGACTTGTATAACTGCGTATAAATACGCAATCCGTTGTTTCAACCGTAAAGCGAAATGCCTGTGTGATTCGGATCTGCTTAGCAGAACCTCGAATCGCAACTAGAACTGTTCAACTGTGTCGAAACTCGAAACTGCAACTGCCCATAGTACCGACGATAAGTCGGTAATACCCAGCTGCAGCAGAATACCGCGTCACGGTAAAACTTCACTGATCGGAATTTCACCAGTTTCTAGTAGCGTAACGCAAACAAACAAAAAGTACAAGGACGTGATGTTAGAATGACACAAGCAAACTATCTGATTGGGTAATTAATCTTAAAATTTTAGCAGGAGACAGACACGATCAAATGAAAAACAGTTATAAAGAACTTTCGAAACTTGCACGTTATGCCCTCAGTTGTGTGTTGACATGGTACGTCGGTCGTTCGCTGAACCGACAGATGCAGCCAATGGCGTCGTGGCCGAGGGGCAGGGGAACAATTTCCCTTTCCCCATTAATTCTTGGCTGTGAAAAAATCTTCTTCTTATCGAACATTTTCGTCCAAAATGCAAAATTCACCCCCTTTTAAAGGCACTTAGGAGACATTTGCAATTTTGAACACCCATAATCTTCTTCGTCGGAAATTTGCAGCTGTCCATCGAAAAATTGCAACTTTCTGTCGGCGTACTTTTTTTAGCCCAAGACGCCGTTGAATGCAGCAGTAGCAGTGCAGGTCAGTTGGTGGGAGTGCCGCAGTAGGCCTGCAGTTCGTCGAGGCTGCAGCGATGGATGCAACACTCGCAGACGACGCCACTGCGTCGTAGCGCGCGACGACGACGATGACCGAGCGTTGATGTCGAGAATGACATCGCTCTGTCAGGCGACACGAACGGACTCGCAATTCTCCCGATGTTGTCGCTGCTGTCAGTGTCGCCGACTTGGTCGCTGCGCGCTGCCGATGCTGTCACCAGAGCAACGAACGCTGCTGCCGCCGTCCGACTACCATTCGCAATTGACTCGTCTTGTTGCACGTTGGACTGAACAGCGGACAGCAGGCTGCGAAGTCGTTGTCGGCGTCGACTGGCATCTAGCAAACAAAGTAACTGGTCCAACTAAAGCGCGTACAGAGCGACGTAACTGAACTGACACGGTTTAGTTTTTGACGAACTGACCAATGGATAAACAAGGCAAGCCCACTGATTATTGGTTAACTCGCACGTCATAGTCACGTAGGTCACCGACGCCGTTAGGCGGTGCTTGCTGTAATGCTTTACTGCTTGGCCATTGGCCAGTTCGTCAAAAACTAAACCATGTCAGTTTAGTTCAGTTTTACTGCGCCGCTCTGTACGCGCCTTAACACGGCGTGTCATAGTATTTCAGTGCAGGCATATTTTCAAAGCTTCGTAGCGCCAGATCGTGACTTCAGCTGGCGTTAATGCGGTACATAAATTGACGTTTTTGCTTTCTTAATTACTTACTTCAGTAGCAGCTATAACTGAAACCGAAAACCTACTTGAGCTGAATTAAAAGCGTGAAGCTGCAGCAGAATAGTTGGCCGTCAGCAACGTCTTAATGCAAATACTCTGTAAGCTGATCAACCGTGCAATACATTTTTATCGAATCACTGTCGATTCAAGTTGTGAAAATCTATGCAATGTGACAGCGGATAGATGACAGCTAGAGCGAGTGTGTGGTTGTGGTCTCACAGTCAGCAGATCGTTTGTTGTAGACGCCGCGGCAGACGACTCGCAGCAGGTCGGCGAGACGAGAGCCGCACACTCCGGCACGCCGTCCGTTCAGCTGCTCGATCGTGCAGGTGCGCTCGTGGCCGGCGTCAGTGAGCCAGACCACACCGGACGCCAACAGCACAGTAACGACCAGTACCAGCATGCGGCGCCAACCAACGCCGCCGACATTTGGCGCCGACACCACTAGATGTCGCCACATTGACAGCGCGCCGCGTACCTGCGCCACAAACAACGTCATCACCAAGTTCCTCCATCAACCCGGTTGAACAGAGTTCGATATGATTTAAATTGTGTAGACTAATGAACGAGGCACGCATTCGGAATCGAATAGCAGCGTTTCAGAAGCAGATTTTGCTAACATTTACGATACATTCTATGTACTCTGTGACACTAAGAATGCGTAATACGGCTTCAAAGCGTCTATTATTCGATACTTAGCTTATACTGAAATTGTTGAGGCTTCGCAAACTGCCGAGATAAGATAACTTGATGAGACATAAATATGAAGGACGGCAAATTACCAGCTGTCGAAATGACTTACGCCCGCGTCTACATTTAAATCAAGCTGATAATCATTAAAATAGGCCTATGCATACCAACTGGGTTTATATAGAAACCATAGATGTTAAAATCATTGATTTGCAAATTTAAAAAAACATAAAAACATGATTTTCAACTTTAATAAAAAAAAAATTATAAAAAACGAATAAAAACATTAAACTGCAGATGTTTCCAATCGTCGTTACTTCTTTCACCATTTACATGCAAAGAATATCTAACTCAGATAATTAAAAACAAAAATCTACCATTTTTAAAGATTAAAAACCGAAATGTACTGAATGTACAGATCAAAAACAGCTGAACGCAATTTGCCCATGAGAAATAAGTAATAAAATTTGTAATTTTGTACGTTTATGTTTTAACAAGAACAAAAAACACGACATTAAAAAACACAAAAACATTTTTAAAATAAAAAACATTAAAAAATTTTTTAAAAACATTAATTTTTTTAAAACATTAAAAAATAAAAAAAAACATAAAACATGTTTTTTAAACTTTTATAAAAACATAAAAAATATTTTTAAAAAGTTTTTTACATTTATGATAAAGACATCAAATTATTGACGTGTACAACTTTTCATATTGCATTATTAAATTAAATCTTACTCATTTTCCAATTAACTGCCACCCGCACTTATAACAGAACTATGTTTTAGTTTAACCGGCCGGTTGCTCCTTGGGTTGGGACGAATCCCCGAAAGTGAACTTGTGGGAATTGCTGTCGCAGACGCAGTTCATTATCCAATAATACCAAGTTTTCATTATCTAATTTGTCTTTATCAACGCAACTGCTTTTAGCTAGCAAAAAATTCAATGATCTTACCCGACGCGATGTCGAGCAACGCATCGGCTGATGTGGTTGGCCGGTTGCTCCAGTACTATAGTTCGCTTTAGTTGCTGCTGCTGCCGTTGTAGCAAGTGAAAATGGACATTATCGTCATTCGTAACGGCAACGCTGATATTGAACTTTAGCCTGACCTCTCGCGTGTATGCAGCTTCTAAACCGCATCAGTCAAAATAATGTACGCCGTTAAATCTGCAACTAAGCTGAGAAATAGACAGATAAAAAGCGAAAATGTGCACGTTCACAATTTGTTTTACGGATAGGGCTATGCTAAGCAATTCAACGTTTATCACTTATCACATACTTTTTTACAGAAAGTAGGGGGCATAAAAAACACATCAAAATTTTTTTCATCATAACTTGAAGAAAAGTGATCCAATTTTAATAAGTTTTGGTACGAATATTCCTGATATAACTAACCATTACTGTTTAATTTCCCACCTCATCCATTGTCTGTTTCTGCACTACCTGGGGAAAGAAAACAAACAAAATATATTCATTTTAACCACTTTGGTATTATTGCTTAATCAAAACAACACACAAAACACACATTTTGTACATAACTTCATCATTTTAGCTAACAGTTTATCTAATTGTCCATTTTTTAACTGCCTATAAAAATGTTTGAAATGTTGGCCCACGAACATGGGCTCGGCTCGGAGACAAGCGAGAAACTCATCAATATTACTGAACGTTATGCCTATTTAATAGACATGCTGCTGCACAACAGTCAAACCTTGTAATTGATTGGTGGCCACATATCCGGAAAGATGAAATTTTATAAAGTTTTTTGTTGATTTTAATGCATATTTTGTCTGTTCTGTTTTTCCCAGGTGATGCAGAAGCAGATGTTGGGTGAAGTGGGAAACTGAACAGCCATTTGATGGCCAGTTGTGTCACGAATATGTCTACCAAAAATTATTAAAATTAGATAACCCTTCTTCAAATTATGGCCAAAAAATTTGGTGTGTTTTTATGCCCACAGTGTAGTGACCTGACTGATCTGGATCTCGCGCTTCCGGCCTTCACAGAGGCCTCAATTAACCGTCGATCACTAGCACAAAGTCACAGAAGATTTCAAGCTTATCGCTGTTTGTGCGGAAATTTTAATTACTGCATTTTATTATAGTGTCATCTACACGCCAAACCATATTTTAATTGGCTTTAATATGAGGTTTAGGCCTATTACTGTAGCCCAGACATTGCCCATACACATCTTCGCGGTACGTACGTGACATTCCTTAACCTGTCCAGCTAAAATTAACAGCTCAATATGCTCAATAGGCTAGGCGTACGTACGGTGTCTTAAACATTACATCAAACAGCATGATTACTTTATTCCACATACTTTCCATAAACAAAGCTCAGCAACTGCAATAAGCCTACCACAAGACTATACTGTAATGACTGCTGACTACAGTAGTCAGTAGTGACGTACGGCGCGCGCGGCTCGATATCGGGATTCATTAGCGAGCGTATCGTGTGCTGGCCTCGTTTGTCCAGTCAGGTCTAACAGTAAACAACAAGTGCACAGAAGTCACTTGTGATGACACAGGCGGATTTAGGGGGGGGGCAAAAGGGCCATGCTCCCAAGATGCCAAAGTGGCCCTTTTTGCCTTGCATATGCAGTGCATTATATAAATTTGTGCAGTAAAACTAATAAAATTTATACTCAATATCTGCATTTTTAGGGGGTTTTCATGCCCCAAAAAGCGTTTGCTTCCGGGGCTGCGCCCCGGCGACCGGCCCATACCCAAGAAGTTTAACTTTGTTCTCGGCTTTCGGCCTCAATTTTTGGCCCTTGGGGGCTAGTTCGCCTCTCGTGACTCCAATTTCTGGCTACGCCAACGTAAGAGTAAGCAACAATAAACAACAAATAACGCCAAAGGCGTCTACACCGTGCAAATGCTCCAGAAAAAAAACAGAAGGGAGCTTTTTTGGGAAATTAAAGAGAAAGTTGAATATTATTATTGTTCTGCATTGCTCATATATTTATGACATCTTGCAAGCAGAAGTGTTCTGCGATGCTCAGAACGCACCAAATTCGTTTATGGCCAGGGTTCTGCCCCGGACCCCGCTGGGGGAGCTCACGACGCTCCCCCAGACCGCTAGTCAGCTAGAAAGGGGGATACTCTTTCCCCATTCCCCACCCCGTCGACGCCTGCGGCGCTTCACCTTGTAGGGGAAGCTTGCTCCAAGGACTTAGAGGGATAGACACCCCTGAGTAACGCTCTTTATCGCATGTAAGTCAATCTCCATGGCATTCCTTGTATTCCAGGTGTATTTCTATACTGTTTTGATCATAGAAAAAAAACGAAATTTAGCACCAAGAATCCACGAAAATACGCCATTCTGACACTAAAATCTCGAAAAATTTTCTGGAAAGGGAACACCCTCCACAGACCCTTCCCCCTGTGAGGAGGGGGACACCCCCACACCCCACTTCATTTGGCGCCTTCGGCGCTCGACCTTGGTCCCCCCAACTTCAACTCCTGGATCTGCCTATGTGTGATGACATGGCGAGCGCGGAGCGCCAGCTTACAAAAGAGGTCTGCTGAAACGCAGTGCCCCAGGAGGTCCACGGCCGAGCCCATGGTGCCGGTACCCAGTGGCGATCCACTTTGGAATAAGGGGAGACGCCGAAGACGTCAAGACATAGGGCAGAGGTGCAGAGGGCAGAGAAGGGATGTTTTCCTCCTCAGCAAGGAAAGGCTAAGTCTGAAAACGGAACTATGTGCGCAGAAATAATGCACTTTTTGTGATGAATTTTCACTTGGTTACAAAATATATCCAGTCAATAAAGGGCGACTGCCTCTTTCCTCAATCCGCCACCGCTAGTGGCAGTCACGGCGGCAAAGCCCCTTGAAGCTGAAACGGTAAGTTGTAATTTCCTAATTCGCAATTTTCTATTTTGCTCCAAGTTTTTTTTACTTTGTTTGCAACTATTCATCTCTCACTCACCTTATCGTAGATATGATTATGCACTAAATGCATTATGCATTCAGTATAATCACAAAGAGCTGACAGAACTTCTAGTTTTGATGGCAAAACCAACCTCACGACGTGACAAGCAGTCTTTTAGACAAAGCCATACTGCATATCAAGCATCAAAATAACCACTTGATACTCATGCTGCTGTCAAACATGGGGCTTAATTACTACCATGCCCTTTTGTTTCAAAGGCCCCTAGGGGCATTTGTGAAAAAAATGCAAATATAGAAATTTAGGGAAGAGAACAAGGGTATTGCTAAACACAACATTTCGGCTAAACTAGTGCCAGTAGCATTTTTGAGTCTCTGCAGCGAACCATTAACAACAATCGCAAACGTGTTTAATCACCAGAAGGGAATGCCCAACCACATTCTTCATCCACTGGATACAATAAACATTTCACTCTCGGCCTTTTTAATTGCCAAGCCCATGTTTTTTTCATGGAACTAATTCTTGCTACAGCATTCTAGAATCACAACCAGTGATGGGCAAAAACTTTATTTTTAGTGAAACTTTAACTCTTTTTCTAACTAAAAAATAGTACTCAAACTTTTTTCCAGGGTTAATAAAAATCACAATTAAACAAATGAAAGCATCGATTTTTTTATTAAATCAGATTTTTAAAAAATTTATTAGATTTTTACACCATTCTATGCTATCTTTGATAACCATGGTGTTACCTATATCTGTTAGTTTGTGGATGACAGTAATTGGCCTTGATTATCGTTGTTAAAAAAATCATGTGCTATTTCTTTTTATAGCAGCCTGGCAAAGAACTATTTACAATTTTCATGCATTCTAATGTTTGTGAATAACTGAGACCCTATGCAGCTGCAACTTGTCAACCCTTTAAAGGCAAATAGTAGACAATGATGAAGACCATAACATTTGTAATACCTGTAAGCATGCTGATTGCTGAAAGTAACTACCAAAACAACATGAGCAATTAACAAGAGTCAAGACCAAGTAATTGGTGATGTTAACTTTGGTAATCAGGTTAAGCTAACTTACCAGCTCAGATATAGTGAAATATTAATGTAGTCAACAAAATAAATTGAGTTAGCAAGCACTACAGGGCACTAAATACCAATAATAGATTGCAAACTGAAAACAACCACCACATTTACACCAAAATTTGTAGATTTATATCATGATTTAAATCACTTGATTTAAATTGCATCAACCCTGCTTTTTTCTACCTTTGAAAATGTCGTACTAAACTTTGTTTAAATAGTTAAATTTTTTTCAAACTTAGTGACAAGATTGACTTAACAGACTTTACTGATTGTTCTGTGCATCTACTAAGAGTTAATACTGCAAAAAATACTACAGCAGCGAAACTGCAAGTGAAGTTAAATTTTTCATATCATTTAACACAGTTCCACAGTTCAGTGTATAGACAGTCACATCATAGTCATCATTCACCAAAACTCTTAAATTATTACTTTGTTGCTAACAGAATGTCACTCAGCTGAGGACTGAGTCTTGCAAACTACATTTTGAATTAACTAAAATAATCTAGTCAAACTTCTTAATTAGTAACTGAAAATTTAAACTATTAACTTAGAAACTTTTTTTAAATTAGTTAAACTAATGGTCTAACTAAAAAAGTACTTGAACTGTTAGTTACTTTTTAGTTAACTTTTGCCCATCACTGCTAATGACCTCAAGACTTTTAAGTCATATGGATAAAAAATGTCAAATAGCTTAATAAACACAATTAAAATAAATGGCCATCATTCAGTCAGCAGGCAATTAAAAGGAATCATTCAGCAACATGATGCCGTAAGATGCCATATTTTATCACGTTCTATTATTTAAACACAAAAAGTTTAATGACACAGTAACTGGGAGACTGACACAACTATTAATCATACAATTATTTAGGTACTTGTCATAAACACAGTGTCATCAATGCTAATAAACAGGATAAAACATGAAGGTGAATGCAAAAACAACCAATCATTAATCTATTTAACAAAGCTGGACTGTCATTGCAAACACTATAAAGGCGATACCTTCTTCATCTTAAACGAAAAGTTAGTTCTATGCAGTTACAGGCTATAAATGAACAAAAACGTATCACCATAAGCCAAAGAAAAAGCAACAGAATTCACTGTTCTTATAAGTTCGAATTAGTATGTGATTCACAATGTAAAACATAATTTGTTCAACACAAGCACTGAACAAATTATGTACTTTTATACTGCAAATCACAATTTTCTAATGCAAATTTAACCTGAACCAATAACCCATCATAAAAAATCGAACAGATTGGAAATTATGACACTAAACAATGGCCAACAAATGTTTAAAATAATGCAGTTGTCACAAAAGGCTGAACCAGTGCAGCAACACATTCATGATAATTTTTGTCGAACTCGTTGCGACGCCTGTCCTGTATAATAGCAGGCAGTTTCTGGGAGGTCTGCAACAGCACTGAAGGTTTTCTCAACCCCTACAAAGTGCACACACACAAATACTAGTATTTTACACTCTGTCAAATAACACTACATTCAGTCAATCATCCCAATTCACTTCACAAAATGGTTCAAATATTTCTCATCTACAGATCTAACAAATTTTCAAATGTACAATCTAAGAAATGAGAATAAATCGACCGATTCATGCTCTATGCATAAAAAGATCAAAGAGTTAAAAATCTGTGCATCCGAACAATGTAAAGAAAGAGACCAGAAAACAAACAGGCAGAATGACCCCAGATAAAGTGTCGAAAGAGCACACAACTAAACAGTACAAAATTTGTTTTAAAATGTGTACAATGTAAATATTTACAAATGAGTGCCAATGATCAATTCATCACATATTTAAACATTATGTCTTAGCAGTGTCAACTATGCTTAAGTCTAACATAACATAGGTCTCCAAATAGTTTCTTAATTTGTTAAAATTAGTCATAAAATAGTGTGTATACTTGAAAGCATTTGCAGCGTGCAAATTTTAACAAATTAGATTGACTAAAAAGCTTACCAAATATTTACTAAGCAGTTGATCCACAGAATGGCATATCAACAGGGTAATGTCTGCAGCTGAATCCAATGCAGATGGGTTAATAAAAACCTATCTTGCATGTTAAAAAAGTGTTATAATCCTGGATCAGCTAATGCAAAAATCCAACAAACTCACCAAATCCAAAGCAACTCACAACAAGAAGCCCAGCTATCACTAGGAAAAGCTGACCATACCACCTTTGTCCAAAGCCCAGCCTCCAATTTCCAGTGATCAATAGCAACTTATGCCCTATCTCGCACCGTTTAGCTGCAGTAGCGCATAACAACCTTCAAGTTCATCCAAGGTCAATGTCTAATCTGACAGGGCATGTGCCACCTCCTATTAGTGATTAATAGCACCTATCACCGTTTGCGAGATATGGCCACTTATAGCTTTAAATATTCCATTCCAAAAAAATTTGCGGCCACACCACTGCAAATGGACACATGGTTACTATTGACAGCCTATAGGAAGATGCCACCACCCTATCCGATGGTATCATCGCAGACCCTCCTATGACTTACCGTTTAGCCATAATACCACACGATTGGCATTGCATAGTGCGTTATGACCCTTCAAGGTCATCCAATGTCAATGATTTTTGTTTATCTGACAAGGCATATGCGACTTCCTATTATTAGTATCCATCACCGTCTCCGAGATATGGCCAGTTTTCCATTGAAAAACGCACATTTTTCCTACCCCACTTTATTCAACCCCCAATTTGAAAATGTTTCTCTTGGAGTAAATGGCTGAAATTTTGCATGCCAGAGTCTAACACCCATGGCTGATTATTCATGTAAAATATTTTCCTCTGTGCCCTACTGGTTAGCCACAATACATCCGTTACAGATAGACGGACGGACGGATGACAACTGATGCCAATAGCTTGACGGTCAGCTAAAAATTTAATGAAAACATCCACAAACAAATTTACACAAAACCCCATTAGTGTGTGGCAAACACATTATCCTTTAGAAGAAACAAAGCAAACTGTTATGTTACCGTAATTCCATGTGTTGACAACACCTGAGCACATGCACCGAGCACTTGGCATCTGCTAACACGCGACACATCAAACATCCGCTGACACGTACAATCACAGCAGTATTTTGCTTTTCCAAAAAAATGCCGTATAAAATGTCGTACGCTGCAGCAAAAGATGGTAACCAGTTAGTTAGTTAGTTAGTTTGCAAATTTAAAGGTGTCTATTCCAGCTGCTGATAAAACAAGTTTAGCAGCACAATCAATCATAATATTAAATGGAGAAAGTTAGAGGACTTGTAGAATGTAGACCTAGTGAAAAACCTTGCCTCTGTTTGGTTTCATAGGAGATAAACTCGCAATGGCTGCAGCATGATGACAACAGCACACACAATGTCCTCAAGATTAGTATTAAACATGCTTGTGAAAACATCAGCAATGCTGGATAGTGTAACAAATGTTCGACAGATTAGTGCGGTCTATCCATCTGTCACTGATGCCCCCATTATGCTATCTGACAAAAAGAATGAGATGCCAACTGGCAGGGACACCTATGTGGTGACAGTGTATTAAACAGGAACCCTGGTCCACACATGGAATTGGCAGATTTGAGCGTTGGAAGCCCAGCTAAAATTTGCAAGTGCTGTAAGTTGCAGCCAAAATGACACCGGGTCTCAAGCAATGCCACCTAAGGCCAAATGACTGGTTATTGTTATGTTATCACTATCATTATATACTTTTAGAATATGGAATTACCTTATCCCAATACTGAGTAGTTTCTGGCAAAACATAAGTTCGCAAACGTTGGGCTGCACCTAGTCCACTTTCGCTTGTGCTCCAAACTCCTTCATTCACTGTGACATACAATGCGCCAGACCCAAGTAGCAATTTCACTCCATTTCTGTCACACACACAGACATATAATACACACAATTATATGATATATGTTTTCTTCTCTAAACATGGTTATAATAGAGCAAGATCATTTATATCCTAGAAATATGTTATGTGGAACGAGGTATCTGTCCCATTGCCATGTTTCAGCGATTGACATTCTTACGAGCCTACATAATGGTGCACGCAAGTCTGTAACGCCAGAGTAACTAGTTCAACATAGATGTTTACAAATGTGGTGTCAGAGAACTGTAAGTGTAAGGACACGTTTATTAACTACATATAAGTTCAACAACGGAAAAAAATGCTATTAGATTTGTATCAACAACTTCAAATGTAGGCACACAAATGTAAAATAACATTAGTCGCAATAGCTTAACAAAATAAATATAATTATAATGATGCATACACAGGTAGCAACATCTAGCAAACACAAGTATAATTTTTAAAGAATGGCATTTCGTTTAAGCCTGACTAAAAACGTTTGGTTTCTCAAATATCTGGCATTTTGTTACCTTTTTTATACACAGGTGTAAATTGAATACATAACAAATTGTACTATTTCAGCTGTTTTGTTGAAATAACCTGCACAGAAGCAACTTTCTGTCCCAAAAAGTTATCATTTCTGCAAAACTTGGAAAGCTGTGACGGGCCACTGGAAATGCAGTGATCACTATTTTGGTGTTTAAAGGCTTGAATTAGGAATTAAATTATTTTCTTTTTTGTGCCTATAGTGGCCCCTGTAACAAGTTTTTTGAGCTATTAAATGCCCTTATGGGCCCATACGTTTTTTGCAGTATTATGAGAACCTTCCCATTAAAAATGCATTACAGGTGCAAAAATTGAGAAAAATAAGGGAAGGGGTCATCGGATATTCACCACAAATTAACTCAATCTTACTTTCACGCCCCAAATCACTGTGCAAAATGTAATAAAAATAAGAGTCAAAATTGCAGCAGTGAGAGTCCATACAGATAGAAGGACATTGTGACAGTGTGACACCAAGCGATTTCATAATCTGTCCCACGCTATGCTATATCAATAGCAATAGGACAGATAAGAAGTATTTTGATTCAATATGCAACTTGAAAGTTTGATTATTAACTAGTATCATACATCACTAATCACATATGCAAAACAGCTGATGCATGAAAAACCATGGTAGCAGAAAGAAGAAAAGAACAAACCATAGGAAAAACACAAACAAAGAAGTTCGTAGATTGTATGTCGGTAGTATGACAATCAAAAGCTGCGTTTTGGATGGCCTAACAATCATGAACAAGTTTACTGTGCCACGGATAAATATATTATAAACATGCTAATGATAATAATACTTTTAATAGTTTTGATTACTTTTAGCTAATAGTTTTAATTTCTGTTGACAACACGGCAGACGGAAAATTCAAAAAAGTTTTGTTTTGTTGTATTCATGCCAGGAATGTGCACAAGACCTTCTGAGCCAAGATCGAGACGAGACCCAAGACCCATGTCTCCGAGACTAAGACAAGACCGAGACGTTCAAAATTTTGTTCGAGACGAGATGCTGCAGCTCCCGAGACTCTCTAGAGTCTCGGGAGCTTCAACGTCTCGCCGAGACATTCTTCCATGACGTATGGGGAAACACATTAACAACGAAAAAAAATCATATGGATTAATTAACTCACACCATGGTAAGCGCTTTCTATTTGTGATATTGTGGTTTTTTGCACTTTATTTTGACAATTATCACTGAATAATTAACGACTTGCACCATAAAGATTATTGCAACTGCACTGCTGTAGATATGAGCCATTATGTTAATTGCAATTTGCAAGCAACTGAAATTAGTAAACTACAGCTGATTATAGCCTTATATGTCGACTAAATTTGGCTGATAGTATTAATTCTGACATCATGCGCTTTATCTTCATTGCGACTAGATCATTTGATGACGAAAAAAGACTAACAAAACATAATTCTGCTTTATGATAAATAAGTATATGAAAACAATAATTGTAGTGGTAGATTGGCAATCTTGCTGTTAGCACTGGAAAATTGCTAGAGGTAGATCGGGTAGGCACATTATTAGGTACATGGTAGAACTTATGTTCCTGGTAGTCATAGGACCATGCCACGACACCGTCACGTATTTAAATCAGGCTTATTCAGTATTATATCAGAGTCCATCTCAAGCCATATCTGTTTCTTTGTAACACAGAATTTAAATTATATTGCTTTTGAATAAATTTGGTAATTGATAACAAAGTGACTGATAGTTCAGTCCCAACCACAGTCCTGGTACTGCATTGAAGAAATATGGCTGCATTCTTACATTAATAATGTGGTAAATGTAATTAGATAAAGTGGCGATCTGCCACTAGTAATTTTCTGCTCACCAGTGCGAGATCGTCGATCTACCCCTAGCACTGACCATATGAAAAACAAAAAACACTGTAAACGAATATTTCTAAGCCCCAAATGTCATGCTGGTTAATATCACTCTAAATGCAACTACAGTATGCACAGTGTGTGCCTGCACAAAACGTCTCGATGAGACGCAATGGACCGAGACCCGAGATGAGATCTACTGGGCCGAGACCGAGACATATTGCTCCGATACCGAGACGAGACTCGAGAAGCATCGGTCTGCGACCGAGACGAGACCGAGACGTTCAGGATTTTGTCCGAGACGAGACCAAAACGTTAGTATGTCTCGAGACCGTCTCGAGACCAAGACGTCTCGACCGAGACCACATCCCTGATTGATGCAATATACTAGTAAATTTGTTTTTCGTGCTTCAGCATAGAGTATCTAATTATCCGTGGCGCACTAAACTTGTTCATGGTTGTTAGGTCATCCAAAACGCAGCTAAATTGTAAACACAAGCTCAACAATGGCATATGGGCGTAAATTACAAGGCTAAAATTTGATTTAGCGAAATCATTGTTATCTATCACGGTCTCTATTTGCAAATTATACCAAGCTGACGCTTACTGATCAGTAATTACGTTTTACTCACTTTAAAAGACCAAAACTAGCCATTATCGTCCTTGACACGCCGCAAAGAATATAAAAGTAGATTAATTAAATCCTAGCAGAGCCGAGCAAACAAAAAAATTTTACTAAACATTAACGGAACACTTGTCACCCGTTTACTGCAACGTGCAACGGCAAGCGTTTTCACAGTGGCGGTTTTAGGAGCGGGCCGGGTGGGGCACAGCCCCTCAGTTTTGCTCCAGCTTTCCTCTCCCAGTTTCGTGGCCACCCATGATTTTTCTGCGAAGATAACACAAATACCGCGTCTGATTTCTTTGCGTTTCCAAATTTTAGAAAAGTGGGCAAATTTCCGGCTTTCATTAAACGTCCAAAAACCAAAAGTGCTTCAGCTTTAGGGAACCTTTGGACCGCACTGGGGGCTTTGCCCCCTGACCTGCGTTATAGGCTCGCGCTACCGCGCTTGGCATTGGGGCCGTGCGTGTCCCCCTAAATTGCGGGCTAAAAGCCTAGAACCGACGCTCGTTTTCATGCTTAGTGCGTGTTAGAAAAAATTTCGAATTTTGAAAGAATACCCAAATTCGTCGTTCCCCGCGGACCCGCACAGAATAGTCCAAGCTTATAAACATGGGGGGTGGGCAAAATTAAACTGCTAAAAGTACATGTATACGTTTAGTGCTGACAATTTTACATGCAGATTGTCTTGGTCTATTTCAACAATTTCGGCACAGTTTTCACTTCTGAAATGTGCGCCGGAGCGTAAAATCAAAAAAATGAGTAAACCTTTTATTTTTGAGATTCAAGGTCGTTCAACGTCATCGATGTTAATGCACCGGAAACTCGTCAGCAGTGCTTGTTATACGGGCCTATCTGCAACTTTTTTTTCACGCTAGGCGAGTCGAGAGTTGTGATAACGACTTCTTAGCAAGGTACCCCTCTTTGCATGAGAATCTCCTCACCCAGCGGCACAAAGTTGTCTCAAAAAAACTAGTCTTTGTAGTAGCCCACAGTGAAGATCTTATATAGCTTGCACCGTTTTGATAGGGCTACAAGATGTAACCAACAGACAGCTCGAAAAACGAATGAACGGCCTCTACGATAGCTAAGACGAGCTTAGCATAGCTGTCGTGTATAAAAATTAGTATATGATTAAAGTAACTAAAACCATTTTTGTCAGATATAAACACTAAACAAATAGGCCACGAAATTTACAAATTGCAAAAAAAACATCACGGAATTTTCACAAACTTTTAGCACATGGTATTTTTTTAACTTTCTCAGTTCTTGAGCATGATAAAATATGAGCAAAAATTTTGACTCGGCTATAGGCCTAGATATCTCATCATCATCATCGACAACCGTGGGCTCAATGCCCGTTGGTGTCTGACGCCATTCTTACTATCGCTGCCCACCGCTGCCTATCTAGGGCAGCGTGGCTTAACTCCTGCAGGGTTGT
>Ga0056128_1004182_pt1 | contig 18003 bp, 21 predicted proteins | sample WorMetLIZISLAND2_FD_71113 | JGI IMG/M metagenome (GOLD analysis project Ga0056128, IMG submission 71113) | Marine gutless worms symbiont microbial communities from Max Planck institute for Marine Microbiology, Germany - Olavius geniculatus... ... | reverse complement strand
ACTCAGTGAACTGATGCTACTGGAGTGACCATTATCAGCTGAGGCGACTGTTTTCTGTGGTGTGAATGACCGCCTGTTGTAACTGCAGTGCAGTGCATATAGTAAATGAGAGCAAGTCTGCAATGCACTAAGTGCACATAAGCTAAAATGCACGCTCCGCTTGCATGCAAGTCAGCTAGCAGTCCCAAGGCCGTGTAAGCAGAGTCAACTGTACTGGCCTTTGACAGGAATTCCAGAGAACAGTGTGGAAGTGGGAAAGCATGGTCAGACAACGCAAGACTTCAGTCAAATTCAAAAGACCATGGTTGCTAACAAAATGCACAAATCACCAATGAATGCAGTGCAACAAACATCTTGGATTCACGAATTTGGACTTACACATTTTCCACACGGATTCTTTGATAGTCTGATAAAATCGCACCAACAGACACAGCATCAAATTCAATGCCAGCTTTCTGCATCAATGCAACACACCAATTTTCAACAGAAACATTAATTTCCACCAGAAATGCATTTCTCATCGAAGTTCATAACACATGATAGTCAACTCTAAGCACATAAAACCACAACAGTCGATTTCACCAAATTTCCACTTTAGCAAAACAATCAAAATGCAGAACCATTTAAACAGTTCAATCACAAACAAAGCACAGAAAATTCAGAGCAATAAAAAATAAAAAAAATACTGAAAAAGACTTGATATTGTGATGTTTATAACATATATAGTAACAAAAATTTACTACACAGAATGCAGTCAATAAGTACTGACAAACAGATAAGAAGAATGCATAAAGCCCAGTTATAACATTTGATAACGATGATGGATGACTTCACAGTAAATATCAAGACACAGATATCCACTCCAAAAACATTAACAAACAGCACCATATATGGATTCATTGAATTTCGGAAATGTAGTCCATGTTTGCAGTTCTAATCAGGGACAGCCTTAGCCAATCAGTGGCCCTGTTCCAACTGTGCATTAGTCAACTCCTCCCCTTCCCTTGACTTCCCCTCATTCCTGTGCTTGCCTCCTCTTTCCTTTCCCTTCCCTTTTCCCTCTCCCCTTCCTGGCATTTGGCATTCTTAAAACCAGCTAACGGGTCTGGCATGAGTGGCAAAATGAAAGCCAATCCAGGCTCAGCACTTTCGTAAAACAAACCCCGATTTCACTCAGCATCACTAATAACAAAGTCTTTGCACCATAATCCACACAATGAAAGTCATTCACATTGGCAAGTGATCTTACTGTAGAATTTTAAGGGTCCAAGTCAACAACCCTGTTCGGGCAAACAATCAAACATGCCCAAGATCGGCCCTGGTTGTAATAGTTAATCAAAGCAGCACCTGAACGTCTTGTAACAAAAAAAACAGGTCCTCTACTTCATCACCGGAATGTTTGTCATAGTCCATGTCAGTAACTAGAGCAGATCCTGTGATGGTTCGCCGATAAAGCGGCAAGCCCATTGCTTCAGCATACAAGTCAATAGCACTGTGTCCGACCGACTGGTACATGTAACTGTCTATCTCATCTGTACACAGAGCATATACTTCATTATTTCATGATTCACTAGGTCCTCTAAGTGTCTGGAGCATTACAAGTGACCAAAATCTCACTCCACTCAAGCATGATGATTGATAGCATCTCACATTTATATTTTATATATCACATGTGTGTACACACAGAACACACCGTCAATCATGGCCACAAAAAAAGCAAGTTCCAACACGGTCTACAGTGTATTATGCTTCCGCACATTCACATGAACACTGTAGACCATGGGTCTCACATGTAAAAATTACTGAAATCCTATGATATAAAATGAAAAAATAAATAAATCATAGCACAAAAAATAAAAACTTGAATAACAACCACAATATACAACAAACAGAAGTAATAACTTTGACAAAAAGTTATTAACAGAAAATGTACCTTTATCAGCTGGTCTGAGGTTTGCAAGGGCCACAATCTCATGCCCCTCTGCTGCACAATGCATTAAGTTGAAGCAACTATCCTTCCCACCACTACAACACAGTGCCAGCATACTTCACATCAGCTATTATGTGTTCACTCAATCTTGCCATGACATCTGCAAATGGTTCACTCGCCATAACATAATACACTTAAGTGTATGTGACAATATGTGTATAAATGCATTAAACATGCGAACCGGAAACGTTTTTGATAGTTTTCGGTATGGTCAGATGGTACGGTAGATCGGCGATCTCGCACTAGAGAGCAGAAAATTACTAGCGGTAGATCGCCATTTACATAATTACATTTATCTCGTTGTTAATGTAAGAATGCAGCCACATTTCTTCTTCACTGCATTGCTAAGACTGTGGTTAGAACTGAAATGTTATCAATTACCAAGCTTTATAAAATTCATTCAAAAGCACTATAGTTCCAAGTCCGTGTTACAAAAAACAGCTTTGGCTCAAGATAAACTCTGATATGTTGGACAACGACACTGTCACGTATTTAAATCAGGCTTATTCAGTATTAACTGAATACTGAATTCAGTATTAATACTGAATAAGCCTGATTTAAATACGTGACAGTGTCGTTGTCGTGGTATGTTTAGTAGACCTTCTACGTCTTCCAGGCATATAAATTCTACCATCTTCCCAATAATGTGTCTACCCGATCTGCCTCTGACAATTTTCCAGTGCTAACAGCAAGATCGTCGATCTACCGCTAGAATTATTGTTTCGGTATTTAGAGCCACCCATTGGAACGATATGACCGTTAGCCCTTGCGAAAACGTGATTACGGTACCGTCAGCTCAAACCAGCAGTTAACAGAAGTTGTTTACATTAACGTCACGGTATAAACACAAAAGTGCTGTCACCTGATTAATCCTACAACGCGCATTTTTCAGATATGCTACCTGACTTCAACATGTGGTGCTTCTGTTTGTTTACATTCCAAAAAGTAAACAAAGCGCCATTGCCGCGCATGCGCAAAACCGCCCTGACATGAAGTGACACTAACTATCGAAAAAAACCGAAAACGCCTCGGTTGTTTTTCGGTAATTTTTGGTAAATCAAATACCGAAAGCCGCGAAAACTTTAACTTTAACTATACATAATTTATGTTTTTAATTTTAATTTTAATAAAAATTAATAAAAGTTTGCGTACTGGTAGTTTTCAGTACGTCATTACGTCCGGTACCTGTTAATATTCGGTTGTTTTCGGTATTTAGCGCTACCGCTCACACGTCAATGTAAACAAAAGCAGTCGTTTTAGTTATTTAATTTTATTTAATTTTATTCTTATTGTCATCAGCTTGATCGACGCAACATTTCACCGGCAGAATATTTGTAATAAAATGACGGCTAACTGTTGACTGTTGAAGCTTGAAAATGTCGAAGTGGATAGGTGCCATTGCGGGCAATGTCGAGAGCCTGTTAGACAAAGTTGACCAGGCTGCAGGCCAAGCCCTTCACAAGGTTTGATTGACTATTGGATTTTTTAGTTTAGCAGTTTTATTTTTTTTGTCTTTTATTACTGTTCTCTGGAAGCACAAACTGACCTCTGTGAATAAAGGACATTTCCTGGTCCTGCAGGCAGACCTCTAGACAAAGAACTTCGTCCTCCTAAATATTAGCCTTGACGTGGACGGCATAGAACTAGGCTAGCAGACCTCAGAAAAAGGTATAGAGCACTTTTAAGAAAGTGCACTGTATTGATGTATTTATAATCACTGTGTGTGTTGTTCTTGAAGTAATTAATAAAATGGAGTTATATTTTGTATTTGTATTGATATCCTCATAATTGTTTTGTGTTTTTTGCTTTTCGGTATCAGTTTTTAGCAGTGCATGTTTTTTAAAAGTTTTATTAGGGGCATTTGTTAGTGAAGGTTTAGCGCTTTCCTTTATGTCTTGTCAACATTGTCTGCTTTTGTCTTCTCTAGCCTGAATTATCTATGCGTTTTGAAATGAAGTTATTTATTCATTCATTCTAGGAGGAGAATGGATCGTCGTCATCACAATGGCAGCCTCCACCAGCAGTTCTGAATGTCTCTAGTACGACGTACTCTCCATTCCTGAGTGCAAAAGCTGCCGGATCGTCTGCTGCCGACAAACGCGACACAGTGCCACCACGTGGTGGTGTGCACGTATCTTCCAGCACTCCGAGCAAACTGGATGAAACAGTGGTATGAATGTTTGCCTTTGTCATTGCGTATGCTTCAGACTATTTGTCAGCATTGCATAAACACAATTTTTAATACATTGCTACATTGTTGTTGTTAATATATATTCACATCACTTTTTTTATCAGATTGATGCTTACGTACGTGTTCTATTGTGTCATGCAATCCATTGTACAATTGTTCATTACGGTAATATTTTTAATCCTTATGCCGCCGGAACCGAACCCTTTCGGTTCTCACTGCATTTCAGCAGGCCACCGGAACCGAATGTAGTCGGTCACGGTCATACGTCGACAGGCATTGACTGCCGGTGTTGTTTATAGTCGGTTTCACACATAGACACATTGCTGCTGCCCTCTAGTGAACTAGTCAGAGGTATGTGAGGACGTTGCCTCGGTCTGTGGCCGGGCTAGGCAAGGCAGCAAGTGATGTATGCAGTCCAGCAGTGACATCGCCCAGCTGCTGCAGCCATCGCATCCAGGCACCAAACCAAACTTCACAGTCTTTTAGCAGCGTGCATACAGAGTTTTCGGCGTTGACTATTTTGTTTATTTTCTGACCTCATATTGTCATTTTTTTGTTGTAAATGGCATCAGCAGTAGGCTACTTAGTAGGCCTACTAGTAGCAGTAAAACAGTTTATGTGCATGGACGTCTATAAGAACTGCGCTGAATCAGCTGACGACAGTGATTGTGATGCAATATTGTCTGAATCGCAGAGTAAATAAGACTAGCAAGTGATGTTGCTGGAGATTCTGATGAAGAGGTCGCACAAGTGCCACCAGCAAGAAAAAGTAGATCTAAGGCAGAGTCTCAGCAGCAGCCAGTATTCATGTGGACAGATGCACCCATTCAGCCTCAAGTTCACCAATATACAGTCTGAGTGTCTGATCAGATGAGTTCTGAGAGGCTGGAGTGAGAACTGCTGAGTGCAGTATTATGTCACGTCGACTTGAAATGATTTGTAATGGCGCCAGAAAAGTTTGACACTGATGGTAGCATTGGTGTGTTCAGCGGGTACTAACTATATGGATCCTACGGCCATATTGTAATTTTAGCCTTCTATTAGAAACACAATGTATTAAACAATTGTCATGTTTTAGTTAAAAATGTAGCTATTTCTGACATAACTTTATCATTTTTTTTATTAAATACTTTTTGCACATTTTGTCTTATTTGGCATCTGGGGGTGAAAAACCCACAAACAATGTGGTGGTATGAGGGTTAAGTGAAAGTGACTTTACTGCACTGCCCTTACGTCAGGTAACCTATGTGATGGTTCTAGTGATCTGTTCTTTTCTGATGGTTCTGCGTTGTTGTGTTCTAAATTGGACAGTTTTATATTATATCTTACAAAATGTTGTATTCTGTCGGTCTGATTGTTGCTTGTGCTGGTGCTTTTTTCTTATTCTTTATATGTGCAACGAGTATGGTTCAGTAATATAAATAAATACGACTTTTGTTGGGGAACGATGTTGTTTCAGTACATGACCGAGGCAGGATCGCCATCTGTTGTGAGCGTTACAACAGCAGCGAGCAGCAGCGATGGTAAAGATACTGGGGATGATGAGGAATTGTTTGATTTTCTTAACAACTCATCGCCCAGCGCCGTCAGCGAGTCGTTGAAGTTCGATGGTCGTCCATCTAGTTCCGCCTTGACTCAAAGCCAGAAGACGTCCCCGGAGCTGTTTGTTGCCGAAGTCGGCGCCACTAACGATCTTTTAGGTGCAGTCTTTGTATAGACTCACGCTCATACTCAGTCCAAATTGATGGACTTACGCTTTTCTTGGTGAAATTCCGTCAAAATAAACTTGTATATTTTTATCATAAAACATTCGTAAGGCGACATAAACATTCATCTGAGGAGTTCTAGCAATATCTCGTGACCTACTTAGAAAGCATGAGAGTGAAGTCTGCTGTCTTTAGTAAATAAGCAGGAAATAGTCCTCAGTGCAAGTATTGGGGCTGCATTCAGTACCCTTATTTGAGGAAATGATGGGCTGTAGGGGTTTCAACTTAGTATCACAGGGTAGCTGTCGGGCAACTGTAATAGACTCATAATAGGCCTGCATTTTTAGGGCCAGGGCCAATAATCTTTGAGGCCAAGGCTAAGGTTAGTGGTTTTCGAGGCCAATTCTAGACCAATGGTTTTTGAGGTCAAGGCAAAGGCCGCAGTTTTTTGTCCTCGAAATAGTGGACTATTTTCAGATTTCATTCGTGTAATCTGTCTGCTCGATGCAACATTGATTGCATTAGTTGCCGCAGCTGTACATGTAGATTGTTTCTCGTAAATGATATACATGCAATAAATAAAAGCGTATAATTATGTAGCTCAGCAGGATGTGGCGGATGGCAGCAATGGTCAGTCTAGTGGCTATCACAGCAGTGCCGAAGATGGTACTTTGCAACAGCAGTTGTCAGCCGTGGAAGTTGAGAATCAGCTGCTGAGAAATGAGGTCGCTTCTCTCAACCAGGAAATGCAGTCCGTCATGCAGCGCACGCAGTCAGCCAACGAAGGTGCCAAACCTAGTGGCTTTTATTGGGTTTTGGATTTTTTTTGGTTAAACTCAGGTTCTTTAAAAAATCCAACTTGATGCGTTTTGGGGTTTTGTGGGTTTTAATTTTCAGTTATTAGTCTAGTGAGCACTAAATAAATACGTGGTATCCGAAAAGTTGTAGTTTCATTGGTTTAAAAATGTTTAAAAATTTAGCCGACGTAAAATATTTAATTTTTTATTGGATCAAACAGCTAACATTGGATTATGTTTGTGTTGGGCTTTTGGTGGGTTTTCAGGTGGTTTTACCCAGTAAAACCCATTGGTGGTTTATTTGGGTATGTGGCTCGACGTCTCAGTCTTGTACTATTTAGTTATAAAATGCTGTTTTCTTATCATTAGGGGCGTATGACTTTAAAACAAACACATGCGATAGCTTTAAAAAGCTGATGTTTGGTGAACGGATTGTCCACTAGACTGTTTGATTTTTGTTTAGGAGAAACATCGACCAATATCATACTGGTAGTTAGATTGTTATAAAGATTACCGCTGCAGAAATTAATAATGATTAATTGATTACCCTAACGTTACAGCACTTCCGAAGTAAAAAGGTAAAGGTTGTCAATTTGTATAGCACATCTAAGGGTGTGAGGCCCCAGGAAAGGGAAGGGGGAGGATGGAACGTGAAGGGGAGGAGAAAAAGAGCAGGGAAGTGGAAGGGAAATATAGTAAAGAAAAAGGTGATACAAGATGGGGATGGGGAGTGAGGGGGGAAAATTGGGTGACAAAAAAGAGGAAGGACAAACATTGAAAGTAGGGTGGGGGGCACTTGAGCCATATTTTGATTTCAGATTTGGGAGGGATAGAAGCCACTGAACTGACATAACCTTTGCACACCTGAAATGGGTTTGGTTACTAATTGTTAAACTTCTTTTGCGCTTTGAATTGTTTTTGAATATTTTTTTTCGTGCATTTTTAATATTTCACGTGTGTGCAGAGGTGAGTGGTTTGAAGTGGAGGCACAGGGTCGCTAGTTGAACACTGAGTTAACTGTTTTAAAAAAAACATTTGGCCCGTAATTTAGACATTCTTTTAATTTTATGCTTTTTTGTTGTTTTTGAATATCTTTATTTGCATTTTTTATATGCAGAGGTGGGCAGATTGAAGCGGAAGCTAGAGGCACAGGGTCATCAGTTGTCGACGAGCGAGCAGATCGCTCGTGACTTACGATCGCGTGAGTCCGACTTATCGGAGATGCTTACGGCCAAAGAGACTCAGCTTGATGTGCTCAGAATGAGGCTTGATGAAGCTGATCGGCTTCTGGAGCTGGAAAAACAACGAATTGTAGACCTGCAGACAGAACGAGACAGGTAGGTTAGTCATGGGTGTCAGTACGGAACTCATTTCCATAGGCATCGATCTTTGTCTACGGTTGCGAGATATATTTTAAGTTGCTATTGATCCCTAATAGGAAGCTGCCTATTGCCTTTCAAGTGACATAAAAATCATTGACCTTGGATGACCTTGAAGGTCACTGATAATCAGTATGGTTGGCTATTCTAATGACAGCTGGGCTTCTTGTTGGAATAACTGCTTGTATTAGGGTTTTGCATCCAGTCTTCAGCATTTGATGTTGGCTGAAACCTGTAAGAGTGCTGTTGCTTCTGCTATCATTTCTTGTGCATCCCATCTAGTTTTCCAGAGCTAGATGAGGTCTTTGAGGAAGTACCTTTGCAGGTTGCTGCAGCCAGGTTTTGTCGGCGGTTGCCAAGCCAGTAGGGTCGCAGCACTGAGACATGTAAAAAGTAACCGGTACCAAACGTTTAATTTTGGAATCGGCCTAATCTGTTTTAAATCCGCCAGGAAATGAGCTGGTTGTACAAACTTGAGTCTGTGCTTGTGTTTAGGATTCTGCATGATCACTCGTCGGTGGCCGGCCTTCACTCTCAAGCTCTTGACACTCTGCAGGAAAAACTGACCGACGTTGAAGCTTCATTGCGACTGGAGACGGAACAGCATCGTAAAACAAAGGTCTCTAAGTTGATTACTTGTATCAGGTGTCTCCACTTTCAACCAGTATGAAGCAAAATTGTTAGAACATTTTCTGTTACCATTGTTTTTCAATTTTTGCAGTTGTGCATTAGATCTACGTTTTACAGGGTGCAGCCAGAAGGGTAGTCCAGTATAAAAATTGCTTTAACTTGGTCAAATGAGTTAGCAATAAGTTAACTTGTCTTAGTTGGTGCTTTTTTCTGATTCATCACAGTTTTACTGATGCCAGAACTCTGGCAAAAAAACCAAAACATTAAACAATATTTGGACTCATATGCCTGCAGCATGATGGCGCACTGGAAAACAGATGTCTTAAGATGGTTGCTAGACACCTGACTTTATACTTCTCAAAGTTGTTTATGGCTGACGCAGTGAGCAATTTTTCATCAGTGAACCATAGAAAGTTCATTTTCAATGCATCACAGCATTATGATGGCACTGGCTAAGAGTTTGAGATGAATGAGCTTGTCATTGGTGTTATGGCATGATAGCAAAAAATGTTCAATCAGCAGCCAAATTCTGTCTAAATATTTTAATTCAGTGTCGTTTCAGCTACAGCTGCTGAAACTTTTGTGAAAATTTATTGTTATTTGACCGAGATAAAGCAGTTTTTGTAGTGGATTATTTTTTGCTGCACGCTGTAGATGAATGTTTTTCTGGCCATAATTGCTTCATGAAATAAGCATGCTTTGTAAAAATTGTGACTGTTGTCTGAAGGTGCAGAGTAGCTTTACTTTTGAAATTTCTGTGCAGTTTATCCATTCAACATTTTATTTCACCAATTTTAACATTTATTTTTGCTTATTTGTCATCTATTTGTTGGCAATTAAGACCTGTTAGGGTTTGGTGAAGTCTGCATCATTTTTATTATTATCATGTTTTAGGAAGAAGCGGCAGAAAATCAAAACACATTTGACTCGGAGAAGCAGAAAATGACTGCAGAGATTGCTCAAATGCTCCGCAGTGTTGAAAAAGAAAAAGGTAAGTTGGGTACTTTGCTGTCATTGAAAATTTGCATTAAGTTATGAATTGATTATTTGCCTTTGGCTGTAGCTGTATCATCTCTTGTTCCACTGGAAATCCCGAAGAGCATATGCCGTGGCTATGTGGTGTAACGGTTGCACGTCAGATTAATGATTGGTCACAAGGTCACTGATTCAATGTCGTATGGTACACTGCCAGGTAACAACCCTGAGCATGTTGTTCACACACATGCGCCTCTGTCACCAAGCAGGACAAATTGGTATCGACTTCACCACTGGGAAGGTAATGGCGGTATATAAAAGAGGCATGGCCTACCACCCATATAATCGTGCTGTGTCTGCGGCTCAGGGCCAATCTAAGTTGGAGATAAGCACTGACCTCAGATTCACAGAGCTGTGATAGAGCATGCCGATAATGGGTGACTTTACTTTTTGTGCGCAACAGCAGCTACTGCTGTAGCACATCTCAGCCACCACAATTCTGTCCATCTGTCTGTCCATCACACGGGTGTATCAGTCAAAAATGGTGCAAGCTAGGATCACCAAATCTTTGCGGTCGGCTGCCTGGTAGACTCTAGTTTCAGGTCCATGAAGCTTTTGCATAAATTTGAAAGGGTTCACCCCCAACGAGGGCGCTAAATGAGAGGGGGGTAGGAAAAATTTGTGATTTTTAGCCAGTACTGGAATTCATGCACTGGATATGGCGCTAGGCATCATCTGCTGTCGAGTCTAAATGAAACATCGTTGTGAGGTTAGATTTTGTTCGCACCGGGCCTTCACGTATGCATCTCTGTCTCGCGTTCCTCTTTGCATTAGCTGGGCTTTTGTTGTTAGTTATTTGTCATATAGGGTGTTTATTAAGTGTGTTGTTGAGTGTTCCAGCATTCAGTGTGGACATTTCATCGCAGCTGAAAGCCGCACGCCAGCAGGCAGAAGTGTCAAGGCAAGAACTAACTGAGTATAAGGAGAAAGCAGCACGCATTCTACAGGTGCAATACAATGATCAGCTTTTGTTAATTTAATTTAGGAGTGAAATAAAATAACTATGCACGTTTGGTTAGGTGCCGGTTCAAGGTCATTCAAGGCCATCGATGTTGGTACTTCCGGAAAGGTTGTTACCAATGCTTGTTATGACAAGCTGCAAGTCTGTGCCTACCTGCTAATGTTTTTATACTAGATGAGCCAATACTGGTAGAATAATGATTTTTCATAGGTGGTGGTGTCCCTGTTTGATGCCTTCATTTGAGGGGAACCTTTCACCCAGTAGCACGAATTTTGTTTCACAAAACTACAGTTTTTGTGGTAGCCTATAGGGAAGATTTTGTGATCGTGGCTTGCGCTGTTAATGACCTGTGTATCGACAGACAGACATATGGGTGGAATTGCGATAGGATATGCACGCCTTGCAATACCTGATCTTGCATGCAAAAACCCAATTAAACCCATTGGATTGGACTTTGACAAAACTAGATTTTTTACAGTGTTGGTATTGGCTCATTAGTGTCAGTTGTAAACTTATGCCATTCATTGTATGCAGAGTAAGGAGAAACTGATAGCGAGTCTCAAGGAAAGTTCGTCTTCCTCCGGTGATGGAAAGTCTGCTAATGATTCTGTGGCGCTTGTTTCTGAGCTGGAAAGTATAAAACAGGAGCGAGACATTTTGCAAGACGAGCTGCGATCATCTCAACATGCAACCGATAGCATCCGCTTGGAACTTGCTGTGAGTAATGGATATCAAATAGTTGACTAATAGTCAACTAGATGAAACTTGGAAAATAGTCGATCATCTAGTAAAATAGTCGATAGTGGCAGCACTACTGTCTACAATTTAACATGACTATATACTGATAACATGGATGTTTTGACTTTCTTCCAAACAGTAACACTTAATGGATGTGTTAACATGCATATAGCCAACACCAAGGTCAACTCAGCTCTTCATCCCTCTGGGGTAGGTAAATTGAGTACTTGCCTGTCTGGATGGGTTAAGGTGGGGCACGTTGATCTGTGTCAGGTGATCCCATATGGCGGGTGATGCTCTGCAGCTCCGAGATGGGTCTCCCATGGAGAGCTATGCCATTTTAACCCTTTTAACAGAGTCATTGGTGTAATAAAATTGTGTGTGGGGCAGGAGGTTGAGCACCAGCTGCAGCAGGAATATGAGTCGTCTCGTGAACAGATCGGCTCGCTGGAAGATCAACTCCAGGCCGAAAAACGACGACGAGATGACGCCGAGATTGAAGTTAGCAAACAGAAACAGGTTACTTGTACTTGTAATTGTACTTGTATCATGATGACAAACGGAAACAGATTATTTGTACCTGTACTACTCTGAAATAACTTAAGCATTCTAACATAGTTCAAAATCTAAGGCATTTTTGGCATTTGTTAGCATGTCTATCGTTATGCAGTGTGAAAAGTGCTTGTAAGCCTAGTTTATCATGCATTGGCTAGTTCGATCATCATGGCACACGCAAACACATAAAGTTTTCTGTCTGTTTGTCCTGTAGCTCAGATTTGTAACTTTACAGTCGAGTAGGTGAATCGTAATTAATAATGTGTAGATTTTTTCTTAAACATGACATTTGTTATGATTAAGTGTGGCTGTATCTTGCGTGTTTTGAGAATGCAGGAACTTCATTATGTGCACGAAGAACTGATAAAACAGAAGACTATATTTCAGTCGCGACTTCAGGATAGAGACAGCGAAATTAATCGTCTCCGGAATCAGGTCAGTTACTTAGTAAGTTACTTAGACTGCCAGTATAATCACCACAGAAACACCGCAGAACCTGGGTTTTTGCAATCCTGATGGGCTTGTGTGTTGTGCTTTATGTCGAAGACCTTTAATGCATGCAGTCAAGAGGTGCTGGCAAACAGATTATGCTGTTTGATGTATTCCTTTGCCCACCACACACCATGTGCCAATGGATGGCTGCATACATTTCACAATGTTGTAAGTACTGTGTGTCTCAGCTGACAACAAAGACACTGAATGCATCAAGTCAGGAAGAGCTGGAGAACAGACTTTACTCTTTTACATAGGTCTTTGCCCACCACATACTCAGTGCACTGAATGGCCACATATATGTCATCATAATGCTGTGACTGTGTGTTTCAGCTTACAACAAAGACGTTGAATGCATCGAGTCAAGAGGAGCTTGAGAACCGGCTTCACTCTCTGACGGAGACCCTGATACAGAAGCAGGCGACGATAGAAGCTCTCAGTACAGAGAAGAGTTCACTTGGACTTCAGCTGGAACGTGTGGAGGTCATTATTATTTTTATTTGTTCCTTTTTTATTGCTGTTTTTGTTTATTATCAATATTATTAGTCGACCAAACTTACGCAGCAGTCAAGCTTATGGTATGGTTGTAGTCTGTCTGTCTGTCATTAGTCCGTTTGTTGCGGATGTATTGTGGCTAAACAGTGTGCGATAGGGCCTTGGATGACCTTGAAAGTCACTGACAACCAGTACAGTTGGCTATCCTAGCAACAGCTGAGCTTCTTGTTATTATTATCGCTGTGCATTGAAGACTATGATACTGAAACAGGCGATGATAGAAACTTTGAGTAGGGAGATGAGTTTACTTGGTTTTTTAGCTGGAATGCCCGCATGGAATGTTATTTTTTGGTTGTTTTAGTTTATTATTAATACTATTATTGTACTATCACTGGCTGTGGAGTTTCTCATCCACTGGCTGATCTGGCTTGACTCAGCCTTCTACCCTTCATGGGATGGTAAAATGAGTGTGAGCTTTCGGGCTGAGTAGTAATAGCTGAGTGTAGTTCTGTAGTTGTCAGTTCAGGTGGATCTGAGGTTCTGATCGATTGGCCTGGTCCGAAGGTCGGCAGCTGCCTGGCGCTCGTGCTGCTCTGACTAAATGAACCGGGTGAACCCTAGCAGTGGCAGTTCACTGCTACGATGACAGCACCATAAAGATTGTCGTAGCTGTTGCTGTTATTATTACTTGGTTGACAGGGTTGCATAAAACCTGTTTTTTTATAAAATCCAACCCTTTGGGTTTTTTGGCTTTATTGGCTTTCTTCGTGTTTCAGATTTTTTTTTTGGATTTTGTAGGTTTTTTTGTAAAAAGGCCGAAGTTGATGGGTGTTGGTATTTTTGCTTGTTTTCAGTTGGTTGATTTATATGAGTTTCTGTTTGCTTCTCACGACTAAAATATGGCAATATTTTCAAATTTGTAGGTTTAAGTGTTTCAAATACATAGCCATAATTAAATATTTCATTATTGGTGTGACAAGAAACTAAAATAGGACAAAGCCTAGGGTGGGTTTTTGATGGGTTTTTTGGATGGGTTTACCCCAAAAAATCCACTGGGTTTTGTTTTGTTCTGCTGTAGAAGCAGTATCGCGAAGCAGAGGCCTCTGCACTGCGGGCTTCATCAACAACTGTCACCATTGCTGACACTGATGAAGGTCGGTATGCTGTGTAAATTCTAGGGCTGCTGCCAGTTAAAATTTTTTAGATCATTTGTTTTCAGAAAATTAATCCAAACTAATTGATTCATTTTGATTCATTTTTGTATACCTTAGTCATAAAGTAAAGTCACTATATGTTGTATTGTGGCCTTATTGACTTGTCAGCATAGTTGGTTAACTGTGTTAACTATTCTTGGAAGTGATTTGTGTATTTTGCAGCCCGGCAACGACTTCCTGATTTCATGAGTGAATCGCCATTCGATGGTCGAGTTGCGCGCCGCATGAAGATGGCCGCAAATGTTATCGACAAGTTTAGGTACATTAATGAACGTGTTACCGTGGTTTGGTGGCTTAGCGGTAGTGTGTTGAACTTATGATTGAGAGGTCATAGGTTCAGTGTTTGGTCTGGTCACTCACCATCAAGTAGCCACTTGATGGTGAGTGGCTACTACTTGGATGGGTGACTGTCTGCGGACAAGTATTTAATTTAGGTATAGTTAACAAGTTTAACTCAGCTGGCGTTTAGGCACACTGTAAACGTTAACTTACTTGCTTTCTTACTTGATTTATGGCGACTTTTTTTCAGAAAATGTGGAAATGCCAAGGAGTTTGACGGCTGTCAGGGAATGGAACCAAAGCCAGGGAAATGTGGTGAATTATTCGGGATAAAATCCTGCCTGGGAAGACTGCACACTAATGGCATATTTTTAGATTGTGCATTTTTCTGTTAAATGAATGAATGAACAAATAAGTTACCATTTTACTGCTATATATCAATTATGTTCTGTTAGCCTGTGTGCAATTGGGAACATGGGGAACTGTGCCAGTGCTGGTGATTGGTCTTTGGGTTGTTTACATAACTGGCTTGATGTGGCTGGCTTAGTTGTGTAATGATAATGTGTCGGAGAAATGATCATGAGGTCACTGGTTCTACTCCTGGCTGTTGTTGTTCACTTGCATGTGCCTTTGTCTACGAGCAGTGTAGTTTGGCATTGGCCTAACTGCTGGGAACGTAACAGCAGTATATGGGCCGGACCCAGTTAGTATTGGGTGGGTGACCATCAGCAGACGGGCAAACCATCTCAGTATGTAACTAGCCACCCAGGTCAACTCAGCCTGGCCATCACTGTGTGGAGAGGCGCAGTGAGTACCAGTGAAAGCTGGAATGTAAACAGGCACACCACGCGATGCACTACCTTCGTATCCATGGTCACCGCTCACTGTAAACTGGTGGATGGCTGATGGCTAAGAAAATGGAGATAGCGCTGCCACATGGGCCTCGGGAAGGGCTTTGTATTTTCTTCGCTTTCCTTTATGGAATGTTGGTGTGTTACAGCGTTCGGCTTGGTGTCTTTCTTCGTCGATATCCCGTCGCTCGGGTGTTTGTTATCCTTTACATGGTGAGCCATACAGTGTCTTAACTGCTGTTTTTGAAAAAATATTCTTGCGGTGCAGATGAAATAAGTCTAGTAGAACTATTATAGGGGTACTAGATACTGAGAAATCTGTAAGCCTAATTCCCAAAAAATGGATTGCAGATGTGCAAATTTTTTAATCGGGGATCTCGGGATCAAGAAAATGATGTCTGGATTCATCTTTATCTTTCATATAGACAGGGTGCGGCAAAAAAGTAGCCCCCTACAGTTTTTCGCTGTTTCCTCAGCAACTGTTTGGAATTTCAGTTTGAAATTTTGCAGCTTTTTAGCGAAACCTTCTACATCTAACTGCCGAGTAAAATTGGATTCTGTTGAAAAACGACGAAGTTATAAACCTTTAAACATTTTTTAGCATTAAAAATGTTCAAGCTACAATACCAAGTCAGTAACATCGCTGAAACAACACAGTTAACTAATGACCAGATACCAGAATTCCATTGTCACTGTGAATGTTTGAAGTGTCCACCGCCAGCTCCAAGCTCCAACACAAGCTTTCAGTCACTTAATTTGAGAAGTCTTTCACAGTCTTGTCGATCGGTCCTTGTGGTAGGTTGCTCCAGATAACTTGAAGCGCTTCCTTGAGTTTGGCGCTTGTTTTCAGCTTTGTTTTAATTCTCCAACATTGCACCCTATACGTGATAGTCAATTGGGTTTATATTTGGCCAATTTGGCGGCCACTGGTTTTTTGTGATGAAATCTGGACAGTTGGCTCGCAGCCTATTCCGTGCGCTGCATGCACTGTGTGTGCTGGCGCGTCAACTTGCTGAAAGATGAACCCGTTGGGCAGCCGGCGATTGCTTTAAAAGAACGATTATTAAGTGATAATTTATAAACAAAATAAATCACTGTTTATCAAAACGTCACTGTGATGTCATCGGCGGTAACATGGTAACCGGGTTTTTGAAAATTAAATAGCATTTTTCGCTTGAACATTTTAGTGCTGAAAATCGGTAGGCGGTCATGTTAAAAATTTCGTGATTTTTTAACAAAATCAAATTTTATTTGGCAGCTAGAAGATTTCACTAAATAAAGCTGTATAATTTCAAATTAAAATCCTAAGCAGTTGCTGAGGAAACAGTGAAAAACTTTATGGGGCTACTTTTTTGCCGTACCCTGTAATGCAGATTCTGAAATCGGAAGTATCACATTGCAGGGTCACTAATCTCGGTGAAGATGCTGATGTGCTGAATCATATGTGGTGATGTATTTTCCAATAATCTACATAGGTCTGTCTGTCTCTGTTGTGTTTGCTAGGGCCTGCTGCATCTGTGGGTGATGATCGTGCTTTTAACCTACCAGCCGGAGATTCACGGCAACCTCGCAGCCGTACCGCACGAAACTCAGTAGACTCTGAAGAGCCATCTCCATGGCCTCGGTCTTGGCCTCATGCTTCTGGCCTCGGCTTTGACCTTGGCTTCATGGTTCTGGTTTTGGCCTCGGTCCCAGTAATCTGATGAGATCTGTGTTTCTTTGTCTATCTTCTCCGAGAGCCAGTACTGGGTAAACAGTGGCGTCGTGGCGGCCCGGCGGGAGGATAGTGATTTGCTTCTCAGAGTTTTAGGCAGTTGGAAAGTTTTTTTGTCAGAAATTTTTTGTTGCATATGCAGAATTTGGGGCTGAAAGCCAGCCACACATTTTGGGGAAATTCCAGGGTTGATTTGGAATTTGTAGTGCCTTGTCGGTGATCTGCAGCTGTCTGTTGGAATTCTATTGGAAATTTGCGGTGTCTGTCAGCAAAGTGCAACTTCCTGTCCTGTCTACTTTCTTAACCCAAGATGTCGCTGAGAGTCGTCACATTCCACACAGCTGACTATATCACTGACTGATCTCCTTGGCTGCTGCGGCTTAAGTATACACCAGCCAGCTGTTATTTCAGTCTGTTAAGGCAGTGTCAGTCAAGACTAGGGTAGCTTGCTTGGTATATTGTTATTGGGGCATTGGTCAGGATTGCAGAAACCCGGTTTTTTACAGAAGCTCAGCCTGGTGGGTTTTGTTGGGTTTCGGTTTTGGGGATTCTGAAAGTTTTTTTGTAAAAGTATCGGCTTGCCAGGTTCTGGGATTGGCACTGACGTGTGGAGTTGATATCTGGGTAGTGTGTGTGCATGCCAGCTTAGTTGTAAGTTCGTCTGTCTGCTTGTAACACATATTGATGGCTGTAAGTGTCGGTGCCAGACAGTTGTTTTGGCAGCGTGGTTTTTATGGGATTTTTCACCAGAGTAGCAGCAGCTGTTTGACATCGTTCTTATGTGAAATGCTTAAGTGTTCAGTGGCTTCTATCCCCCAAATCAGGAATCAAAATCGGGTGCAACTTCCCCCCCCAGTTTTGGACTGAGGTCCCCCTTAATTTCTGACTCAAGTTTTCCCCTTTATTTTGGGCTTTTTTTCCCTCTAGGGACAATGTTTTGTTAAGGGTGTAGTTTGCCCAGTGAAAAATAGGGGGG
>Ga0056128_1004181_pt1 | contig 18004 bp, 11 predicted proteins | sample WorMetLIZISLAND2_FD_71113 | JGI IMG/M metagenome (GOLD analysis project Ga0056128, IMG submission 71113) | Marine gutless worms symbiont microbial communities from Max Planck institute for Marine Microbiology, Germany - Olavius geniculatus... ... | reverse complement strand
GCAAGAGTTGCGGAGCCGTAGTCAAGCCTGGAAAACACCAGCGCCACGATAAGCGACTGCATCACGTCGTTTGACACAGATCGTCGTATGCTTCGTAGTTGTCGAAGGGCAGCAAAACACTTCGAACATGTCTGACTGACTTGGGTACGCATCGTCAGGTCAGCGTCAATGAAAATGCCGAGATCGCGCACGCAACTGACAGGCGACACGAGATCGGAGCCAACAGTTAACGGATCGAAAGGTAGCTGACTTTGTCGACGGGCTGAAGCGCACCACAGTACTTCCGTCTTGGATGCATTGAGCTGAAGTCGATTGGAACGCATCCAATCAACGACGGCAGCGACACAGTCAGCAACACGTTTCCGTAGACTGTCGGTGTCCCCGGGTCGACAGAAGCCGTAGATCTGGGTGTCGTCAGCGTATAAGTGTGGATATAGCAATTAGGCATAATTTGCAACATTATTTTAGTGACAATTCCGATAACGAAAGACACTTTTTTTGCTGATTTTGATCAATTATACGTTTTTTTGTTTCCTAAAACCAATTCTTATTCTAATTAATCGGCATTTTGCTCAACTAATTTCAATTCTAATTAATTTAAAAAATTAGTCTATCCCAGCAGCGTAGGCTGACCTGCGGTAAATGTACTCGTATCTGTCAGTTCGCTTCCAGTTGACAGATTCGTTCAAACTCGTCTCACACGGAAACTTTACCGTCTGACCGACAACTGCTGTGAGGTAGTAGTGATCGTCCGGCTTTGCTAACAAACCACACATCAAAACACTGTTTCTTTGGTATAGTAATTTCAGTTCAGTTCAGTTTAGTTCAAAAAGCTATAGTTTAAGTTAGTAACACGTTTATGTAACCGTAGGTCTGGCGTCGCACTGGCCATGCGTCACGGACTCAAGTGGTTTATCCACCTACGGGCTCAACGGCTGCGAGTGGGAGATGAGCACCCTGCCTACGCCCCAGCTGGGGCATGGTTTCCTTTACCTTTACCTTTAAGAAACATCAAGATAAGAAACAGGCAAACGTGCCAAAATAAGTTGACGCCATAGACCCTGCAAAAATTCAGTTTAAGATAACACGGCAACAGAAAAGAATAAAGGACTATACAGACTTAAGAACAAATTTACGAAATAACACAATTATAGGTAAAAAAGCAAGCATGAAAATTTTAATAGCTCTTCGCACGTTTCAAATAGACTAACAACCAAATTTTAAACTAACACAAAACTGACTAAAGTACTACACTTCTGTTAAATATTATCACAGAAAAGCCAAAAAAAAACACAAGTCACGAAAAGCACGATGTCCAAAATGACAATAACCAATGGGGTGATTGCGTCCCTATCCCTAGCAGTAACAACACGTAATATTGCTGGATTTTCATGCCGGTGACATTAGTTTTGTATCGAAAAATTTGTCTTCAGGCTACACGAATCAAGAGTGGCATTTTGTCCGGGAAATTTTTGTCAGGAAAATTATCTTCAAGGATCATATCACAGGGGGACGTCTGTCGGTTTTCCACTGCTTTTACTTACTTAATTACACTGTACAAAACTTGCTGTATTCACTATTCCTCTAGGACTACTTGTATTACGTTGAAGTTCGTACACTAACATTCATAGATGAAAAAACGTTCCAGAAAAAAAATTTAAAAAACGTTAAAAAACGTTGAATAAAAATCGTTGGCCATAATTTGTTTAACCTCTTGCCTAATGTCTAATGCTGTAAGTGCAGTATAGCTGGAACTATAGTCTAGATAAAGAAAACGTTATTTAGTTTCAATTTAACCGTATTGTCATAAGATCATAGCACTAGACTGAAAAAATATACCAGATAAAACATTTTATTTGGCATATGTAGACTAACTAAGTGAACTACCATTACAATGACTTATTAATTTGTTACTTTGGATTTAAAAATGCTTCTCAAACTTTTTGATAGGATTTTCCGTGCACGTTTTTAAAGTAATAACTTCTGTAGCGACGAGAAAATTTGGTAGTTTAAAGCTTGGAGAAATGCTTTCGCAGGCGGTGTCATTTCGTCTTATTGCTTACCACCATCATACTTAGTTACCATACGTGGTTAGTTCTTACCGGTGACGTTAAGTTCGTATCGGAATCTGACACGGTCCTGTTGATAGCACTCGTATCTGCCTGAGTCTCTGGTCTGTGCGTTGTAGATTCGCAAACTATGCTCGTTCTCCCCTGTACCGAATCCAATCAGATCAAATTCTACGTTAATAAGAGAAACTGCTAAGCTATTACAAATCTACGGAGCGTCGCCTGCCATATGGAGTCACACAGCGTTATGTGCTACCCAACCCAAGTAAACTCGCTGCCAGACAGGCTGGTACTCGACTTAGCTGCCCCGGAGAAATAGAGGAATTGAGTTAACCTCGGTGTAAATTATACACCCCTGTGATACAGACGGACAGTCAGCTATCCAAGTAGTAACCATTTGATAGCGACCCGACTGGAAGTCGAACTACTGACCTGTTGATCGTACGTGCAACGTCTTAACCAGTTACACGTGTACTGCCAACTAAGACCACCACCAGCAGTGGTGTTTTTGTAATCCGAAGGTTCGATAATCCTAACTTAAGATATATTTACGCCGAACCTAACCCTTATCTTAATTCTAGTTGAAAGAAATTGTGCAGATTCAGTCAACGTCTGTAAAAGTGTGTGAAAAAACCTTGAAACTTTTGGACTACCGAACCTTCGCACGATTAAACCTTTGGATAATCGAGCTTACTCGACCATCACTGCCATTAGGCCTACTACTGTATAGTAGTATGGTGAGAGTTGTCCATGATTTACCTTGTCGCCGGTGTATGGAGTAGCGAGTTGTGCTGGTCGCGGTGAAGCTGGCGTTGACGTAAACGTATGTCAGTTGGCCGCCTGTTGTCTGCTGAGTCCAGGTCACTGCAGATGTGGCATTGATGTCACTAGAAGTTGTTGTTGACGTGTTGCACCACATCAGCACTGTGTCACCCTTCTGGGCCTCAATGCTTCGCCACCGGTCATCTGCTCCTGCATGCAACAAAACGCAAGTCCAAGTCAGGCCTACGAAAGCCGCGTATAAAAAGTTGCTGCGATTTTCCGCCAGACATGCAGTTGTCCGCAGTCTGACAGAGGACATCGTGAGTGCTCAGAAGTTCAATTTTGCCACTAAATTTCCTAGAAATGGAGACTTTCAGTCACACATTTTGTACTTTTAGGAAAATAGGTTTTCGACAACAGGCTAAAAATCAGGAGGAGAGTAAGCACTGTCTCTCTAGTGACGCCACTAGACGTTACATTTCTGAGTAAGTTTTACACTTTTCTGAGACAAACTTCCGAAACTTTCGACATATTCCTTTTCACCACTCGCCGTCGCTAAGTTATTAACCCTTTCGTGTCCGGTGTTGCCATATGGCAACAGTGATTTAAAATTTATATTTGCACATTTACTTATAGATTAAAAATAAATTATGTGTATGGTGTTTGGCGTCTAGATTAATAAAACAGATTTATAATGCTCCATGGCACGGAGTTTGTTAATTGCTGTTTTAAACATGATCAAATTAAATCAAACTGGTAACTTCTGATGAGGTGTTTTTAAGTTATTCATTATTATTTTGAAAAATAACTCAAGAGAGGCAAAGAAAATATAGTGTGAGATGATCATTATTTATAAACATGATGTAACCGTCAGCACTTGCAGTTATGGTGTGCTTTATGAACAGTGTGCCATTTTAGGTCTGTTGCCATTTGGCAACAATGGGCAAGTATAGATGAAGTTGCAGTATAATGGTGCCAAATGCATCAAAGGCAGACAGCACTAGTTATCAACCTGCTGATTTTGTCATTCTTCTATGTAAGTCTCTGCCCCAGCACGTAAACCACATTGTGTATTTTGACAACTGGTTTAACTGTCCTGAGCCACAACTGAAACTAAAAGCACTGGGAGTTTGCTCAGTTGGTACACTTCTTGAGAACAAACTTCGGGGTTAGCCTGATGTCAAAGACTGATTTGCACAAGGCAGGACGTGGCTCATATGACAGCAAAGTCAATGCCAACACTCGCGCTGTACACGTATCAGCAACTCAGGCAGGCGTTCATCCTCTGAAAACAGTGAAACGCGGGGATAAAACGGCCCAAAAGTTTGTCAAAGTCCAGTGTCCAGCCGCTGTACCAAGTACAATGCTCACATGGCAGGCGTTGACTTGTATGCCATGCTCTCTACATTGGGTCGCATCGACCACAAGAGCGTCAAGTGGTATTGCAGGATCTTTTACTGGGAACTAAACGTTGCCTCCATTAACATCTGGATTTTGTACAAGCGTCAATGCACACAGCTCGTAGTTCCTGAGTTCTGACTGTCTAGATCTACTAAATTTTGTTGCTCGTGTATAACGGTGCGTCGTTGTTGACAAGACACCAACTCTAGTTCAAAAGCGTGTTCGCCTGTCTGGCGCTGCTAATCAAAATGAAAGCACTGATGAGAGCGACCACCCAAAAAAACCGTGTCTGCTGCACCACTCCACAAAGTCTTCTTTTTCTTTGGTGTCATAACGATGCCGAGGCACGCTGTAGTAGCTGTATACTTGTCCTCCACAATTGTCTGTCGTTGGCCAGGTGTGTGGCCTGCACAATACCCCAGCCATGACAATTGCAGTCTTTTGTGACATTATCTAGCTATCAATTCCTAGGTCTTTCTCTAGCTCTGTTACCTTCAACTCTGCCATGTAGAAAACTATATCAGGACTATATCAGGCGACAACTGTCGCCTACAGTTGTCCATTCTGACGACATGACCGAAATATCTCAATCTTTTTTCCTGGATTCTTTCTACAATATCCTCTGTGATACTGAGGTGTGCTCTGATGTCCTCATTTTCATATGATCCCTTCTCGAGACATTCAAGATCCGTCGCAGACAGCCAATTTCAAAAACTGTCAACTTTCTGTTCATCTCTGCTGTCAATGTCCAGGTCTCTGAGTTGTAACACAACATGCTCAACACCGTCGTCGTTTCATACACCTTCACTTTGGTTGCTTTGCTTTGTTGTACGAAGTACAACTAGACAACACTGGACATTTGCCTATCCACAAGACTGGCAAGGGTCGCTGTGGTTATTGCACGAAGGTCATTGTCCGCACCGTTTGTGCAAAGTGTGGTGTCTGTTAGTGTCTCACCTCAGACAGAAACTGCTATGTGGACTATTACACAAAACTTTACATAGCATGAGTAGTTAAGCAATCAACATATTTTTGCTGTAGCTTTATACTGTGGCAAAGGTTTTTGTATTATTGTTATAACAGGACCGGACCTACTGCAAGCCCACTGTTGCCATATGGCAACATCACTTTATTCCACTTATGTGACTGCTGACTAAAAACTGCTGTGTGATTTACATAGTATTACATATACTAGTCACAAAAACTGCACCTGTAATTTTTTTCCTGTCATAAATAAAATCCGGGCACGAAAGGGTTGACGCTCAAAAAGTCACGTCGTTTGACCATTGCGTAACTGTTCTTTTCCTGCTTCTGAATTTCGTCACACAACTGAATTTGATGGTTCTTTTAATGTATAGGCCTACGTCATTTATGTGAATACTTTTGCAAGCATTTCTCGATTATGTCTGTGCAAGTGCCACATTGGCAGTTCGATTTTTTTCAACGTGACTGTCACAAATTCTAGTTAAACATTCGCTAGCGAATTAACTAAAGCAACTAACCGGCGATGGCCAGAGAACGGCTGCAGGCAACGAGCAGAACGCATAGAGGTACAGCGACTGCGTTCAATCTTGTCATTGCTGGCACAGTAATTCTACAAAAAACAAACAGAAGCAAAATAATTATTATTAGACAAGTTATTTTTAGCATAACATAAAAAATTCCTGCTCTTCCACTTTGCCATCCGTTCCCGAAACATCCGTCCGTAATTTTTTTTAAGCCCCTCATAATATCTATGCAATTTTTGATTCTTTTTTAAAGTTAAAGCAGAAAAAATGCTTGCGAGTAAGTAATGTAAGACTGTAAGTCTGCGGAAGGCATCAAATCTTTTTTTGGACGTCATGGGGGATAATCTTTTGCACACGACAATCAAACCCTCTGCCAATCGACAAATAGGCCTCCGGCACACAGGCGCAATAGGGAACAACCAGGCAAAAGTTCGCGTACGCCCTAAAATGCAACGTAATACAAAATAGCAAATGTAGTTAATGTTAAATAACAAGATAACGTTAAACACACGACAGTAGAACAGAGAAAGTGCAGGGCCTATAGGTTTCAATATCGATAGGGCCTATCAATGAGAAACTGTTGCAGTAAAGTGAACAAACTAACCGTAGGCCTATGTTAGACAGTGTGTAGACTGTCCGTTGCGACTGCAACACGTCGAACTCCTCGGCTCATTCTGCATATCAGATGAAGTCGACAATAATTCCTGACACACGCATAAGACCGGAACATAATAAGGTACTGCAATACTCAGTAGGCTAATTACTCCAGCAAATTATTACAAGGCTGCATGGTCAACGACACAAAACTGCTCGTCTTCAATACGAAAATACGAGATAACTAGTTAACGTTTGCTCGGCCGTTATACTGACAGTTATAGGCTAGTTTTATTACTATCCGTAATTGTAAGGCATATAGCCTATACGTTTAGGCCTAGCTTAGAGGGCCGATAATTTACACCATACCCTACGTTCAGTTGTAGTCGCTTAGAATGAGCAAAACGGATGTGCCGTAAATGATGCAGTACAAAGAGGTGCCTACATTTGTTGTAACACATGGTCGCTGAAGTGGGCTATCATTTCGCCCCGATAATATATTGCCCCAAATTCAAATAGCATCTGATTCTGGTATTAACTGCTTTTTGGTATCAACATATTCACAACAATTTGCAAAATATGTCTTGAAACTTGACACTTTTTCGTACATTGCACCAAAATTCGTCAGCGGTGAGGGCTTCGACCTAGATTTCGCAGAAGGATGCTTAGGCTTACGACTCTCTCCAGATCATTAGTCACCTGGGAAAAAGTTAAGGCAGTGAAACGAAAACTTAAGTAAACAAAGACGATTAAGCTACAGTGTCGGAAGCAACGAGATTTCGTCACTGCACATGCACTGTACAATCACAAGAGGGAAAGGTAAGAAATGTTAAACAGGTGATTTTTGAGCCGGGACCGAAAGACAGCCACGGAAGATGCGGCGGGAACGTGTTCAGACAGATTGTTCCAGCACAAGCAGCGGCGACCGGAAAAGCTCGGTCGCCGACCGTAGACAATCGGGTGCTGCTGACAATCAGCGATAAAGACAAGCTGGAGCATAGGCCTAGTCGCTAACGAGTTTCGACACCTGCCACGGTGCCACCTGGGACAGCTCGTCGATATATCAGTTTTGTGGTACCCGGTATATGGAGATGCCGCCTGAGCAACATAATTACGGTACTAGGCCTAAGGCCAAGGCTGCCTGGCGCCGTCCTAAATGACCTATACGTGTGCTCGCCGTATACTCATTCAGGATGTAAACCGGAACCGACTAGTTATCTTCCTATCGTGTCAAACACGAATGGTCGACACAAACACCCCCACTGAAAACCCCGATGACAAAACCTTATCACATCTTGGTAGTGGCTCGACGGTAGAGCGTCAGACGCGTACGCTCACGAGATTATTGGTTGGTGAACGTAGGCTACGTGAGCTAGCAACTGGCAATAGGGCCTAGATGGGTAACTATCTGCAGACAAGTAAACCATCTTGGTGTAATAACCAACCGCCAGCGGCCAAAGTCAGCTCATTTTTATCGTTTTGGGCAGGTGAATCGAACACGGTCTGCTTGGCAGTAGTTAAGGCGGATTGCACTTACCTGTGTCCGGTGGCAAGTAGGCGCCTAACACTGTGTGATCCCGTATGGCAGGTGATGTTACGTACTAATATACAAAAGATTTTCATGTTCTTTTCCCTCACGGCAATTTTTCCCCTAAGAACGTTTCATTATTGTACAAATTGATACAATAGAAAAAAATACGACGTAAATGATGTGGTTTTGTCTAACGGAGGTTTAATGTAGCGTAGAGGTGTTTGCGTCATGTGGGTTCTGTCAATATTCCGTGGAAAGCACAATGACACATGTCCCCTCTCTCTCTTAGCCATTCGGCGCAGCGTTGCGTCAATAATCACCCACGTTACGTTTATTTATCATAATCGTCAGCTGCTGCTTTATTTGTTGCAATATTTAAACATTTTCTTGACGAAAATGAAGCAGTTTTTCGTGGCTCTGTTTCTACACGGTTTTGCTGCTGCAGCAATTAGCCAGCAACTGGCATCTGACGGTTTGTTTGCTATGTATAGCTGTAGCGAAAAATATTCTATCTTATAGCTATTCTTTTGTAATATATAGGCCTACACAAACAAAGTTGAAACAACGTTACGTGCGCAGAGCATCTGATAAAATTTAATGTTAGGCTACTTATGATAATTATAGGGAAACATGGGAAAAACGTTTTTTTATAAAGCATATTTTTACTGAAACGTGTGTAAACACTAAACAAAAAACGTGATGTTTTTTGTTGACAAGTCTTTTGCTTTATAATACAGTTTTTTCGGATCATTATCAAACAGTTGGCATCAAAAATATTGTGCATAGCTGGGTACAGTATGACAGAAGAAATAACTGAATTTATATACAAAAACGCTATATATGTATTTAATCAGTACAATGATAATTTTTGACGTTACATGATATTTTGTACCTCGCTTGTTACGCTAGATTCGACTTTACCCAGATCAATCAACTCGTTGGCAAACCATAAGATCACAACGGCATTAACATCACCGGTGACAAGCGAATCATCGGCTGATCATATGACAGACTTGGGATCGACATTGGAGGCGACAACCGAATCATCAGTAGATCATGAGATCGGTTTAAGATTAACATCAACCACGACCACCAAATTACCACTTGCAGAAGGACATAGTACCGCTCAGCATCAGAGCATAGTGGCGACTGTCGGGAGTTCAGTTAACCTATCTTGTGCTACGGACAATGAGCACACACCGTTCTGGGACTACTATCCACTCGGCCGGTCACACGTTACCATTTACAACGGCGGTCAACACAGGTAGCATAGTGTTATTTCAAGAGCACAATGTCACAACGATTTTTGCTGTTTTATAGGACTGATATCATCACGTCGTCCTTACACACAGTTGTATACTGGTAAGCTTTTTACATATATATTTGCTGTTTTATTGCCAAAAGTCGTGGAATAAGCCTGACGCAAGTAAAAAGCGCTATAGCAGGATCCGTATCTTTACCTTTTACCTTTTCAAGGCAGAGCAGTATACCTCTGGTTGGGTACAGAATATTGGATGTGTCTACTACTGCTGCTGCTCCTACTACGCTGCTGCTCGTTATACCTGGAAATCAAGGTTGGCTGTGGTAGACTTCGACTGACGTCATCTAATTGTCAAACCCTCAACCCGCACCTCCGTCAGATGCAAGGATCTTGATGATATTTGATGTACAAGCCGAGGTGTAACCCGATTTGTCTTATATTTTGTTGCCATGGCAACAAGGGTCGATCGGGTTAAAATTCAGTTAGCAGCATTTGATGGCCAATTTCCGAAAACTTTCCCACAGATGCAAAAAAATCTCGCAGATATTTCTTACATAAGCCCACTTATAGCCAATTTTGTCCCGAATTTCGTTGTCATGGCAACGGATGTCGGTCGGGAAAATATGCGATTGGCAGCATTCTATGGCTCATCCCCATAATCCCTCTATAAACGCGAAAAACTCGCAGAAATCTCTTACACGAGCCGAGCTATAGCCAATTTTGTCCAAAATTTTATTGCCATGGCAACGAAGGTCGGTCGGGAAAAAATGCAATTGGCAGCATTCGATGGCCCATCCCCGAAAACCCTCCTATAGGCGCAAAAATCTCGCAAAAATGTCTTACGGAAGCCGAGTTATAGCCAATTTTTTCAAATTTCGTTGCCATGGCAACGGGGGTCGGTCGGGAAAAATGCAATTGGCAGCATTCGATGGCCCATCTCCGAAAACCCCCACTGGGCGCAAAAATCTCGCAAAAATCTCTTACGCAAGCCGAGTTATAGCCAATTTTGTCCCAAATTTCGTTGCCATGACAACGGGGGTCGGTCGGGGAAAAACGCAATTGGCAGCATTCGATGCCCCAATCCCCGAAAACTCCCCTATAGGCGTAGCATAAGCACGAACATTATGTATTAGCTTAGACATTTTTATCTGGCTACTGAAGACAGATTATATAACTAAGCTAGTACATTACTTTGTGCTTATACTTTGGATTTTTGCTGTTTCACATCATCGGTTATACAACATTAAATACATTGTTTGCAGTTTTTTAATATATAATTGAACTGCTAAACGTAGGCTTATTTGAACGTACAGTAGGCTTACTGCGCAGCTGATTGAGTCGTTTACACGGTTTATCACACCTCTGTACAGACAAGTCGTATGGGAACTTATTATTATACATTACACCGATCTGCCAAAACACTGTTTGGTCACTTTATTAGACTGGATGCCACCACACCTGCGCACCAAGCGTTATGCCAGGTCATTGCAACGGAAGGTGGTCAGAGTCTGGGGATGAACTGGAGAAGACCTCCTGGGCGTCCTCGAAAAACCTGGATACAGCAGATCGGCAACGGAACACCGGCAGTCAGCTGGAGACAGATGTGGCAGAGTGCAGATAAACGTGGACATCGTGGGGAGTCGCCGCAACAGACCTCAGCTGTCTACGCGTCATGATGATGACGATGATGATAGTGACCATGCGTCTATCTGGCACCGTTACGGAGATATAGCGCCTCAAATATAGTGGGGTCACGAGTTTACCTTTTGGGGTTACGTGACGTCATCAGTCACGTGACCCCAAAAAAAGAGGAAGAAAAGGGAAAGGGAAGGGAAAAGAAAAGTGGAAGGGGAAAAGAAAGGGAAAAAGAAAGAAGAGAAAGTAGGAAGGTAAAGGGAAGGGGAATGGAAAAAGAAAGAAGAAAAGAGGGGAGGGATAGGGTAAAGAAAGGGGAAGAAAAGAAAACGGGAAAGGGGAAAGGGTAAGAGAAAGGGGCAGAAAAGGGAAGAAAAAGAAAAAAAGAAGGGGAAAGAAAAAAGAGAAAGGAAAGCAAGGTAAAAAAGGAGAAAAGGAAGGTAAAAAGAATGGGAAGCGGAAGGAAAAAGAAAAAAAAAAGAAAAAAAAGAAAAAGGGAAAAAGGGCAAGGGAAAGAGGAAGGGAAAAGCATAGGGAATGAAGAAGCTTAAGGGAAATAGAAAGAAATATGGGAAAGGGGATAGGGAAAGGGAAAGGAGAAGGGGCAGGAAAAGGGAAAGGAGAAAGGAAGGTGAAAGGAAGATAACTTAAGAAAAATTGGACGCACGGACGCACGGACACTTAGGTGAGTTTATACTCTGTCCAATGACAAAAAACAGTGTAATTTAGGTATGTAGTGACAACATGTCCGTCAAAACTGCCCATTGAAATGTACACTGCAAATTATCTAAAACCACACACAAGCAATATCGTGCACATTTCAAACCAACTGTGTTTTCCCACGAATCCGTGAAACTACATGCTGAATGCATTCTGTATGTGACACAGACAGGATCTGGATGCGAGGTTCACGCTGGACATGGAAGGATGTCGTGCATCCAAATGCGGACTTATGATCGAGAACATACAGCTCAGAGATGCCGGACGTTTTGTCTGCCTTCAGCCAGACTCCACAGGCAGACATCTGTCGCTCACTGTACTGGGTCAGCATAGAATTCATTGACTTGAGTAAGCTTATGCGTTGTTCTGAAAAGTAGGCCTACCAGAATACAAGAGAAGACAAGATCGACCACGAACAACTGGAAGAGTTCTCTAGAACGAAAGATGGGGTTCAACTGGGAGGAGGCAGAGGTGACAGTTCGTGACAGACACGAATGGCGTAGGAATGTGGTGCCCAATATGTCCACATAGATGTGAGATAAATCAAGGTCAAGGTCAAGACTTATGCCTTGTCACTTTACGTGCAACATATAGTCACAAGTCACTTTTTTCCATCTAGATCTGTCTTGTGCTACTGGTTCCGTCTTTCTCCAACTGTCTATTTAAAACCTACTGTCCACATGCCATTCGCCAAATCTTTTCCAGTTTTGTTTTTTGGTCTTTCTTTTTGTCCGTGACCTTTTGATGTCCGCTGTAGTGTTTGTTTGACAATACTGTCATCGTTTTTCTCAAGTTGGTTTTTGTCATTCAGCGTTTGACTAATCAAACAAGAAACAGGGCCTGAGTGACTGATTTTTGTTATTTGCAGAGCCTCCTAGGTGCTGGACAAACCTGAGTCTGCCAGGCAATGCACTGGATGTGGCAAACTCAGTAGAGATATTGTGTAGTGCTGCACATAGCGGCAGTTGGACTCCAGTGTTCAGCTGTGCCGACAGTTTGCCTGCCGGACACCGCAGCACCACGTCATCTGATAACACTCTCTTATACAAGTATGTAGCAAAGTTGTGTTTCATTGTATGTTATCAGTCGATATTGTGCAGCTGTAGACACAATGGCAGTTATATGCCACCAGATCACCAGGACATTCCAGCAACCACGCCCGGACAGTAATGCACTCGTATTATTTTTTGTTTTGGCGACGTCTCTTTTCTCCCTTCACCTAAAATTAGCTAGGTGGTTTGGAAAGCGCTGTAAACTCCCCAGCTGAGTCCGTGGCGTTTCATCGTCGACGACACTACTAGACCCCCGCTGACAAGAGAGCAAAAGGTCAAAAATCAGAGTTATGGTTATATAGGGTTAGACATGCACAGTTTTAGGCGGACGGCCGCATAATACGACGGCAAATTTTGGTTCGACTTTTGCTGTTGCGTAGACGCGTCGTTGCGGCTGGCGATATCCCGCTAGATAGTACCGCGCTCAGTTGTACACTGACGTTTAACGTCACCAGCAGCGGTCCCAGCGACGATCAGTCAGACTCACAGGACGACTATCCACTGCACGGTCGCTCAGATGTGCCGCAGTTCGACTTCGTCTGGAACACATCCGCTATCCGCATCGTCAACGCCACCGGTCAGTGAATGCTAAGCTTTCTACGATCGACGCTGAAAACTCTCGATTTTTCGCATAAGATGAAGCACGAAAGTGTTCACATGTACTGATGCAAAGAAGGCCGAAATGTAAAGAAAGAAAATGGATTAGATAAATGTTACATTGTCACTCTGTCTAAGTCGTGGCTGAAGCCAATACCAAAAGTTCGAGATCAAACCAAGTATGCTGCGTAAAGTACATTCGATCAAACAAAGACTTATATAATAGCATTCGACCGTGATTAAGATCAATAGGCTCGCACGCACTATTTGCGGTCATAAGACCAAGACGACAAAACGCGTTGTCTCAATACACCAAATTGCAGGCGCGACCGCCCCGGCGCCAATTAGTTTGGACGTGTGCCGGCAAAACGGGTGAGATATTTTATGTGCACATTCATAAGCTGCTGCAGTATATCATACAACGCACCTCTCATTAAATGAATACTCAGATAGATAAGCTATATGCACATTTATAAGCTATCTACAGGATATAGCCTAACAACGGCGCATCTGTCATCAAAATGTGTAGGCATCAATTAATATGGATTAAAAACTCACATGATGACAGTAAATATTATCGGTCAGTTCCGTCAATATAGCAGAATAATGTCAGCCCAATTTCCTTGAAACTTTATTGTCAACAGTTTCAACGAAAGGCTTCGCTTATGACTTGACAGTATAATAAAGTCAACTGTCCTTTCTTGGAACTATATTAGACAAGTAAGGGGCCCATCTTACAATATGGACTGGAAAGTGACTTTCGTTCGTTTTAATTCTGCCCAATACTTTGTCATTGTCCAAGTTATTTCCTTTTTCTGGTAGCTTCACTATGGTAGTTTGGACCAGTGATCGCGAGGACGCTCGCTGGTTCGACTTCGACTCCCGGTCGTTCCACTGTCAGGCAACAACTCTGGGCAAGTTGCTCACACACAATGTTCCTTTATCACCGAACAGTATTGGTACCGGCCTAATCGCCGGGAACGTAACGACAGCATTATAGAATATAGATGTTTGATCTACCATCCATAAGCTGAGTTGTGTTTGCGGAAAAAAGCACCGACCTCAAAGTCGCACGGCTTCGAGAGAGCATGCAGATACAATGGGGCAAGTTTTCGCTTGTTTGCAACCGCAGCCACTATGTGTATCAAGTGTATGCCTACAGAATGGTTGGCAGCACACGAGTCGTCAATGATAACGGCAGCTACAACGGTACAGCAGACCGGTCTAGTCGACATGCAGTCTCAACTTACGAGCACACAGCGACACCTTGCGGACGACGGACAACACACACCGCCACGTTCTACACACCCAGTTTCTACACCAGGTGAGTTGCTATAACCTACTACTCAATGAAAAATGTTAATACTGGCAAGAGCGAAGCGGGGAGGGACCGGCTGGGCCGCAATATTTAGGCATGTCTCGTTGTGGTTGTGCAGCCTAGGTAATCAAAATCAATGTCACAATGTTTCAGTGACAGTCATAGGCATATCAGGTGGAAATAGTCTGAAACAGAAAAAGTAGAATTTTTATCTCCTGCTTGCAATAAGCCTTACACTATCGCTCCACCAGAATGTGAAGTAAAGACAATATATTCGGCCGGATCTCAAGTTGGGTGTTTAGCCTACAGCCTTTTTCAGATCCCTTTCCGTCTCCGTTTCACACCAATCGACGCCTGCGACGTCTCGCTTTCAATAAGTGTTTCGACCTGATGGTGATTCCATACGACAGATGTCGCTTCGTAGCTCTGAGAGGGTTTCACACAAACATCCTTTTTTCAGAGCGGCTGAGCAGCTGCAACTTGCGTCCAATAAACAAAACTGTTTGTACGTTGTACTACTGCAGCGTCATTGCAAAGTCAGCTGAGTTGGTTGACGCTGACAGTACTAACAGCGGTCATCATACTGCTCAGCATTGCAGTCATTGCCACTATCACACTTGTGTGCTACTACCGGCGACGCATGCGAGCCCTGGCAGGTCAGACAGCACAACACTCCATCATGTTACTGTAATAAACGCACCTTAAAGTTGTCTTTTTTTAGTTACTTCCTCGCTTAATCGCTACCGTAACTAACTGTGTAGAACTATAGGTGGCATGCTGAACTAATCACTTTAACTGATCACTTTTGACCTTCTGCCAACAATTTAATACCCGGCTTTTCAGAAATTTATATTAGCTTACAACCTCGTCATTTAAACCGATATCTGTCACGCTATTTAACCGCATCATTCTTTGTACTGCTAAACAGTTTATCCTTGAAGTAAAGTAGGAATAAACTGACTGTCTCGAGGGGGGTAATCGTTTCAGTCATAATTTGTCACGTTTTCGAAATCTATTCGTACTACCGTTAGCAAGCTATGATATTTAGACAGGCTCTGCTGTGATTTGATTCTTTGACTGACTAGTTCACTGATCGATTGACCACTGATTGAATGTTGTGTAGAATCTAAGCCAAACACTGGGCGGGCGCTGCCACAGATACCACTTATCAGCATAACAAGGACGACATCAGATCGACATCATGACAATACCAACACACCGACCGCCTGGCGTACCAACACTCACCACAATGCTCACTATACCGACATACACGGTACGATTGTTTATTCACCGTATCAACCTTGCAACTATAGATGTAGTCAGAAATTTGTATTAGAGTCGCTCCTGAGGTCTTTTTCTTTTCTTTTTTTATTTTTTTTGCATTTCCTTTCACGTTTTCCCTTCCGTGCATTCCTTTCCTTTACCACTTTTCTTCCCATATTATTTTCTGTTCTGTATGTTTTTCTATGCATGTATTGCATTATCCTTATTTGACTTTTGGGTGGCCAGCTTTGATAGGCCTGTGCCCTTTCTTGCAGCCTGGCTTTTTCCCAAATAAATATTGTTGTTGTTGTTGTTTCATCTTTTTCCCACTACTTAAAATTGGGCTAAAAGGTCTGCGAGAGTGCTGTTAACAAACTCCCTCAGCGAGATTTCCCCCCGCGAACGCGTTTTCAATTTATTCGTACTAGCACGAGAAATAACTTTGCTTCTCAGTGTTATGATTTGATTGTTTGATCGTTTGACTAATGTTATAATGTGTACAGTTGACGAAAGAAGTGATGCGATCAACGGCAGAGCACATCACGCGGACGACTCCGGACACTACTCCGACATACACAGCATTTTTAATGCTCATAGCATTGGTAATAATCATAATATTGGTTGTCTTCAAACACCTTTGATTTATAATATGCAAAAAGTTTTTTTTGCATTACGGCATTTTATGAACCGCACTCATCAAAAGTCGTCGTAGTTGATTTTATTTTTTACCCGCACCGTGTTATTGCATACATGGGTTCGTGACGTTGCTGTACGCTACACTGGTTCTAGCTAGAATTTATCACAAGAGTAATTATTGTACTATCCAGTACTTGGCCGAATATCTTCGTTCTTCTCTGGTCGATAACTTCACATCCGCCAACAGTCTGACTGTTTGAATTTTATGCATGGGGCGCCGCTAGCCAACGATTACATTGCCTTTTTTAGAGCTGGCATCAACTGAATTATTTAACATTCAGTTTTCGAAAAAATGGCAGACGATGACGTAAAATGTTCAAGTTCTTTGAACATATTTTCCGTTACAGGTGCTAGGACATCGACGGCTAACGGACGTGGAACGGATGACCCATACAGCCACTACATCGACATCGACAGATTACACCACCACCGCCAGCAGCAGCCTGGTGATTCCCTTCATCATCGTATTATTGTAGCTCGTCGCTTTGATTACCGGTAGTTTACCGGGAGCATAGTTTGATACCGTAAAACTGGTAATTTTATACAAGCCGGGTCTCATATAGTAGCCGGGTCTCTAATACAAGCCGAAGGCATAAGACGAACAGCTTCAGACGAACAGACGGCGGCTTCTATTAGCAGTTTTACGGTACGTACGTAGATGCCGTGTAGTAGCTATCGTAGAAACGTACGTTGTCTTGACTATGGCAAAGGCGTCTGTCCGTCTGTGTGTCTGTGTGTCAGTCACACGTACCTTAATAGCTGCCCCATTAACGGACGAACTGAAATTTCAGTTCAGTTCACTTTTGTCGTTTTCTACATACCTTCGCATACACGTACAGTGATTGATATTCAACTGTCTATTTTCTTCACTGTAATTTTACCAAATTTGCTGTTTTACACGACGTTTGAGACAGCCGTTTTTGGCCGGTCATACTTAAGTAACGATCGAGCTATTGGCATGGTTGTCGTCGTCTGTCCGTCTGTCTGTCCGTCAGTAAGAGATTTATTGTGGCTAAGCTTTTTAAAGCGTAAATAAAAGTTTATACAGGAGTAATTAGCCATATGTGTTAAACTCGGGCATGGAAAATTTCAGCCATTTAGTGCAATATAAACATTTTTAAATTTGGGGTTGAATGGACATGGGGTAGAAAAGTGTGCGTTTTTTCAACGGAAAACTGGCCATATCTTGGAAACGGTGAGAGATGCGGCCAAGGTTACTATTATTCACTAATAGGAAGTGCCATACGCTCTGTTAGATAAATTAAAAACTGTTGACATTGGATGACCTCGAAGGTCACTGACAACCAGTACGGTCGGCTATCCAGGCGACAGATGAAATTTTAATTAGTGTTTCTGTGCGTTGTTTTATCTTTAATTCCGCGCATTTTGTTGCGAATGAAGGCTACTATAACCATCATCAGTCTGGCAACAACAATGGAGCGTCAGCGTCGATTTCAACCTATGTGAACGAAGGACAACATGACCACCAGCATGCGTCCTACCAAGCCACTACGGACTTGTACTCCAATCCACAGATCATTAATAGAGCGTATTATAACAATAACAATAACAACGACAACAGCGCTGACCACAGTCC
>Ga0056128_1004179_pt1 | contig 18006 bp, 8 predicted proteins | sample WorMetLIZISLAND2_FD_71113 | JGI IMG/M metagenome (GOLD analysis project Ga0056128, IMG submission 71113) | Marine gutless worms symbiont microbial communities from Max Planck institute for Marine Microbiology, Germany - Olavius geniculatus... ... | reverse complement strand
TACGTTATGCGAAATATTCTAATCTATCAGTGCCTGCGGTGACGTCATGACCCTAGCCCATATAGATCATGAATATTAATGGCCTAGCCGACGACGTCATCATTCTAGGCTAGGCCATAGTTTATAGACGTCATGAATATTAATTCATGGCGTCTATAGGCTAAACTCATGACATCATAGCAGACCATCATGGCGGCGCGTTTTGTACGTCGTTTTCGTAGATCGTCGACTTCAAAGGTAAATTTTTCCGTGTTGACAAAACACTGGGCGCCGATATTACTGTCAAAGTTATCAGCAAATTCTGCAGTTTCAGGAAAATGGATAAAATGTATATGTTAATTTTGGCGTCCACGGACCTTTAAAATGGTTGATTTTGAAAAATATTGATGTAAATCCACTTTTATCCGGTTGGTGCAAAGTCTTCAAAGGTTGGCCATTGGGCCTTAAAGGTCCATTGACCCAGTGGCGTCACTAGCCTAGCCTAAATACGTCATGAATATTAATGGCCTAGCCTAGGTTGATGACATCACCGGCTATTCCATTAATATTCATGATGCCTATGAGCTAGTCTGATGAAGTCGCAGGGTGGACTGAATTTTTTGCAACGTAATGTAATGCCGCATTTAATTTGATATCCCACATTCATTTCATATATTTATGAAGCTCAAATCGGCATATTATATGTGCGAGGTTAAATGTCTAACTTAAATCTACATAAATTGCACAAGTGAGTTTGACCGTGGCCATGGACCTTTAATTTTCACATGAAATATGGGCCAGGTTGGACCACAAAAATTAGCGAGCCAGGTAGCGAAAATAGCAGTCAGAACGTCTTGCTGTGCAATACAGTGAGTGTGTTGGGTCAAATTATTTAGCCCTTATACACTTCTGATGGTCAGTCTGTTCATACATAACTGTCAGTGTCAGAAATTGGTTTCTAACCCACTTACGGATAACTGCAGGCCCATACGTTTCTTCTGAAGTAATACTGCAGTTTCTGGTGACTTGTTCTGTTTAAGGAAAATTGCAAATAATTGTCATCATTTGCAAGTAAATAGTGCCAAATATTAGATCTTGCTGCACTTTGTGTGTTTGTTACGTGATCTGATGTCTGTACTCTGTACATATTGTTACATCGACGCTGGCTCGGCAATTACTTCAGAACCAGCAACTGTTATCGATCTCACTTAACTGCAAAGGTTTGATACTTCGTAACACTGTTGCACATTTGATGTTGGTGTGTCAAAACTATTCGTTCTTTGTCTGCGTGTATGTTAACCATGTTGTTGTTGATGCTATTAGCCACGAGACCAGTCAGCCTGTTGCTGGTGTTTAGTACTTGTTGGCTTTTTGTTGTAGCATATTTTTTAGCTGTCTATGTAAATTTTTGGCTTACAGTCACGCTAAGTAAGTAGGCCGTAAGTGGCATTATGGACTTTTTGAACAGCCCAAAGTCGCACTTTGTAAGTCATGTTTGTTTTTAATTGTTTTTGATTGTTTAAAAAGATGCTTGTGTATGTGTGTATTGTACATGTGTTTCAATTTTGGTATCACTAAAAGCAACTGCAACTTGTTTTGTAGTATATATTCCATTACGTTAAAAGTGATCAAGTAAGCTGTCATGTTAATTCATTGAAATTTGCTGTCATATTCTCATATAATCAGCACTGCTGGTCAGACTGATTTCATGGATGTCAGGACTTGCTTACGGTCTGTTCTCGTTTTTTTTTTAGTTTTAGTTATCATTACTTTTACTAGTTTTTTTGCATCATAGGCAGTTTTTTTTTTATTTTTTTGGTTTATGATATAACTATTCCTATTTCAGTTTCTCTCATTTCATTTCCATTTCTAACACTGTAGTGTATGTGCTAGATTAAACTGACAGCTTGTCTCAGTTTTCAAGTACAAATCCATATTTATAATCATAGTTATAAGTAGGGCCCACAGTTACCCACAGGTCACGGAATTTTAAGCCGAGCCACGGAATTTGCCCTTTTCCGCGGAATTTCATGGAATTTTGCAGAAACTGAGAAATGACTGATGATTGGTATGATCATCGGCTTCGCAACATAACTAAATTGACTAACTATATCATGGAAAAGATCAAACTAACCTGCCTAAAACTGTGAGCCCTACTAATAACCATCGCAATATGGCACACAATAATAAACAAACACAATTTGACTTGACAGATTGCACTTTTGAAAAGAAAAAAATTGATAATTTTCTTTGAATGTTGCTAGCATAACTGAGCACAACGCCAGCTTTCAATAACTGAAGTTTATGCACAGAAAAGAGCTCAGTTTATTCACAAACGGACAGCCGCAGTTAGCCGCGGAATTTAAACAATTTTGCTGCAGTGAGCTGCGGAATTTGGCAAAATTTGCCGCGGAAAACTGTGGGCCCTAAAAGTTTTCTTTAACGTGACAGGTAGAGTGATAACAGCTGGCCTTATGGTGTCTAACATGTTTTAAGCACTATCTTTGCACTATGTCTTCGTTTTGAGTTCTTTTATTAGTTAAATACACCAGCAAGTAGCAAGATAATTTCTCAGATTTGTAGTATACAGGTGCATCTGTAACTCAAAGGTTAAGTAAGCTATCAAGTCAATCTAGCCTAGCTTAGACTGTTCACTTTCTGCGTGTGCATATGTGTGCTTTATATTATAACTGTGCCCTTACTTCTATTTCAGTTACTTTCATTTTATTTTTATTTGTAACATTTCAGTTCTTTTTAGTTTATGTGCTGGATGGAACTGACAGCTTGTCTGACAGTTTGCATTTTATTCATATCGTGTAATGATGTATTCATTCATGTTAGCGTGTTGTACTTTAACAATCAGCACAACACTTGGCATCATGTCTATGCAGTCGGTTTTATGTTGACAAAGTTGCCACAGTGTTGTCGTTTTTAGTTTGTGGTAAATTTTCAATCTCTTTAGAGCGAGTGTCTGTTGGTAGGCCTAGTTGTTAGCTGATTGATTTATCAATGCTTTATCATCGTGCAGTTGTATCAGTTTCGGTTGTTTTTCTGCCTATTTTGTCACTAAAATGCTTGTTTCACTAAATATTTTTGGATTGCACTGCAAATGTGTGATTAACAATTTGAATGACTGATACCCGTTAAGTTCAGTTTAGTCCACTCCCTGTCCTCCAGTAAACAGCATTCTGAAAATAATGTCTGCAGGATAACAGGGACGATTATTAGAAATATCATTATTGTTAATTATATATGCACACATGTCACATATAATGGAGTTATTACAATTTTAGGTTTAGCTTATTTTTCGTGTTTTGTGTTTCTGTAAAAGCTTAACTTTTTGTTTCTTTATTGAGTGAGTGAGTGAGTGAGTGAGTGAGTAGCGTTTAACTTACTGTTTCATTATTATGTGTTTGTGTGCATTCTGCCTGGAAAGGCCGCCCGTGAAATGACCTATACCGTGTCGGACAGGACGTAGAAACCCTACTCACTCACTCACTTTAGTTTAGTTCCTTATTTTCACTGCAGGCACACAGAAAGTTTCTGAACTTTGTCGAGGTTTAGGCGTCAGAGATTTTAAAATTGGCTGCCTTGTTTTGCAACATTAGGCCATTAATCATTTTTTCCGTACTTTTATCCATCGCCAGGCCAGGCAACATTGTGCTTCATGTCAAATTATTGTGGAACTGTTTCACAGCTCTTATAATTCCTCATGATTAGTTGAAATAATTTGATGTGCTTATAATTACCTCCGCCAAGGAGGTTATGTTTTTGCCAGAGTTTGTCTGTGTGTTAGCAAGATAACTCAAAAAGTTATGGAAGGATCTTTCTGAAATTTTCAGGGAATGTCGGGAATGGCAAAAACTACGACTGATTCAATTTTGGCGGAGGTCTGTGCTCTCCGAGTGCTTTTCTAGTATCATAATGTGCGTTTTAAATGGCTGACATTGTGGCAAATCATAATGTGTGTATAAATAATAAGCATTAAATTAAATATCGTGGTAATAACTGGTTTTTGACATCGTCTGTGGTGTCTTTTTGTTTTCAGTTAATTGCCGTCCCAGATAGCATTCAATATATACACCCAGATGACTCCCATATATGATGCTATATGGGCCTTCATGTGGTAATGCTATATGGGTGTGTCATATTTTTTGCACCACGAAAAGTTGGTGGGTGTCCATATAGGTACGGTATATGGGTAGTATATGGATGTTACATAATACATATGGGGCCCATATAAGCAACCTATATGTATTTTACATGGGTGCCATATATAATTTGTATGAAGGTAGTACTATAGGCCTTGCTTGGTCAGTTGAACTCAGTTCGTCAAAAAACTAAACCGTGTTCAGTTCAGTTCAGTTACGTCGTTTTGCACGCGCCATTAAAGCACCGAGCAAGGGCACGACCATAGGCGATTTTACGGGGGGGAGCACGGGTCATTGCGTCATCGTCGCTCGCAAGTAAGCAATGCAGAGCATTATAAATTGGTGTGCAGTAAAATTAGCACAATTTATACTCGCTACATTCAGTTTCAGGGTTTTTTCATGCCCAAAAAAGTTTGCCGCTAAGGCTCTGCTCTCTATATATACCGCCCCTCCCCAAGAAACCAAGAAGGAGACGAAAGCGTGCGTGAACTAAACAGAATGTGATTGAGGTCAATGATCGAGCTGCTAATGAACTTCTATCAGTGAAAAATTTATCGTTCAGTGCACTGGGTAGACACCTCATCAATTATGCTATAAACCTACAAGCAATCTCAAGTTCACAAGCAAGTTCGTAATCCACTGTTTGTTCAAGACTTCAAGTCAACAACTCAGCCTTATATTTTCAGTGGGACATCAAATGAATAGTAGGCCTAACTGATGTGGTACATGGTGAAGGCTGACTGGGCATTGGTATGTCTGCATGCTGCACTACACGTCCAGTAGTTCTTTAGCGCGGACAGTGGATGGCCGCATACCGATAATGCACTGCGGTATTATTAGGCGGAATCGTTCCTGCAGTACAAACGGTTCCGCCTATTGCTACACGTTTCTCCCTAGCGTGGTCTGGCGTCTGTCTCTGTCACATTCGTGCTTCCTGCTTGAACAGTTTGGTGTCATTTGGCAGGTACACCTCAACTGTGTGGTAGGCTACAATAACGTGTTAGCTGGGTGTCTGACCCCCTCCGAGGAAGGGGAGATGTGAAACAAAACATGCGATTACAAATTGCAGCCAAACAGTTGGTCTTTTTTACCACCTGGAAAACACAAACGAGCGATTCCGCCTTTTTGCCTAATTAATTTGGTATTTTGTTAATAATTACTTTACTTACGCCAATCAGCTGCCAATTCTGAGATTGTAACAGCGCTATCTGCGCTTCTGTCTCAAGTCGTGTAAGCAGCAGTAGGCTACGATGAGCAGGCAAAAAGTTTTGAGCTCGAACATACTAGACTACAATTTTTTCACAATTTATATATCAGTGAAAAGCGCGTCCTTTACTGACTCCTACGAGTCTGCTGCAGATATGACGTCATTGTAATTTAGGACGTCAGAGGGCATTAAATGGAAACGATCTAAAGCCTCAACAAAAACGTCTCGAGTCATTTATCATCGTGCATAGCGGATACCACAATGATCAGATTTTAAATTTCAAAACAGATAATGGTCGCTGGGGGTCTGGTCATTACTTTTTGCACAGTGGTCTTGATGTACGAAAATATACTCATGAACAGCCGGCTGGGTAACAGTAGACTTAGGACTGGACTGCAGAGCCGAATTTGGGGAAAAGTGCACGGGGCTTGTCCCAGCCCTTTGCCCATCAGAGGCCCCAGGTAACAGGTTGGATATCTTGATTAGTCCTTCGTCAACACAAATGATATAATTAACTGTTAAATTTGTAGTAACATTTTTCTGATACCGTCAAATATTGACACAACATCGTAATTGGCTAAAATGCCCTAATTTGCGGCTATACCACAGATTAGGCTATCATATATTCACAAATGCAAATGAGAAATAATCATAAACGTCTTTGTTGAGGCTTTCATAAAATTGGATGCCCCAGTTTGGTAAATCCAGCTATAGACAGAAAAAGCTTCATGTAACAACCAGCCTGATTCAAATGCTGCTTGCGTTAGTGCACCTGCACCAAATCATTTCGGCTTAATGCTCTATGACGTCATATATTACAATGACATCACTTCCATAACCTGCTCACGCGAATACGCAAGGAAGGTACCTTTTACGGATAAGTAGACAATAAGAAGTTTTAGTCAAATATAATGAGGCTCGAAACTTTTTGACCGCCCGCCGTATTTGCATGAAGTCGTTATTGACTCAAGCGCTTTCATTTGCGACTAACACAAATTTAGGATCTTGCATATTGTGATATGCAAATAAAAAAATTACAAACGTATTTGTTCACAAAATCAGATGCCACGAGGCTCCGCTTTTGTAAATCTAACTACAGACTAAAAATTGTTACGCAACAGCGAGCCTGATTTTCCGCTGTTTGTGCTATCACTTCAAATCGTTTCAGGTTAAAGCTCTATGACGTCATAAATTACAATGACGTCACATTTCCAACACATCCACACAAGTACACAAGGAAAGTGTTTTACTAATGTACAGACAATAACAAAAAATTTGGTCTAATATATCGAGGTTCAAAACTTTTTGCCCGCCCCTCGTATAGCTTCTAGCCTACCTTTCTGTTTAATCGCCCGCTATCAATGCCGAGTGATAAACTTGAAGGGAATTAACTATCACAGAAATATGACTGAAAACACTATACGTGCACATATAAACATGACAAACGTTGCGGCTAGCCAATTACAAGCCAATCTTAACCGATTATCGCAAAAAGTGAACCTTAATCAGAAGTGAACTTAACTGACTAAAGCAAAGTGTACGGCATTAAGCACAAGTCAGTGGTTAGGTCTTAAACTAAAACGAAATCTAGCCTAAAACTGAAACGACGCTGCGTACAAGCGTGAGAAACTGCGTTGTTAAAACTGAGTGAAATGCCACTGTAATGAATGAGACCAAAACCAGTACTTTGCGTTTTGGTTTTGTTTCCGTCTTATTTATCGTAGGTCTTAGATGCAGGCGGCATAGGCACTGCTGTTTTATAGATTCTGTACTCAGCGCGTGCGACTTTATTTTAGGACCTAGTTTTGTCGCGCAGAAGTGTGGAAAAGTGCGATTAGTTCAACTTCGAAGCAACGACAGAATAGTACTATAGAACACTGCGTGCCCGCAAGGCAATTTTGAGACGCTCATTTTGTGAACAGGTGAATGAATCTAATACAGGTGAGTGAGTCACTGAGCAGTACAATCAAATGACATTCTGCATCAGTCTCGGTCCAGTGAAGCACAGCGACCAGGGTATAGTGAGCACAATTATTCGCTGTCAAGCTACGTGCGTAATGCTCAATGCAGCGAGTGCTCATGCTCTAGGATAATGGTCTCTATAGGGACGATGCGCGAAGAACAAAATCGGTCTGCACTGATCATAACGACGAGAGGACGACGTGATTAATAATGTTGAATTGTCGTTGCAAGCACGTGACTCACAAGAGTACATATTTCACATTTTGTCACTGCAGACATTGAAGTACGCAGCTTACTTGTAGGCCTAATAACTGTAACGCACATTCAACACACTGCCTCCTAGGTTACTGTACACAAGCTCCAGAAAAATTTGCTGTTGTCATTAGGAGATGCAAATGCCTGCGGACAAATACTATCACATAGTCCCCTAATCACTCACAAAGAATGCTTGACCATGCCGGTGTACATGCTTGTGACTGCAAAACGTCTTAGACCTATATGCGGTAGATAGCTAATTGCCATGGCCTTCAGCATAAACGAATTATTCATTCATTGCGTTATGGACCACATCTGCAGCATGTACATGTAGGCGCCTCTAAAGACTTCGGATTAGCAAGGCTTTCACTTGCACGGGCGTTAACAATCGCGGCATTAATAGCATAGTGCATAGTACTTTTGGGAGACGAACATTTCCCTCCGGACGTTTCCCCGCCCGGACGTTTCCCTCCGCTTTTTGCATACCCGGACATTTCCCCCAACCCTACACACATCAGAAAATTTTTCACACTAAGCCTGAGCAGAAATTCCTTGCAACGCTTAACGCAACTCAATTTTTGCGATCGTCGCCATTGGGAATATTTCAAACAGATGCAACTTAGTCGGACTTGACACTTCTGCGGCGCAGTAATTAACAACAATTACGTTATTTACATAATCAAGGTAGCTGCTCAATTGCTGCTCAACTCTAACCGACGATCTAAGCTTATTTGCTCCAACCAAGTAAATGCCGCTTTGAAGTCGCTGCCGTGGAGTATATTTCAAAAACACGAGACGACTGAATTCGTCGCCAACGGCATGCAAGTGTTGCACGGCTGCGTTCCCGACGTAGAGGCAGACAAGCTGCAGACGCTCCTGGCGTATTTCAACGCAACACACGTCAACGGGGGAGCGCGGCGCATGCAGAGACCGGCTGCAGCAGCTGACGACGACGACGACGCGGCGCCTCTGTTCCACGCATCACGATACGTCCGCTGCCGCCGCTGTTCCCGGTGTCCACGTGGAACTTACATGTCGCCACGCTGAACGGCGACGACAGGACGAATAACCACTGCGAGGCGTGGAATCGGGGGTTCGCGGCGTTGGTCGAACACAACCACCCGTCGATCTGGTGTGCAACAAAGTTCCCGCAGCCAGATGCTGACGGGGCGTGTAACCTACAACACTGCTACAGAATGCACGTGGCCAGCCGCCGACCAAACTTCTCAAGAAGTCAACTCAGACTTTGCAGCGCCGGCTGCACACCATCTGTGCCGCACGTCGCGATGGACAGAAGTCTGTGGAGGACACACACCGTGCGCTTCGAGTAACAGTGACAGTGACACACTTTTCTATGAACTTTTACACTTTAGCTGTACATAATATCGCTCTTTTTTCTTTTAAATTATTTTTCAGTGACATTTAAATTACTAACTGTATATAACTGCATATATGTTGTATATATTTTATGTTGTGAAATGAATACATTTGGATATTTTGCTATTTGGTCACAAATGTATACGATTGACACATACGTACACTCAGCTAGGGGAAATGTCCGGGTATGCAAAAAGCGGGGGGAAAGTCTGGGGGAATGTCCTACACCCGTACTTCTACCGTATTACACAGATTGGCCAAGACATAATAGACGCGCACCTGATGCGCCGGATTCAGTGAATAGCGAAAAATATCTTTAACTAAATAGCTAGTCAGTATCACCGCGTTTTAGAGTTTTTCGTTAACAAAATTGGACTATTCACGATTTCTATAAGTAATTCGTAAAAAGCAATTTTAAATGTAGTAGCCTTAGATGTTCCATTTTTACGCGCGAGAGCTAGCATAGCTATAGCGCGTGCTATGGTAATTCTCTCCTGGTGTCTGGCACGTCCCGCTACCGTTCCAAGACCAAGTAAGATAAAGATTTCTGGTTTTAACCATATAATAGTTTGGTGTCTGTAGTATTTCGTGACAAAATTTCATGCTGCTGAGTAAAGGGGGTACCCACGAACAGAGGGACGAAATAGGGGCACTTCTTAAAAAACGTTATTGTAGCGCTATTGACTCGTCTAAGGTGAAAATGTTTGCATGTAGACACAGGCATGCTGCTTATCATAACAAGCACTGCCGACGAGTTCCTTAGAAAAGTCAACATCGCTAATCCTGAATAACCTTGAACCCCAAAAATAGGGGGTTCTGGTGAATTTTTCGCGATTTCAGGCTGCGACACATTTCAAGAGTGAATTGCGCCGAAATGGCTGGAGATAGACCAAGACAATTTGCATACAAAATTTTCAGCATTGAATGTAGATTTTAGCAATTTAAGTCTGGACCCTCTAGATTTAAGGAGACCTGTGCACGCGGGTGTCAAAGAGGGTAGCTCTCTAAAAAGTGGTTATTTATCAGCTGTTGGTTTGTCTAGCGTATGGTTGCAGATAGGCACAGACAAGCTGCATAACATATCAAGCACTGGCAACGAGCTTTTCGGATTGTCAATATTGGTGATCTTGAATGACCATGGTCCTCAAAATAGGTGTTTTTAGTGATTTTGGCGATTTTTGGCTGCAAAAGTGTGAATTGCGACAAAATGGATGCAAATAGGTCTAGACCAAAATTACCCGCAAACAGGAATTGCTATAGGCTCTCGCGCGTCTCATGAACATTAGCTCAGATGTTTTGTTTTTATACACGAGCTGCTAAAAACTCACGACTTTGAACTCAATTGGCAGAAATGTTTGATGCGGTTACCGTCAACACCAAAAGGTCTGTTTTGTACAGAGTCTATAATCCTATCGGTACCATTTGGCAGTTTGTATATTTACACAGTGTCTCAAAAAAACATCCCCGACATTTTTGACTGTAACTTTAAAACCAATCATCAAATTTTGATAATTTTTGGTACGAATATTTCTGATACAACTTGCCATCAAATAATTGTTTACTTTTCCACCTCACCCAATGTATGTTTTTGCACTACCTGGGGAAATCAGACCAAGCGAAATATGTGCTGAAATGAACAGTAAACCTGAAAAAATCATCCTCGACATTATCGATCATAACTTGAAGAAAAATTAGCAGATTTTAATAGTTTTTGGCAAAAATATTTGTGACACAACTGGCTATTAAATAAGTGTTTTAGTTTCCACCTCACCCAACGTCTGCTTTTGCACTCCCCGGGAAATCAGACCAAGCATAATACGTGTTAAAATGAATGAGAAAACGTCGATAAATTCCATCTATCGTAATCTGTGGGCCCCAGCAGCCGATCTATTACAAGATTTGACTGTCATGCAGCAGTGTGTTTACCAAATAAAGTTTAGAAATGTTTGAAGAGTTAAGAAGTGACTGGTACAGCCTGGATCGGTTTGAAGCAAGACATTGTCGATACTGCTGTCAATGAATGAAGAAAGTGTCTCCTTGCCTGTGTTCGCATATTGGGCCAAAATTTTAAGCACTTTTACTGCAGGCAATTAAAAAATGGACAACTAGATAAAGTGTCAGCCAAAGTTTCAGAAATGTGAACAAAATGTGTTTTTACGCATTATGTTATTTAAGCAATCAAATCGCATTGGATAAAAAGTGATATTTTGCTGGTTGTGTTTTCCCCAGGTAATGCAGAAACAAACATTGCGTAAGGTGGTAAACTGAAAAGTCATTTGATGGCAAGTTGTGTCAGGAATATTGGTACAAAAAATTATCAAAATCTAATAATTGGTTTTCAAGTTACAGTCAAAAATGTCGGGGATGTTTTTTGAGACACAGTGTATTTTGATTCCAAATTAAACTGACAGCAAGCACGCAAACAGAAACTATTTCAGTTAGGTGGTTTGGAACTAAGATAGTTTTTATTATTCTGACTCTTGTGTCGAAATAAAGTGGTCATATAAGCCTATTTAGATTGCACCAGTGGCGTAACTGGCGTTATCGTTTTCCTGGCTATTCTATATATTTCTTCTCTCGCTTTTACACACGTAGCGCATGAAACGCCAAGTACGCCGAGCTTGCGTCTTCTCAATTTGCATCAATTTGCATCCATTCTGGCGGGAAAATCTCGAAATATCATGCAAGCGGCGGCAGCAGTATTGTCTGACGCGACAATTGCTTGGCACACCTGTGCAGGTAGGGTCTAGAGTGTGCTGACACGGCATGACGGCGAAGCAATACAGGTGGACGGACGGACGGACGGAGGGTAATAGCTGTTGCCGCGCTCGGTTGGACTAGGTATGCGAAGCGGACCTAGGCCTACGCCAGTCCATTTGGCGCGGTCAGCCAAGTGTGGAAGCGACAATTGTCCGACGGTCGTTACTACGTAGAATTAGGCGCCGTTGCCCTGCCAGACTGTATGCAGCATTGCTGGCTGGCCCTGTGCCCCGTAGGCAGGTGCAATCTGCCAAGCCGGGGTTCGCTATATTAGGCGAAAGTTTGACGGCGCTCGTCCTTGGTGAGCAAAGCGCAGTTGAGAACGGATCGTGATCGCAACGACTACTTCACACGGCGTGTGGTGCTTCGGACGATCGCTGATGACTGAAGAAGTTGAACTGCAGTAGCAGGGTCGAGCGACTCATCAAGATTGCAGGCTGCTGTGGATTTTTTTTCTAGATTTATGCATATCGCTTTTACTAAACCGTGAGTTGTTATTATAGGTCACTTTGGAGACGTATTTTGGGAAAATTTCGTCGTGCAGTAAAAAATTGCACACCACTACTGTAAAACAAACATGAATAGGCCTACGCACTGTCAGGTTTTAATAATTTTAGGCTAATTAGCGTACTGGTTACCTTTTCGTGTCTGGGGGAATAAATAATGTTAATTGAGGTAAACTGCCATGACTCGGGCCTATATTTTTGTGTCTTATCATTCCAGAAATTTATGAAGTACAACTGTATGAAGTACAACTGGGTCACGTTTTATTCAATAGTGTTCAGCTTAACACTCGGAAAATGTCAAATTCGTAGCAGTCACATTTTTGGTCCCATTTTTGGCTAATCACCTCATTTTAAATTAATACACGTATCGTAAAGGATTGTTTGCTGACATCTGTTGTTAGGTCGTTTTTGTTCTAGAGAGATGGGTTGGTATGGGCGGTTTAATGTGTCAGACACCTGTTGGAACTTTGGAAGTCGTTTTGAGAGTTCGAAGTTGGTGCTAATAGACGTCTAAGAAGACATCATCATCGACGGAAAATTGGAAAAACTGCTTGCAGTGCGCGGTCATTGTGGACGAGTGTGATTCTATTACATGCTAATATTTGTCTCATGACTAGAAACACACTCATCCGCGCTTGACTTCGGCGCTTTCAGCGACAAGCCTGCTTTCTACCTCACGCTACCTGGCGGCTATGGCACCAAAGCGTTCAGCACGTTATGCTTGCTAGTACAGTTACCGGTTGCGTACGCTTACTAGTTGTTGCTGGACTCAACTATCGGTTTACAGCATCTCGTCGGGCACTTCTTGGACGTAGATAGGGTCTGATGTTCTGGTGTTTTCGTTTTGTTTTTATTACCAAATAAAATTACTGTAACAGCTCGTTAATTTAAGAATTACCGTACACTCTCTGTCACGCGAACAGACAAATGATGTGGAACGTGGAGAACACAGAACGAAGTAAGATAATTTGTGCTGCTATAAAGTCACGTCGTTTATGTAATGGCTTACCAATTCGCAGTTGATAAACACATCTGGCATCGATAGTACAAGTCGCTTATACAACAATCTTAACTGGTCGTAAGCGAAAAAATGCGAAGACATACGATTACAAATGCTATAGGCCTAAAGCGTACATTAATGTGTAGCAGACAAAAACGATTCAGGACACCGACAGTAGGCCTAGGCAATTTGTGTGTGACGTTTTTTTGTAATTTTAATATTAAAATATTCAAGTTGTGCTTGACACTGCGGTGTTTTCTTAACTGATGAATATTAAAATAATTTTCCGATTTTTGTAAGCCAACATTTTTTCGTCATGATGATTAAAATTGCTACTAACATATACATGTACAAAAACGAACTATTATTGCGGCAAAATATTTTTCTGTCCCTTACTTCACAACGTTATACAATCACGTGAATTTGAATTGTCATCGTTATTCGTGTGAAAAATGCTGAATCACTATGCTCTATAGCTGTTAGTCACGGTTGTAGCAGGTGTGGTATTTCGCATTGCATGCTCACAATAATGCTGGCGTGTAAGAATGCCAAGTATCTATTAGATCATCTGCCGTTGTAGAACCTTTCGAAATGTAAAAATTATGGTCGGCCAAAATCAACCGCTAACCTGCCTCTGCACATTCTAATATTAAGCATACACAGGCTCACATAATCTGTTTGATTTGTCCACAAAACAAACAATTAAATGCAAGTAACGCTGTTAAAAATACATAAAAAAATACTGGAAACAACGATTGCCTGATTTTGTAGAACAAAAATTAGATTTAAAATAGTTCGCAGAATAAGGTCAATTGCATAGAACGGTAGGAGTTGAATCACTTTCACGTTGAAACAGGTGATGTTTAAATAGGCCTACTTCATCAAGCTAGCACACGAGACGCGACTTACGCGGTTCACCAACTCTGATGCAGGCTGTAGTCAAGTCGACTGTTGTGGCCTACTACTGAGCATAATTCGCCGTTTCATTCGTTTCTTTCATTACGCCCACCCACGAAAGTGGCTATCCGAGTTGGCGTGGGTGGCTAATTATGATATACTGATATAGTATACTGCAGACTAATGACAGTCATAGACGTAAAACAGTTTAGGCAACCGAAACCATCACAAAAATACTCAGCCAGTTGAAACTATAGGCCTGTTTGTAAATATACGACGAGCGTTCAAAAAGTTCGTCTCCTAAAGCCACCGCGTATTTAAACCACTTTTGCCATGTTCACGCAGTCTCTTTTGTCTTGAAACTAAACCTAAAATCAAAGTACGTAAATAAATACATCTACACAATTTGTGACCAGGAGAGTGGCAGCTGGTTGCTACGAGATAGCGATATCGCGGCACATTATTCGGTCATCCGTTGCCTGCACAAGTGAACAACTGGACTCGCAGTTTGCAGCTAGCAGACATAGCACCGCCCTAATAGGCCACACACTACCCGTAGGTCTTTACTCCGACTACGACTACGACTCATTTTCTGACCCTGCATGATTAGGAGGCTGAGTTGACCTGACCACATAATATGGGTAGCAACTTCAAGTTGCACGCAAATAACTGCGGTGAGATTTGAGCTGAAAACGACTCATAGCCCCATACGTCTCTCAAGCGCGTGTAAAGTCGTCGGTCAAAAGAAAATATACGTTACAGCAGATTGCTACAAGACACATAGCCTAATATAATTGTTCAGAATTTTTCAAGCACTCGCGTAAAAATTACGTGCATCGGTGTTTTTTGTACGTCAAACCGTCGGCACGTAAGAATAATAGTTGCTGTGTGTATGCGCATAATTGGTCGTCACTCATGCCGCGGCCCATAGATCATTCGGAAGTACATGTCAACGTATTGAGATTAGAAATCGAACCGGTTCGATTTTCCACGGCGCGCGAGCGACCGATCAGCGGCGACGACGGAACGCACGGCTGAGGTGAAACGCCCAACTCAATTAGACCGGGCTTAATACGCCGCCTTGCGCAGCTACAGCAGCTGCCCGCCTTGACGGCACTTACGGTCTGTGACGATCCGTGTACCGCATTTGATGATGGATCGAGACGATTCGTGCACCATTCCGATCGAATGCTGCCTTGTGCGAAATAGGCAAATGCAGAAAATCTATTGTAGGCTTCGGTGCATAGGCTCTGACTTGGTTCTAGTCATATATTACATACGCTGTGTCCGGAAAAAAGTAACCTCTAGACATCGTACAATAGAAATGTCAAATCTGAACGAATTTAAATAGAATGTGTACGCCTTATTTTTAATAAATTGCTGAAGCGATCACCAAATATCGTCGAAAAATATTATTTTTATTGAAGGTATTAATTGTTGAATAGGCCTATCAATAACAAAATATCTCCGTTACCAATATGGCGTTACGTAAGTAAACCTCTCTGTTATTGCACATTCGCTTGACTCTGACAAACAACATCTGATTCTAACAAAATTCTACCTTAACATTGCCAAATCTATTCGCAATAAAAGTGCAAAATTTCAGTCGAATCTGTTAAAGCAGACAATAGTTACAGCGGCTTTTGTGAGGTCACCCCAAAACACTTTAGCTTCAAGTCTTTGTGTCTATCGTTATCCACAAAGATCTAAAACTGAAGTGTTTAAAGGTGATCTTACAAAAACCGTTATAGGCTAGCTATTGTTTTTGGGGCAGATTTAAATGAAATTTGGAACTTTAATTGCAAAAACATGGCACATTTTTATGTGGATTTTTTGTTAGAATCAGTTGTACTTTGTTGGAGTTACGCAAATGTACATTAACAGAGGAATAACGCGATATTAGTAACGAAGATATTTTGTTATCGATATTCAACAATTAATAACTTTGCTAATAACTAACATTTTTCAACGACATTTGGTGACCGCTTCAGCAATTTATTGCGGATTAACTGTACGAAATTTCATTTAAATTTGTTTAGACATTTGTTGACATTTTTATTGTACGATGTCTAGGGAGTTGCATTTTTCCAGACACAGTGTATATGTCGCCAGTGACAGGCAGTGGGTTTTAAAGCTGTCTGCAAACCTAGTTATCGTTTACTTTGCACTTCTTGTTATCCGTGAACTGCAAGAATTAGCCACGAATAAAACAGTGCTGTGGCATGCACTCTCTGTCCTGTCCTCTCAGTATCCAATGCACGAATCGCCCTAATCAGAAGGACCGCACAAATCGTCCCACGATCGTTGTGATGCCCGCCGGCTGCTGCTGCTGCTGCAAGGCAGCAACTGTCATCCAGGCAAGACGACACAGTGCCGACCGACCGACCGACCGGCATTCGACTGGACAGCGTCGCCGCCGCCTTGCACAATAAATTCCACTACACAGCGGCCGGACAGACAGACGGACAGACAAACGGCGGTTTGTGATTGATACAGCACCATTGGTCATTGGCTGACGCGTACGTGCGCGTAGTCACGTAGTCATCGACGCTGTTAGACGGTGCCTATTGTGATGCATTATTGTACTGCTTGCCAAAATTGGTCAGTTCGTCAAACTAATTTATGTCAGTTCAGTTCGGTTTATTTAGGTCGTTCTGTACGCCGTTTAATACAGACAGACGGCGGATTGTGATTGATGCAGAGGCAGCCAGCGCACCTTGCACAGCTGACCGCGCATGCGCCGTGTCAGCGTGCACAGCATCCGGCGCGCAAAGCATCGCTAATCTCAGACACCGACGACACGGAAGCGGTCCAGTAACCGGTGGCGTGTTTCGTTGACTGACTCGGAATCACAGCGATGCTACTTCTGCTGGTGGTGGTGCTGGTAGCTGAACTGTCATGATGACGTCGAACCTGCAGGTCACGTGTTTCATAACGGCTCTGATTTCTACCAGCTGGATTCTGCGACTTGCCGGTAAGCCGCTTTGCTATCATCGCACACGTAGCATACGACTCGATCACTCATTATGCTGCTGACGTTACAGTGCAGGCAAATTTGAGTTTATCCTTAAAACGCTACTGTGATTGAACGCTCACTGCAGCCAAAATAATAATAAAAACGCCTTACTGCAAAATTGTTCTGGGGAGTTAGAATAGGCTATACCTTGTACTGTTGTTCTTTGAATAACAGAAAACAGAGGTGCGATGAGAGAACGAAAGGTAGGCGGGCTCCCATAACTGTATCTAACCCAGGGCTTCCAAATATGTTAATCCGGCACTGTTGCTGGTAAATGTTCCTAACGTATGTCAAACAAGCGTAATCCTCACTAACTTATCGGATTGACTAACGCAGCATTAAATCTGCTTGGGAATTTCAAAGTTACCGTATTCCGCTTGAGCTCAGTTACCGAACGCATTTTGGTCCATTTTGCAGTGAAAACATTTTATGGTTATCGAAGCAAAGAAGTCTTTATATAACGAAATAAGTGTACTATAACAACAGAAAGAGATATAATTTTTATGTCTTGTGTAGTGGATATAAATTGTTTCTGCATTTTTAGCCTCAGTGCATCACTGGGTGTTTGAAGTGGCCATCCCGCCCCTTCTTTCATGAAGGTCCATCCGACTCACTGCTTGGCTTGTTTTAACCCGCCGCGCATGTCTTCGGATGAGAAGGTTTTATGTATGGCGTACAGTACGTGCAAGGAAGCGTTTCTACTTGTAATAAATGTACAAAACATTAGTTTATACACTTGTTAACGGCAACATTTAAGAACTTGCACATCGAAAAAGGCAAAAATTACAAAAGGCGATATTGCCCGCATCACACTGACTGTGTGTCAATGTGCTGCTGAATAATATCACCTTTTGTAATTTTTGCTGTTTTCGATGTGCAAGTCTTTAAATGTTGCC
>Ga0056128_1004178_pt1 | contig 18007 bp, 9 predicted proteins | sample WorMetLIZISLAND2_FD_71113 | JGI IMG/M metagenome (GOLD analysis project Ga0056128, IMG submission 71113) | Marine gutless worms symbiont microbial communities from Max Planck institute for Marine Microbiology, Germany - Olavius geniculatus... ... | reverse complement strand
GACTTGGGTGGTCTCGTCTTCCTAGTGGGCGGTCGTGAGCTGGACAGTAACTTGCTCAGGTCGATGTATTTGACCTTGTCGCCGAGGTCAACGCTCTGTCCCTCCACCGCGCTACCCCTGCCATGTCCCGCCACTGCCGCCTTCGAAGCGTCGTCTCCCGGCAACTTCAGGATGATGTAAGTCGGACTGGACTTGCTAGTCTCCGCCGGCAGGGTTCGAAGTGAGCTCGGGTGAGGTTCGTCGTGGGTGGGCTGGACCGCCGGCAGCAGGGTCACGTCGTCCGTGACAACTTGCACGCTGGACGGTGACTGCTGTAGATACTCTCCCGAGGAAGAAGTCTTGACCGGCATCAGCAACTGAATAACACCACCACCAGAAGCATGCTGCTCGACTCTGCCCGACACCTGTACCATAATACCAATCTGACATCAGTTCTCAACATACAGGGCGGCCGAAAAAAGCGGCATAATAAATGTAGTTATTTATGTCATTGGGTAAAAATTTGTTTGCAGAGTCTACTGGTAAAAAAATTGTGAAAATTAGTCAATATATATCAAAAATATCAACAAAGTACAATAGCTTTTTTGAGGGGGGCACCCTGTATATACTGATTTTTTTGACTGGTTGATTAAATAATGAATTGATTGGCTGATTGATTTACGAATTGATTTATGTATTTATTTGTGTATTTATTTATTGCAACAACGACAAGATTACCGCATTCGTCATAGACCGAACAAGATACAAAAATCACTAAACAGTTAACTATTTTCATGAAGCTGCAAGGCAGTTTCTACCTGGTTATACCTGTCGCTTTGCTTCTTGAGGTACGTACAGAGCGACGTAATTAAACTGCACCGAACCGAACTGACATGATTTAGTTTTTGACGAACTGACCATTCGACAAGAAGTAATGCATTATAGTAGACACCGTCTAACGGCGTCGGTGGCCAACGTGACTATGCTCACGTACGCGTCAACCAATGTCCAATGAGCTCGCCTTGCTTCTTGCTTGCTTAATGGTCAGTTCGTCACAAACTAAGCCGTGTCAGTTCAGTTCAGTTCACTAACATCGCTTTCTACGCGCCTTAATGTGGACAAATTAAATGATGACAATGATGAAGAAACAATTACCGTGAAGCCACGTGAAAGAACAAAGCCTCTGTTACACGAAACTACAGTAAGAAACAAGAGACACTGATGCAAACCCCTTACAACGAAAATCATCATTTACAGAATAAGGTGATGCACAAAAACCACACCGTTCTGAGTGTTCTCAAGTTTTATCTGCATTAATTGTCCAATATTCATTTCATTTGTAACGAAATATCACGTTAAACGTAACTTGCATTTCAAATACGGGCAAACCCCAAAACCAATCAAAAAGAAAACGAAAACTTGACAGCTGCACGCATGCATTTAAAGGCAAAGGTTCAACAAAAGTGTATGCCTAAGAGGTAGGCTTGAAGGCCGTAAAGGCCGCAGTGTGTAAACGATTTACAGGATTTTAGAAATTTTACCAGTGAACAACTTACAAACGGTGGACATTTGCCAGAAGCGAGGAGTGGGATATGAGCATAAATTCACGGAAACAAATCGGCAGATACGCCAAACAGTAGTGTCGTTTGAAAGGGTGTACGGAGTGGCAAAGCGGGAACGAATATCTGGTAATGAAATTTCACTTCGCCTGAACCCGGGCCGCATTCTGTCCGAAACGAGCGTCCACCTGTAGTGGAACTGGAACGATGAAATCTTGAGCGCTACGCAGTGAGGAGGAAGGAATCTGCTGTGGGGTCTCCTGTACTACCGCCACCACGTGACCACCAGTCGTCGGCGCGAACTGGCCACCACCAGAAAAGCCGCTGCTTAAGACCCCTACTTGCTGACTGTCGACGGACGTTGTTGCCGCAGTCGCCTTGCGGTCCGCTAATCCGATCACGTGGATGTCCTCCACCAGTCCGAGCGACGGTGAGGCGGAGGTCCGTGGATTCTGCAGCTGGACGATGATTGGCCTGGTCTGCGATGACGACGGCTGCAGTGCGTCCACGTGGAAGCTGGAATAGTCGTCCACGGTGGTCAGGTACTGCGGCCTGGGCACGTACTGGGTGGTCTGCGGAGAGTAGGACACCTGCAGCAGTGATGACTCGATATCAGCATTTCAACTTTGATACGATATCGATAAGATATTTCGCAAAATATCGCGATATTGCTATCGATATTTTTTTCAATAATATGTATGCAAATCTTATACAAGCACAGGAACAAGACGTAAACATTTAGCAAGGCAGTACAGGCCCGTCGAAAGGGTGGGGTAGGGGGTAATCTACCCCGGGCCCCGTGACGTTTAGGGGGCTCCGCCGTCGCTCAGAAATATAAAGTGCATCTGAATGCACCGTTTTGAAAAAAAAATTCAAAATTTTTTCCCTCAGAAAAGGCCCGCAAAAATGTTGGGGGGCGAGAATGTTTCCCCGGTCCCCGCTGTGGCTCTCGACGGGCCTGAAGCAGTATGCTTTATTTAGAGAATAAAAATGTGTCTCTAAACCGTGAACTTATAATACAACTGTAATTAAATTACGACACCGTTAACTCGCCGCATTTGTAATCTTTCTTTCCAGTCACGCAGCGCAGTAAAGAATCTGTAGCATGTGTCGCAAAAATGTCGAAAATATCGCGGCGATATACTTGTGAATATCGCGATGAATCGAAACAGTCGATATTTTTTCGACAATACAATACGATATATCGATATATCGAAAACGATGTATCGATATTTTCGATATATCGAGTCATCACTAATACCCAGTTTACATCAGGAAACATGCATGAAGCACACATGAGGAACACTTAGAGCAACCTTAGAGCAAAGTTTAGCAAACTTGAAGCAAACTTCGAGCACACCTCGTGCACTCTTAGAGCTGGCTTTATAACGGTATATATTGCAAACATGCACAAAACATGCATGCATCTACGTGTACTTCATTGCGTGCTTCATATATGCTGGTGGCGTGGTGTAGTGGTAACGCGTCTGATCCGATCAGCGAAGTTACTGTACGCCGGGCCCGGTTAATACTGCGATGGGTGACTGCCTGCGGACAGGTAAACCATCTCGTTATGTAACCAACCGCCTAGGTCAACTCAGCCTTCCATCCCTCCGGGGTAGGTAAATCGAGTACCGGCTTATCTGGCTGGGGTTAAGGCGGGGCGCGTTCACCTCTGTCGGGTGGCAAATAACACTGTGTGATCCCATATGACAAGTGACGCTCCGTAGCTCTGTGAAGGGTTCGCTCCTAAAGAGCTATATTCTGACCTTCTGACCTTTACCTTTACTCGTGTAAACGGGCTATAAACCTGTAGTCGTGGGCCAGACGACGCGAGACGCGTTCGGCGGCGCGGATGTAGCTGGATGTTGTCGCGAGATAGTCGGATCGTGTTTAGCCGCGAGGAGGATGAGTCGCCGGCCGGCAATCGGAGCAACCGGTGGTGGCGGGGACTGGTGGCGAGGCGGATGCGCCTGTGCCGACGTAGAGGTCGAAGTCGGCTGCGCGCTCGTCCACGACGTCGTTGTCGTGACGCTAGACGCACCCGCCGTGCGCCGCCGCTTACGCCACTGCCGCGTCTGTCTCCTCGCACCATCAGCTGTACACAACACCGCGACACCACCGACTATTAAGGCGCGTACAGAGCGACGTAACTGAACTGAACTTAGACGGTTTAGTTTTTGACGAACTGGCCAATGAGCGAGCAAAGCGAGCCCAGCGGTCATTGACTGACGCGTACGTGAGCATAGTCACGTATCACCGACGCCGTTATTATATGGTGCCTAATGTAATGCAGTAGTGCTTGCTCATTGGTCAGTTCTTTAAAAACTACACCATGTCAGTTCAGTTCGGTTACGTTGCTTTGCGGCTGTACAAATGTACGCGCCTTTACACATTCTGCAACGTGCAGACCACTTAGCGGACTTGTGGCTTTCAGGTTGCCGATCAAATCTCACGGTCTCTCGAGGGTCATTTACGGGCAACATTGAGCAAGTTGCTATCCTGTTGTACTAGCCTCAATAATACTTAAAAAATCGAAGTAATGTGGCAAATGCGAAATCGATTTCCTCGTTAGTAAGCCTATTCGCCAGATGGCAGCATATGACAGGGACTCCCATCTAACACAATGTATTATCGGCCTATATACCCACCAATTTGTCGAACGGTTTAAGCAGGGCAGACGACTGTGACAGGCAGATGGACAGACGGACAGACAGACGACAGAGTGACAGACCACGCTACGGAGAACTGTATAGAAATAGGCGGAATCGCTCACGCATCATACTAATACACGCATTTATTCCTACATGTAGCTACTAACAGAAGCGGTGTGTCTACGGCAAATATGAACCCGATCTACATCTGCGGCAATTTTTCCGCACCAAATGCAAGATCGCCGACCTACCGACACCGGTTTCCTGTCAAGACCGGGACCGACAAAACCGGAAACATCAAAACTACCCCTACTACACAAACCCTAATTCTAACCCTAACCCTAACTCTACACCAATTAATAGCCCTATACCGAACTTTAATCCCTAACCTTATCCTCAACTTTATTTCCTAAACCTTAGCCTACGAGTCTACGACACTGTTTCCCGGTTTTGTCGTTCCAGGTTTTGTCGTAACACCGCCTCCACCGTTAAAGCCAACGGGCAAAAAAGCACACGGCCCACCTGTTCTACGATCTCAACGTTGTCGCCGTAGTGCATGCCCGGCTGGATGAATGTCGTCTCGTACTGGTCCTCGTCGAATTTCTGACCGTCGTCGAAGTCGGCGTAGTAGTCGGCGAACTCTTTGCCGCGCGGTGACGACGATGACGAACTGTTTATAACGTTCTGCAGTTCGGTGTCGGTTGAGCCTTCCAGCGGCAGCTTGTTGCGGTCTGTCTAAACACCGCAGATCACCAGTTCACCACAGATAATATAAATAATAATAATAATACATATATTTGTAAAACGCCATACGGCCGTAGCTTCAAAGGCCACAGATCATTACAAATCAGCTGAAATGGCAGAGTGTTAGGGTTAGGGTTAGAGTTAGAAGTGAAATTAAAAGTAGTATTACAGTTAGAGTTAAAGTTAGGGTTAGGAGTAGTGAGTGCCATCTCAGCTGATTTGTGCTGATTTATGGTAATGTGTGGTGTTTAGACAGACCCGCTTTTCGCTCCGAACGTCAGCATCCAAGTCGGACGACTTCGAAGTTTCCCGTCGTAGGTCTTCGTCTTCGTCGTCTTCTGTGTAGTCGTAATCTTGGCTCGTTGGCGCGGACTTGTCGTCGTAGGTGTCGTTTTCGTTGTCGTAGTTGTTGTTGTCATCGTTGTTGTCTTCGTCGTCGTCGTCGTCAATGAAGTCGGTCCTGGACTGAACGTCGAACCCTTCCGTTGACATCTGCTCGCCGTTCCAGTCCACCGACCGTCCGTCGCCGACCTCCCGGTAAACCGGAAAATAGTTGTTGTCTTCTACTGCCGACGCCGACGCCGTCCTGTCGGAAGCTGGATCTGAAACTGCCAGCGGGCTTGGCCTCCATGTCGCCGCGCTGTTTTCCACAGCCTCGTCATTGGCATCGCGCCGATGTCGATGACGAAGGTTCGCGTTGATGTCGTTTAGGCTTTCTTGACTTTTGTCCTGCTGGCAGATCGCCGTCGTCACAAAAGCCGTGGCGGTAACAAGAACCGCGACTAGCGTGGCAGCAGACAGCGCTGTCCATACGGTGGTATGCCACGCCGGTAACCGTTCCATATCCACACCACGCAGGTGCATTCAAACGTGGACAAATCTCATTTTACCCGGTCTACCACTCAGTCCAGAAACTTTAAATAATAAGAACTGAACTTCCCCAGATGTATTTTAGCAACAGGAAACGTGAATATTTGCCTTAAAATTGCTATCCGGAACTAATATGTCACTGCGCGATGTTTTTTCCTGTCGTATCCGTAACGCAACTCGGCGCGATGGCAAAACCGGCGTCAAATTTTACAATGGAATTGATCAAAGGCTGCGATGTTCATTGACAACGTCGATCGTTCGCGCAGTTTGGCTGGTCCCTGCGGCAAATTTCTTCACTTCCGGTGTTAAAATGCCGCTGCGCGTGCACGCTGCGTGCTGCTATAAGGCACGGTGAATGAACAGTTATGAACGCTCGTGTTGGTCATAAAAATTGCGTCGTGATGTCATTACGGTACGCGTGCTAGCGACATTGTCATAAACAGCGCTATGGACAAGACTACTATCAACGTCATTGCAAGAATATAGAACAACATAGGGTCAGCTCAGTACGGCACTAAGCAAAAAAGACTACATTCGAAATTTGGTGTTGGACAAGAAAAATGCTGGGGATATAACGAACAAAACGTCAGGACAACAAATAAGCACATGACGGATCAAATATTGACTAAAACAAGATAATGTTCATGCGAACACGGAGTCTGTCCAATGCATTTCGATAGTTTACAGTATATGTCCGTATAAATATAATCAGTTAGCCGTTTAGACCGGTAGAAAAATCAAACAGTTTAATTTCAAATTGTACAGCAGCAAAGATCCTTTCATCCTTCTGTGTTATTCTAACTAAACAACAGACATTGTCAGTCACGAGACCATTCGACTCGTCACTAACGCTTTACTATCGAGTTCCTATGGGTGGTCCATAGTGACAATGCGTCTATCTGGCACCGTAACGGAGTGATGGCGCCTCAAAGATAATAAGGTCACGAGTTTGACCTTTTGGGGTCACGTGACGTCATCGGTCACGAAAGAAAGATGGAAGAAAGGAAAGAAAAAAGGGAAAAGGAAAGGAAAAAGAAAAGAAAATTAAAGGGAAGGGGAATGGAAATGGAAAAGGAAAGGGAAAAGAAAAAGGGGAAAAAGGAAGAGGAAAGAAAAATAAGGGGAGGGAGAAGGAAAAGGGGAAGGGATAAGAGAAAGAAAAAAGGGGAAAAGAAGGGAAAGAGAAAGGGAAAAAGGAAGGGTAGGTAAGGGAAAGGAAAAGCCGAAGGTGAAGAGATGAGGAAGCGGAAAGGAAAGGAAAAGAAGAAAGAGAAAAGAGGAAGGGAAAAGAGGACAGGGAAAGGGAAAAGGGGAAGGAAAAAGGGTAAGAAAATGGGAAAGAGGAAAAGGGAAAGGAAAGAAAAAAGGACAAAGGGGAAGGAGAAGGGGAAAAGAAAGGGAAGGTGGAAGCTTAAGAAATGTTGGACGCACGGACACAAAGGTGATTTTATACTCTGTCCAATGCTATGCATTGCATTGGACAGACAAAAACTAATGGCAAAAGATTGCATTGCCGTATTTAACGCTATTATGCTTGGAAAATTAGGAAGCAATAGACTGAGGACAAACGATATTGAGAGCAGTCTAAAGGTCTATGGATGGATGACGTCAAGAAGTAAATCGAATTGAAGAAGATCAACAATTGAATGATGATGATTGAAACGTGCATCAACGATTAACGCGGTTTTAAGCTGGACAACAATTCGTAGAATGCAAACTTCCGTAGACGACTGTCGCTTTTTAGTTATATTCAATTTTTATACAAGTTATTTAAAATCTTTTTAAATGTTTTTACAGTTTGTTATATTGCTTTTCGGTAGCACTCAGTAAACGTTCGAATGTAATATGTCACGTTATTCAACGTTATTAGATGTCGTGGCTGCACCCACCGATTTCCTCGTCGGAGATTCCGATGAGCATCTTTTGGCTGACAAGCAAAAAAAACCTCGTCTGAGAAAATCGGAAAGAATGAGCATGCACATTTCGTCGATTTCTTTGGACGAGGTTTTTAATGTCAATGTCGGACAGCACCTCGGACGTGGAAACCGGTGCGTGTAGCCACGGCATGACGGAATAATGTCTTCAGTCGGCGCCGCGGTTTTTGTTCAACAAGTTGTTCCATTGGGAACTTCGCCGCGACTTGACGTGGAACGGTAAAAATGCCGTGGAGCATCGCTTACTGTTTGTTCGTTGGCCGGGCGTGCTTCTAATTGATCGTCAGTTCACGTCATTCTGCGGAGAGACGGCGTGTCATCCTGAGTCGAGCAACGACGCTGCAACTCATCAATTTTTGTTATTTTTTTACCATCGTCTTGCCGCCAAGTGACTGCAACGTTCTCGGATCGACGAATAGAGCGGACTTAGTGTTAACTTTTTAAAGACAATAAAAACAATTCTGCTAAAGCGACAAATTATTACATATATCGCAATGACAAATACATGTGTTTAAGTATTATAATAGTTGAGCTGCGTATATTGTTGGTCACAGACATAGCCTATGGAAAGAGATTGGATTATAAGCGCGATTTATTATTATAATAGCTTTAGCAAATACGAGTTGGCTTTAATAATGTTTTCAAGGCCATTCAGATATAAATTTTTAAAAACTTGAAAAAAGTGATCACGCTTCCTTTATTAGTGTAGCATTACCATGTTGCAAAATTTAAATGCTTATCTATGGACCTTTAGGGAAGTTATCCAATTCAGAACTGCTGCAAAGCCATTTACTAACAAAAAAGATCAAATATGCTAAACTTTGGTTCACATTTGTAGTTTATTGTAGTTCAGTTAATACATGTAACTTACACACTGCTACTGTGTTAGATTGGGGTCAAAATTCGGGGGTGAAACTCCAAGCCAAGAGATACAATTCAAAATGGTAGTATGGGAAGGGTTAATGAGAAATAGCGATAGACAACAACCTTGACGGCTCATCGACGTTGCGTGTACACGACCGCGAGTCTCAGCTGCTGAGGCTGGCTGGCTGCGATCGTTAAGAAGCAAATTGACGCGATTAACAATAGATCAGTGTCGGTGCTGTGGTCGTGCTTGGACGATTAATTCGCCACTCCAACGCACGATGACGTTGATGTGTTGCACCATCACAGGCAGCTGCGCCACCAAGCGACATTATGTTTCCGATTACTTATGATCCATCCACTCATGCATATTAATGACGTCCGGCCCGGCTAGTATACTGAATTAAGCGCACGTAAATATAAGAAGCTGCAGTGATTTTCGCATCCGTTGAGTGGCAAAAAAGTGGCTCGGAATACGAGAGCCACCAGAGACGGAAACATATCGTAAATTTCCAATATCGTATTTTTTTGAAGACTTTCTCTTTTCTTGTTGTTTCTCTCTCTTTTCCAATAAAAAAATAATGATCAATGAGGCTGCTATTGGACGTCTTCATTTGACTCTGTCATGCAGCATGGCCATCGCTTCGTCAAATTCTACACGGTGTTTCATACAAAAGGAACCTTTTTGTTTTTTTCTCATAATTCACTCAAATAATGATCAATTTACACAAATTTTTTACCAGTTGTAGCTGAAAAAATATTAATTCAAAATATTGCAACAAAATATGGCAGTTAATTAAATCTCGGTAGACGAATAACGCACCTGCATATGCTACGCTCGTGCTAATCATCGGAGTGGACCGCTGGCATGACGGAACTACACTGTGTCCAGAAAAAAGTAACCCCCTAGACATCGTACAATAAAAATGTCAAATCTAAACGAATCTGAATAAAATTTTGCTCATTTTGTTGATAAATTGTATTTCTTAATTCTGGCAAAATTTTACACCAACAATACATTGCCTATTGGCAGTCAAACTGTTAAATTTTAGTTAAATCTGCAAAAGCAAACAATAGTTACAGCGGTTTTCGTGAGTTCACATTACAACATTTCAGTTTCAGGTCTTTGTCTGTTATCCACAAAGACCTGAAACTGAAGTGTTTTGGAGTGACCTCACAAAAACCGCTGTAGCTGTTGTTTGCTTTACCAGATTTAACTGACATTCGGCAGTTTGATTGCCAAACAATGGTGCATGGTCGATGTAGCATTTTGCCAAAATCTGATGTTGTTTGTTGAAGTTACGCAAATGTGCATTAACTGAGGGTTTTACTTGTGTAACGCCGTATTGGTAACGGAGATGATTTGTTATCGATATTCAACAATAACTCCGCTAAAATAAAAATTTTTAACAAAATTTGGTGGTTTTTTAGAACTTTATTAAGGATTAAGTGTAAAAATTTTATTTAGATTTGCTTGATTTAAAATTTTTATTGTACGATATCTGGGGGGTTACTTTTTTCGGACACAGTGTAGTACTGAAGAAAACTGTGATGTATAGAATTGAAGTGAAGTGAAGTCTGCAGTCCACGAACGATAGCGTGTTCCAGAGATACTCAAGACCGATCGCCTGACAGCGAAACTAAAAACGCGTACAGAGCGACGTAACTAAACTGAACTGAACTGAGGTGACGCGGTTTAGTTTATGACAAACTGACCAATGGGCAAGCAGGATTAGTTCACGGTCATTGGTTGACGCGTACGTGAGCGTAGTCACGTAGGCCGCCGATGCCGTTATAAGAGGGTGCCTACTGTAATGTATTACTGCTTGCCCATTAATCATTTCGTCAAAAACTGAACCATGTCAGTTCAGTTCAGATACGTCACTCTTTACGCGCCTCAAACATGCTTCATCTGCTCGTAGCCTGGCACGTCAGGAGACATGTAAAACAATTAGGCCCCTATTTCGTAATAGCGTAACAAAACGTCACAAATTACAATGCTTACAGACAATTTTCGATATTCTGCATTCCGTTAGCTAGAAATGCTTGTTAGTATTCTGGTTCATTAAACATATGGAATTATGACAGACAGCGACAGAGTGGACAGACGGCTAGACGAATAATCACGCATAATGCAATTTGATACGTACGCTTTGTAGAATAACGACTGTCGGTTGCTACAAGCCCGAACTTTTCTCGTTAGGCAGACCTTTGTTACGAGGTGTCTGTCGTCTGTTTGTCATGTGTCTATCACGAATGTAATGTGGCTAAACGGTTGGTTTAGTGAGAAAAAATTATTACACGATAAATTAGCCTGGTTTATTGGCTTATTGCTTGCTGGCAAAATTTTACCGACCCAGTGCAAAAAAATATTTTTAAAAATTTAAGGTTGAATAGTAAAAGTATCGACGTAGTAGTGGAGTTAGTGCTATAACGACGTTGACAAATCAAGCGACGCGCGCCTGGACAGTTTATGACGTGCACCTGACGGTCACGTGGCATCTATGTTCCGGTCGCCATTCGCTGCACGTCGACAGCCACGCCTGCAGCTGCTGCGGCGTTACATCATGTCAATTTCGACTGCGATATTGTTGTATTATGTACGAAATCTGCAAATGTCGCCAATAAAACCAGCCCGTCTTGTACGTTATCTTCTCAGCCATTCGGTTCGGTACGGTAACAAATAGCGGCAGTGATAACTCGTTGCAGAATCTGGACGCCGCCAGTTCCGTTCCTTTACAACCAAGGCATCTGTTGTCGTGAGGACTGAGAATGCAGACTCAGTTCGGGAAGCGCGCCTTCTCTGTCTGCAGTCCAAGTATCTGGAACCAGATTCCTCGCCACACTAAGAACCTTTGCTATCCTGCTTCTGCTTTTCGCAAAGATCTCAAAATTTATCTGTTTTCGCAACTCTGCCATTCACTGTCGGTCTCTTTGTTCTAACATTTACGATTACGATTACACAAATTTTAGCGTTTTTCTCAAATAAAGACCAGTCACAGCGTTCCGAAATCTTTACCGAAATAAATATTATATATAGAAAACTGCGAGCAATTCATTTAATGTTGTATAACTGTTCATGTAAAACAGCGAAAATCAAAAAGTATAAGCACGAACATTATGCATTAGCTTAGACATTTATATCTGGCTACTGAGAACAGATTAAATGTCTAAGCTAATACATTAGCTAATACATACATTTATTTAATGTAGAGCTGTCACAGTTGACGCGTTAATTAACGCGTTAATGCGTTAATAAATTAACGCGCGTTAAAAAAATTAACGCGCGTTAAACAAATTAACGCACATGCGTAAATTTACAGCAGTAATGCCCCGCTAAAGGTGGCTACACGTGACGATTTCCTCGGACGAGGTTTATAAACCTCGGAAGGCCCGGTCACGTCGGACAACATTTCGGACGAGAAAATTGGTGCGTGTAGCCACGGCGTTACACGTTCAAACAGAAACATTTGCGCAACATCTTCGTTTGCGTCTAATAGGGTGTTTATACGATCTAGCAAACGTCCAGCAAACTTCCAGCAAATATATTCGAAATACACGTGCTAATGCTGGACGTTTGCTGGATAATGTAACTGTAAACATCCCATAAGTTACCTGCGGACGTAAAAAATTCTGAACACTATGCTCAACAGTCTACACACGTTTTGCGTTAAGGCATAATGGCAACAAGTACATGTATTAGAAGTCAGAGAAATAAAAAGGTAAGCAGAAGAATAGGCGACGGGAAAGGAGAAATTCTTCGTTCAAGCAGTTAACCGTTAAAATAAAATACGGTAATAGTTAAATAGTAAATAGTCTAAATACGTTTAAAAATAAAAAAAATTAAAAATATATATGTGTTTTTAAAACTTTTTTTTCATTTTTCTAACTTTCTATATTTTACAGGCGAGTCCCATAAACGTCTCGGGCCCGGGGTAATTTACCTCCTACTCTCCATCTCGACGAGACTGGGTGCGTTAATTTACGCGTTAATTAATGCATTAAAAAATTAACGCCTTGACAGCTCTAATTTAATGTTGTATAAGCGCTGATGTAAAACAGCAAACATCAAAAAGTATAAGCCCGAACTAATGTAAGCTTGTAAGGACGCCATAATGCATAGCCCCATCTAAGGTTACCCAAATGATTTTTGCTGTTTAGAGGACTTATATCATCACATCGTCCTTACACACAGTTGTAAACTGGTAAGTTTTTTTACATTTATCGTAGTATAGGCCTATCATGGGGGAAGTTTAAATGCTTCTGCTCAAGAACATATCTGACTTAACCAATAATAGTCGATTGAGAAAAGTCAGTCACTGTTTTAAGCAAAGATGAACTCCCGGTAGACGTGTGTCGTTGTCGTGATTATCAGTGACATGAAGGATTACTGTTTGATCGATCATCGAGATGAAGACAGATTACTAGGAATTGGCCAAGAAAAAATTTCTTTTTTTTCTCACTGTATTGCACCAAATACTGCGAATCTTTTCTGTTTATAAAAACAAAATTTGCATTGCTTAAATGTGGATAGATTTAATGTTGTCTTCGTTCGTTTTATGCTTTGCTATCATGCTATGTAGTTTTTGTACATTCAAGACGATTATTACATGCATCTTTTTATGACATCCCTTTTATGTATCTGCTGGCAATAACATCGTTTTCTTCGTACATGTGTCTGTTCGTATTTGAGGCTTGCATGAAATGCCTGTTCTGGTGCTGCTTCTGAGTTCTGACTTAACTTCCAGTTGCAAAAAAAAATCGGTGTGCGTCTCAGTGGGATCACCACGATTTAAACGGTCATGTCGTGCCGTAATACTGTAGATTATCTGCAGCTACAACGTCCAGACTGTACTTACATGTATCGCTATTGATCTGCAAGCTGTCTCAAAGGTACACACAGTGTTCCGGCTACTATACGACAACGTCCTGCCGAGATTGCGATGGACACCAGCTATAGCGTGTACTCGGTAAACTACCACCTGCAGTAGGCCTAAGCGCCACCGTATTGTGCGGTAAAACCAACATAAAATCACGTGCAAACCATTTACAAGAAACCCAGCTGTCGTTAACGTGGACCGACCGGACCGCATATCCGAACGCCAGCGTCCGACTTCCGGTCGCGGAAAGAAAGTGACTTCTCATACACGCTATGTTGACGCCTATCAAACGCTACAGTCAACGCTAGGATGCGATACGGCAAGTCGGCGCACGTTGTTGATGGCTAGTTGGCTACAGACAACAACTTTGCATCCAAAATTGCGGCCAAACCGCTAAAAATAAAAACATTAGTACTGTTGACAGCTTTTAGGAAATTGGCGTCCCCCTATCCAGCGGTACTATCGCCGACACCCTACGACGTACGGTTTAGCCAAAATGCATGCGTTAGAGACGACAGACAGATAAACGACATATATTGTACTTAAGGCTCGATTTAACAATTGTCCAAAAATTTTAAAACAAAGCTGCCTGCTGCCTATACACTGGTTAAAAAAAATTTTTAACCAATGTATAGGCCTACTATTTTTACAAAACTAGCAAGAACAGAAAAACGATGGCTGTTCAGTTTCCACCAGTTTAGTGGATTTTCTGTTTCTGGAAGCGGATCACATGTCCAAAATTTAATCAAATTTTAATCGATTAAAAAAATTAATCGAACAATTTTTTTAACGATTAATTGATTAATTAATTGTTAATTTTCGCAGCCCTATAAAAAAAACAAGAAAAAACATTTTTAAACATTTCATTGACTCTCGAGTCGCAAGCTATATAGTTACCCTTAAGTTCAGGCAGCGCGTCTGTGGCTCTCTGAGTTTTTTGCGTCTGCTGCGACTACCTCTGCCCTCTGCCTTCCCGGGTAACGTGCAGTATTAATGGCATTGATGGCGAAGCACAACTGTCGCTTTGCATTGCAGATTGGCTTGATAAAATCACGTGCAATGATGCAATTTTGTTCAGTTATGCTTTTAGTTTTATAGCGGACTAAATTAGATACGCGATGCTTTCGTCAGAGCTCTAAATGACGTCATTAACTGGCAATTGCTTTCAACGCCACCCGGTGCGGCAACGTCACAACAAGGTGCCTAACAAATGACTCTGGAGACCGCTACGTCCACAACTTACAACAAACGACACGTGCGTTTAGCCGCATTACCGTATGCACCTCGTCTCGCAACCGGGGCTTTATACTTATCATTTTCTTTTATTCTTTTCTTTCTTTTTTTCGTCTATTTTTTCCGTGTTTGTCTGTTCATTTCCATACTACTTTGGTAACCTTTCTTCAATCCGCCTATAGTCTCCCAAAAAAACTGGTCGAAACCGAGGCGACAAACATATATATTGAGTGTATATTTGAGTTAGAAAAATAACACATTTGATGGTTTAAAACAATCACAAGCCATCGTTTACTAAAACAGTAAAATGAAAAAATTGGCACACGGGACATTACTTTGCACGTCTTGGTAGTAGCTAGATATTGTACAACTATTTTTCAGTGTAAGTTGCGCAATAAATTTACAAAGGTGGAAAACCAGAACCGCGTAGCTTCTTTTCATTGTAAAAAATTGGATAATTTGCACTTTTTTAGAAACACAACAACATCAATTGCTGGAACAAAATCAAATCTTTATTCTAGTAAATGTGACAATATTTAAGTACAGTGTAAATCTATAACACGATAACTAACGAATCATGTTAACGTGTACGACTTGGTCGAACTAGAAGCCTTAAAAAGTGCTAACCTCCGCCGAGATTGATGCTGGCACCTGGCTAATAAAATTGACTTAATTAAATTTTTTTCAAAATTATGCAGATCCGGATCTCCGCATGCAAAATTTAACCACATAGTCCATTATGGTACGCCAACCACGCCAAACATTTCAACAAATAGGCCTACGTCGATATAACGTTTTGAGCAAACTACTGCGGAGACACAGACAGACAGGGCTGCAGGGGGCATGACCCCCTAACTCGGCGGAGATAAATTTGTAAATTTACTCTGGTCAGAAATAAATGAAAATATTGGCAACCGGGAACCAGTTAGCCAGAAATCATGGTAATTTTCACTGCGCACCCAATACTCATTCCACGTTGCATAGCCTATGTACAACCACATATTAAGCAGAAATCACAAACATTGTACAAATACAATAAATAGCAAATAATAAGCACACAACAATGTCAAATTATTGTCAAACACAAGTTTTAGTTTTACAATCGGTGCAAAAGACGATATGTTTGATATGTTTCATCGAAAAACGAAGTTTATGCCAAATAATTTTTTTGTTATCATATTTCGCCGCAAACTTCCACTTTTCGTTTTCTGTCTTTACTACTGTTGTTGCTGCTATTTTTTTCTTCTTTTCCGTTTTTAGCTGAAAATGTAATGTTAACTTAAAATTTAATAATACAAATCAAATGGCGCACGAAGAAATACTAAAGCCGTAGTTTATTTTTTTGTAGATTGTAATGCAACAACGTTTAGTGCGCATTAAAGCTCCAAATGAGCAATATTCACCTAAGCTAAAAAAACCGCAAATGCAGCTTCTTTTTAACTTCAAACGGTGCACACGTAAAAACAATAACATCTCGTGTCGCAGACAGCTGACGAGTGACGACAGACCATGCGGTGCTCCCGCGCTGGATGACGTCACGTGACGTCATCGAATTCGTCAGGATTTCCCCAGGCTCCACCAATAAATGTTGCAGCGTCTGACCACAATGAAGACGCGCTCATTGAAATTTACGCTTGCACTGGAGACGTGTTTTACACAAACAATGAATGCTGCTTTTCACTGTAAAGACACGAGGTGCTATTGTAATAAAAATGTACGCTGATTAACGATGAAACCGAATATTTAACGATAGTCTTTCACTTTGTCGATTTGGTTGGCAACAAAAATCGTTTAAATTTATTTTGTTTTACAGCAAAAACCATTCTTTTAATTTTCGAAGTTGTCTTATTTAGAAAAAAACACACATAAAACTTTAATTGTTTTAACATGCATGTCACACGCAGCGAATTCGATCATTCAGTCAAAAAAATCAATCATCATTAATCAACAAATCAAGTTAATCAAGTTAAGTTGCTGTAAAATGTACACTGTGAGGCATAAAAAACACACCAATTTTTTTTATTACAACTTAAAAACGAACTAATATTAATAAATTGTGGTACGAATATTCCTGATACAACTGGCCATCAAATGGCTGTTTAGTTTTCCACCTCAATTATTGTCTGTTTCTGCACTGTGTGAAAAAAGATAAACAAAATACTGCACTTTTGACCACTAGTATTGTTGTTTAATCAAAAAAACACACAAAACATACACATTTTGTCTATATTTTTATCATTTTAGCTGACAGTTAATCTAATTGTCTATTGTTTAACTGCCAACAAAAATGTTTGAAATGTTGGCCCACGAACATGAGCTTGGCTCGGAGACACTTCCTCCATTCGTTGATATCAGCGTCGATAACGTTCTGTTCCAGACCAATCCAGACTTCAGCAATCACTTCTAGAATTCATCAATATTCCTAAATGTTAGGCCTATTTAATAAACGTGCTGTTACACAATAGTCAAACCTTGTAATTGATTGGCTGTTGGTGGCCTCATATCCGGCAAGATAAAATTTTAAAAAGTTTTTTTTGTTGATTTTAATGCATATTTGTCTGTTTCATTTGTCTGTTCTGTTTTTACCAGGTAGTGCAGAAACAGATGTAAGTGAAGTGAGAAACTAAACGGCCATTTGATGGCCAGTTGTGTCTTGAATATGTTTACCAAGAATTATCAAAATTGGATAACTCTTCTTCAAGTTATGGTTAAAAATTTGGTATGTTTTTATGCCTCGCAGTGTATATACAGGTTGGGCCGTTTTTTGGCCCACTTTGTACAGTAGGCCTACCTTACTAATTTTGATTTATGCCTTATTGCATAAAAGCAAATATAAATGTCAGAAAAATAGCTTGCGATTTTGTCAAGTTAGGCTAATTGATCGCATTATCGTTGAACAGAAAAAAACCAAAGTTAAGCGAACATCTTAAGCGAGTTCCTTATTTTGTTCACATCACAAAAATTATCACCATTACATTTCGTGCTCAAAATGTTCACGTATTTTCAACACACAAGCCACCAGTGCCGCACCGTACGTTGAGTTTATGCCACTTATATTTCCAAAAAAAACTGAGGGATGGGTTTTAGCCTTTCAGGTGTGGTGAAATTTTTAACAATTGCTTCATTCCAAATTTTTCGAATTTTACTATGCCAGTAAAAAAATTAACAACTAATTTGAGAAAAGCTCACGAGACGCGCGAAAGCCTATAGCAGTTCCTGTTCGCAGGTAATCGTAGTCTATCTCCATCCATTTCGTCGTAATTCACTCTTTTGCAGCCAAAAATCGCCAA
>Ga0056128_1004171_pt1 | contig 18016 bp, 13 predicted proteins | sample WorMetLIZISLAND2_FD_71113 | JGI IMG/M metagenome (GOLD analysis project Ga0056128, IMG submission 71113) | Marine gutless worms symbiont microbial communities from Max Planck institute for Marine Microbiology, Germany - Olavius geniculatus... ... | reverse complement strand
TAAAGAGTTAATACTAAGTCAGTCTGGAGAGCTTTGCGTAAAGCCGGAGCAGAATGGGCAGAAATCTGGACCGTGGAATAACAGTTGTGGGTGGCCGAGGACAGTAAAGACTACGGAGGGAGGGAGGGAGAGAGAGAGAGAGAGGAGAGAAAGAACGTTAAAGTTCTTAATAAAATTTTCGGTAAACGTATTTCTAATACAGAAAACGTTCATAAAATGAAAAAGTTAAAAACGCAAAAAAACGTAGCAAAAGTGTAAAAACTGCACGAAACTGCAGAAACATAGCGAAAATGCTAAGCTGCCGTCGCCGCGAAAGCCGGGACCTTAGCCGCGAAAATGCTAAGCCGGCCGTGAAATTCACGGCTGGCCGGCTTAAGGGTCTAATTACATGAACGTCGTATATTATAGCATTCGAGTGTGGCAATAAATAGCAGCTGTCAAGACAAGAAACGACAATTATGTACATGCGTTTATTATCAGAAAAGCAGGCTGAGTAAATGGCTGTTGTTGCTGGTGCTGGTGCTGCTGCTACTGTTCAATGTTCTTTGCGCGGCGTCCTGCGAGACCGTGTTAATACACTGTCCGAATGCGAGCGCCGGTGTGGCCGCCCGCCCGCGAAGCAGAGCAGCTGGCTTCTCGCAGCTGAATCCCACACCGACGACGACGACGACGTGCGGGCCGGCGCCCCATGCGTCGTGGGTGGGCTTGGGCAACAGCTAGCGCACGGCACGGCGCGCCCCGGCAGGTCGACTCGAAACACGGCCGACCGGTGCCGCATTATACGATCGCCCCCAGAAAAAGTCTAACCAGGCCCAATTTACCGACAAAAATCCGCCCGCCCCGCAGCCGCCCGGGCGTGACGGATTTTTACCGGTAAATTGTCGGCCGGTGGAGATTATTCTGGGGGGTGGCGGCGATCCTATAATGGGGAGACTATTTACGGGGCCGGCGATATTTTAATAAGAGGGATGTGACATATCGATTCCGTGATTATCTTTTACCGGGGCGGGTTTTACACGGGAGAGACATTTTGATGTGACACCGGCACCATGCCGCATCTGTGTCGATGTCTGCCTGCTGCGAACACGCTTTAATGCGAGTCCGCTAAATAATGAACGACGAGTGCTGCTAGCTAGTCCATGCAGTGCCGCCGGCGTCGAGCACTCGGCCCGTCCTACACAGATTGCTCGTTTCACATGCAGTCGAAACCACATCAACCGGACATCAACTAGCAAGCGTCAGCTGCTTTCTCCAGCAGTTGCAATGCAACGCCATGCATCTCACTCGTTGGACACACGCGGCGAGGCGACGCGAGCTGCGGCGCTGCTGTGCACTGCGCGGCGTAGGTCGATCGATGGGCACTTGTTACGTCGCGCGCTCAGCGCACTCTGTACTTGTCAACCGGACCGGATTGTCAATCAGACACGACTGCTGCTGTAAGACGCAAACTCCACTACAGCAACTTGTTGCGGATTCGTACGACAAAAAGTCGTACAATAAGCTGTACAACATTCTATTGAGATGTTGTGGATTTGTGGTAGGGCCTACATCACGAACGTTCTCTCTGTAGGCTACTTGTCAACTGCGCACGGACACAAGAGTCTGCTGACGACTGGTGTTGTGTAAACGCAGCGCCGCGGCGTGGCGTGGGCGGCATACAAGACACTAAAACAACTGCAACGAGAACTTCCCGGTATGTCTTTTCGGCGCTCTTCAGGACCGGACAGGATCTGTGATGTATCACTGACAGCGGGCGACGAAACTGATGTACATGTGAAATACACTGCGCCGACAGGTACGTTGAGAGTGATTGCGAGTTGTGACGGCACGGCAGTTTTTACGCGCGACAGTATGTAATGCTTCGCGCGTCTTAGCTATTGTCGAGGCGTCTTTGTGTTTGTCTGTGGGTCCGTCACACTCTGCGATTGTATCACAAAAAGCCCAGCTGTCGCTAGGGTGGGGCCGACCGTACTGGTTGTCACTGACCTTGAAGGTCATCTAAGGTCGATGATTTTCATTTCATCTGAAAGGGCATATGCCATTTTCTATCAGTGACTAATAGTCACCCAGGCCGTATCTCTCACCGTTTCTGAGATATGGCTAGTTATCTGTTAAAAACGCACATTTTTCTTACCCCTTTCATTCGACCCCCAATTTGAAAATGTTCCTTTTGAAGTAGATGGCTGAAATTTTGCACGCTCGAGTTTAAGACATATAGCTAAATATTCATGTAAAAAGTTTTCTCCTACGCTTTACCCGTGAATTATAGCCACAATACATCCGTTACAGACGGACGGACGGACAGACAGACAGACGACAACCGTAGCAAAGGGTGGGACCTTTAAGCTTACAGCCGAGCTTAACGGTCGGCCCAAAAAATGTGGAAGCTAGGATTACGAAATCTTCACTGTGAACTGCTACAAAAACTCTATAGTTTTAGAATCTGTAAAGTTTTTTCCCGAAATTCGAAAGGGGTCATTCCGATCGAAGGCGCTAAATGAGATGGGGTATACGAAATCGCCGTATCTCAGAAACGGTGCGAGAGGCCTTGATTACTGTTAATCACTGATAGGAAGTCTCATACGCCTTTTCGATTGACACCACAATCAACTACCTTGAACGATATTGAACTCTAAAACAGAGGGTTTTAGAATTTTTTGCAATTCTAGGCTGTGGCGCACAATTCAAGAGTGAATTGCGCCGAGATTTTAGGAGACATGCCAAAACAACCTGCGTATGAAATATTAAGCATTAAACATAAATTTATCAGTTTAAGTTTTGGACCTTCAGCTTCAAGAAGTTTTGCGTACAGTGGGTTTTTTGCGTGTTTTTCACGCGCTACAGTTGTGCTGTAAGCGTCTATATGGTACGGTTGTCGTCCGTCCGTCCGTCCGTTCGTGTGTCTGTCCGTATCTAACGAATAAACCCTGGCTTTCGGGAAGGTCTTAGAGAAAACATTTTATACGAATAATTAGCTTTTTGTTGAAGCTTTCTGCGTACAAAATTTGAGGGATGCAGTGCAAAGAGAGCATTTTCAAATTTGGGATTGAATGGAGGGGTAAAAATTGTGCGTTTAAGGGGAAAACTGGTCATATCTGGGAAACGGTGAGAGTTAAAGAGGGGTCATACTAGCGGTCCAAACGGCCGTAGAGAGGGCCGTCAAAACGGTCGTCAAAAACACCAACCGTTCGAACGGTCGTACGGACTGCTAGTGTGACCCCTCCTTTAAGGCTAAGGTTGCTATTAATTACTAATAGGAAGTAACGTACACTGTTTTAGATGAGATAAAAATCATCGACCTTGGATGACTTGAAGGTCAGTACTGCAACAGGAACAGTATAGGCTGTAGCGCGTCTTCCCTAGCGACAGCTGAGTTTTTTTGTTTGTGTATGATACTGTGGCTACTTTCTGGCAGTACTTTACTTGACTGTATCGTTGTACAAGTCGTCAGTTATTCAGTAATAGCGTTGTTTCTGCTAAATTTAATATTGCTATAAATAGCTTACTTTTATATTATTTGTAGACACCATAATCCACTAACAAATTGTGAAGACGAGATGAGTGTACTTCACAAAAATTTTTTTTTATATTTTCGACACTTTGCTCTTTGTGAAACTGCTGTAAGCACCTAAAACAGTTTGATCACGTCGAAAGTAATACTGATGTACGAATGTAGAAATGCTGGTAGTTTGAAATAACGCACCGAAATTTACTTATAGTCAGCTGTGCATTACGGAAAGATGCTAGGATTATAGCCTCGCGATGAGCAGTGACGCGTCGCGCAAGATCTCAGATCGTATTATTTGTCGTATTATTTGGACAGTCTTAATAGGCCGCATTACCGGTTATGCTCGTCCGTCTGCCAATCTGTCTTGTATGGGTTCTTAACGCGAAAACAAAAAAGGTGTAGAAAAAAATCGACTTGACCAATCTCGTCGGCAGGAGTGATGAGTAGCCGACGTGTCTTATTTATAGGCGAAATCGCTCTGGTGCAAGCAATTTCGCCTATGGCTACCGTTTCTCGGTAACTTCGTCTGTCTGTCTGTCTGTCGTCTGTCACATCATGCATCTTGCTAAACCGTTTGACGGATTTAAGTGCGATTTGGCATGTACACAACCAAGAACACATTGTATCAGATGGAGTTCTCTAAGCCCCCACGGGAAGGGGAGATTTGTGAAGTCGAACATCCATATCCAAAACATGTAAGTGCAAATTGTTGCCCTTGGCGAAAACAAAGAAAACGATTTTACCTCGTAGGAAGTGACTTTCATCACTTGTCAATTTTGAACGTCAATGAACGACGGACGCCACAGTAGAACCTCTTCTTCGCACAAGATAAAAACAACTTGATAGTCGGCGGGTCGAAATTGAGTTATTTCATGTTAATAGGCCTATTCATCGATCCAGCAGTCATGGTCAATGAAGTCTGTACTGCTGCAACTTGTTTCCACTGCAACAGTGCTGTCTATAAGACATAGGCCTATCAGGTCTCTTGATAAATCATCTTCTAACAAGACATTGCTCCAGCGTTTGGAGGGCATGTATGCTAGTTTCCTCACAGTAGTATTTTACAACGTATAGTATACTGAGTGAATGAGTTTTTTAGCGGCACATCAGCACAAAACGAGCTGTTCATTTCATGACCACAAAATGGTTGATAGCGTTTAACTTATCTGCTAAAAGAAACCACGAAAGTATTTGACTAGATCAAGTTTATTAGGCTGATATAAAAACAACTTATATGCATTATTGTAAAAGTTTATATCTAACGAGCCGGTAAGCGATGTGACTTACGGCTATCGCAAAGTTGAAAAAGGTTGTTTAAAAGCTGGCGCACTTGGCTGAGACGAATGACGGAGAAAATGAACGGCAACGACTCGGTGCCAGTTGGCAGTCCTCTGAACTGATGTGGGCCGTCCAGAACGTAGAGGACACGAAGAAAGACGGACAACTGTTGGGGGCGAGTTGGGGCACTTGATTCCCTTTTTGACTCACGGTGTAGATATCCGAAAATATGACTGACGCGTCGCCGCGCAGTTTCGATTAGCGACAACTGAATGAGACTCACGTGAACAATTACTGTGGGTATTTTACATTTCCTTCCATTTCTTCTTTTTGCGCTTCTTTTCATTATCCATCGTTTTCCCTTATTTACCACTTCCCTTTTTGTTTGCCTCCCTTTTTCCCTAAATCTAGCTACGGCGTCTGCAGGGGGATTGCAGTAAAAGTGCAAATGTGTCATTGTGCAAAGCGACAAAAACTGCAAAGTTTCAGCCACAGACTGTAGTGTATAACGACACAGCTGGTATTTTCGTTACCGTACTGCCGTTCAATGTGGAGACAAAACGGCGACTTGCATTGCATTAAAGCTGAACCGGGCCGGGCCGCGAGATGGATAAATTTATTGGCTCATTCGACGGTTGCAGAAATTTCCAGGCATCAAACGCGCTTATGAGAGTCGTCGACCCCCGTACGCTTCCTGCTGTGAGGGCGATTGCCCGCACAGTGCAGTGCTGCGGAGCGCGAGCTGTCTTCGTCGTCTATACACGGTTCGACCGCCGACTCGCTACATTGCGTTGCCGCTGCTCTTTCTATAAGCTAATCCGATTATCTATCTGCGTGAGGCGGGAAAAGCAACAGGCACTGACCGACGTCATCCGTGACATTGCAGCAGCAGCAGCTATAGACGTCTCTAGACGCGCCCGCCGTACTCAAGGCAGCAGACCGCCCGTCGGTGTATCCGGCACGCGGCGACGTTTTTTTTATAAAAAAAAACTAATATGAAGGCAGCTGGCTGTGCTGGGTATTGATTGTGCGCAGCTAATGCACGTATGTGTGATAAAGCCCTGCACGAGACGGACGTGAATTACATACACTCCCTCCAGAAACCATTTCCGACGCCCCGTCAGCTTCGATATCACACCACAGCTGTATCCTCGTCAACCGTGCTCGCTCGAGGCCCTGTGTATATATGTCTACCGGTTTGCGGCGGGCGGGATGTTATTTCTTTCATTTCCTGCTGCATTAATCTCTGCGCTGTTATACGAGTGGAAGATAATGATGGTCTTGACTGATTGCGTTTGCGTGATAGGGCGACTTTTTTATGGACAGGCGATACTCGAGGTCCTCAGAATAAGCATAATTTCCCGGTAGACTTATCGCGCGAAGTGCTGACATTGCTGTATATGTCGCAGTTGTTGACAATACGAATTGCGCTCGACTTCGTTACATTGCAGACAGGACTGTATCGGCCGGTTTGCCCAATTTTTGGCATATTCTGAAAGTCCTTGTGTCAAAAACTGTCAAAATATCAGCAAAGTTTTTTTTGCTTAAAGCGCTGCATTAATTCGCTTGCTTACTTGTTTGCTTGTAGATGCAGGGCTTAATTTGTGCCGGTATACTGTCCGGTACGGGACGCCGGCACTTATTTTGGAGACGGTACGCCGTACCAACACTCCTTGTTGTCACAATGGCGGTACGCTGTCCATTTGCTGAGTTTAATAAATGTCGCAGGAAAAAGTACAAAGTTGTTACGCACCAGATGCGTTTCTCAAGTTCAAAGTGCGCCGAAACTCGACTTTGGCCAGGGTTCAATTTCCGCCCCGGTTTTTGCTCTGGGAGAGATATTATACAGCCGTTTGCCTATATACGAGTAGCGGATACTTAGGTTTCTTGAATTTAAGTTGAAAGTCTACCTTTTAACCAGCGCCGCTCGTGACATTTACGAGCTGTAGACCTACCGGTAAGTGTACAAGTTTAAGCGACATGTACATATGTCATTTTCCGGAGTGTTTAGACGTCTGGTAAGCATTCTGCTGGATTCCCAGTCACGTGCATGGGTATCCGAGGAAGTGAAGATGCTGACGCCGCTGCTAAGGCAGGACTGGATGACCCCATCACCTTTAGTATTGTTAATTTGTGTCAACCAGTTGTGCGTTAAAGAGTGGCAACAACTGTGGAACCAGTGTACATCAAATAAACTCTACAGTGTGCAACGGGTCGGTCGCAATACCAGTTCATCACTTAGCCGCTACCACTCGGTCCTTATCAACCGTCTTACAAGACTTACAAACTCTTATCTCCTAAAGGGAGAGAATCAACCGGTATATCAAGCTTGCCATTCTCTGCTCACAATCAATTTATCAAACACATCTTGGTAGACTGCACCTGTTACAGTGTAGCTCGTGCACGTCAGAGATATTATGGAGTGGACACACTCAAGGACGTTTTTGAAAATGTTGCGTCTCGCAACATCATCGCTTTTGTTAAAGATATTAACTTTTAGAATCGTATATATTGTTGTTTTACACAAGCTTAATAGCTTTGATCTTAGCAAGTATTTTAAGTTTGCTTTTAATACATATATTAACTGCTTTTAATTGCTTTTAACCATGCATGGCACTGAATGGCCTGTTTTGTGCTTATGTGCCGTTAAGAAACTACTCACTCACTCTGGTGACTGACTAACGTTTTTGATTCTGACATTTTGAGCTGAATAATGTTGTCAGCGCGGTTGCTTCTAGTCTGGGTAAAGTTTACGCCGATTTGGGTTTTTCTTGCCTGCGTTTTTTTTTGTTTTTTTCTGGTTGAGAGTCCGTAGACGACAGACGGGCGGACAAGGGCATATAAGGACGGCCGCATAACTAGCGGTTGTGGTTGATGGTGGTCTGTGGTCTGCGGTGCTAAGTTAACATTGTAGCTGTCTGTGACTGTCGCCAGGGCAGCACCGTATACATGAATTGTTTTTGTTGCGAGACAGCCTGCTAGTAACACCGGCGAAGTGCCTGTGTGGGCGAGGTGCACGGAGATGGATAGGACAGATTGTACGACGTATAGGCGCACCTCTACCCGTACCCGCACCCGTCGTCCATCGTCCGTTCGTCTCTCTGGCGTATCGCGACGCCTTCCGTGAATATTTAATAAGCAGTTGTAGGGGCGCGTTGCGATCGCTGGCCAGCTAATTTGACATCGGTGGCCAGGGACGGTCGACGGACAAACCCGACAGTGAGCTAGCTGAGTTATGAGCGACCACCAGAAGGATGATGTGGTGTGGACTGACTGGCTAGCTCGCCGGTGATTGTCCAACTGAACGATGATACATATCACGGACGCCTGTCTCCGAGCTTCTCCAGTCCACCAACTCGATCCCAGATGTCCTAGACTGGCCAAATCGGATTTGACTGGCATACGTGACGAGAAAGAAACCGTTGGCCGGGCGGACAGGCAGGTCGGTGCTGAAGTCGGTTCGATGGTTCGAGGTGTGTTTTATATTGCGTAACCGACAATGGCGTAACAACGGCTTCACAGCAGGCAAGAAAGCGTAAAATAGTCAGACCAAAATATTTTGTGACAAGGAATACAAAACTGAGTCTGATATGCTATCAAATGCATGCATGCTGTTAACCGCTATGGCTGTAGTGTGAACGATTTGCAGCAAATAAGCTGGCCGTCGGGGGTCCGAGGCAGAAGACGCACTCGTTTGTTTTTAGTGGCGTCGTGTGGCAGGAGGAGAAAAGGCAATTGCACCAATCCCCCCCCAAAAAAAAAAATTATCTGTCGAAAAATTGTCGCAAAATCTTTTTGTTGTTGGACATTTTCGTCCAAAAATGCAAGATTTGGGACTGAAGACTCCAATTTTTTCGGAGATTCAGGGGCAAAATTAAATTTTGAGCACCCATAATCTCTCTCGGAAATTTGCAATGTCTGTTCTGTCGGAAACTTGCAGTCTTCTGCCTTGTCTACTTTTTCAACCCACGACTGCGCTGTTGGTTCCTGCTTACAGTGGCGCCTATAGTAAGCCTATAGTGACGCCAGCCGCGGTGGTCAATTTGAATGCCGTTGATGCGGCATTGTACTCTCTCTCACCAGTCAGTCGCCAAGGCATTGCAGCTAGCAGGCGCGCCGACCACCAGCGCTCGTCTGTTGCACTAATGAACTGATGCTTGTTGCTTGCTGAGCACGGGCGTATTCAGAACTGCGAAAATGGGAACTGGCAGGTGTACGTATTGCAGAAGATTTTTTTTACCTTAGGCTTTCAGTAAACACTCCTTTTCTGATCATTTTTCTTCCTTTGGTCATTTTTTTCACTTTTGAAGCGGCTGAGCTGAGGAGCGCCTTAAATACGCGCCTGTTTGTTGGCATGGGCTGCCGTCGGTGTGCGTCTATGCAGCAGCACACTGACCACCCCAGTGAGTGATTGATGTAGATGCAAGCATTGTGTACGTCGCTGTTGTGTTCACTGCCACCCACATAACGAATGATGACAGCAGCCAGTAACCGCCGTATAGGTAACAACATTGGTACAAATTACATGCCAGCTTGTTTGCTGCGAAAAGCCTTCACAGCGATAGCGGCCAGCAGCATGCTTTTAATTGTTCGTTAAATGGATTCCATTACCATTAGCGTGGAAAATCAAGACTATTTGAAACTGAAGCTCAAAAAATTAGAAAGGCTATCGGCTCTCCTCGTTCGATGGCACTTACTATATTTGAATGCGAGTAATATTGTAAATGTACTTGCGTCTGAAATAGCCACTGTCAGACCTGCCATTCAACGACGAAAGACGATAGTCTTTTCAATTTTTGTGAGAATTCTCAAATAGTATTAAATATCCACAACGACAGCAACAATGCTATAATTCCGTGTTTTTGTCGATATTGACGAATATCAAGTATAAAGTGAGTACGTAAGTAAGTAAGTCAAATTAAATTATGTAGTAATATCAGAATACTATTTTTATTAGGCACAGGATATTTATACAGCAGCTGCATCAACAGTCTAGCTGCTATTCATCCGGTTGTTGGATAAATAATGATATAGCTGGTCCTAGCCGGCACGGCTATTAATCCACCCCTTTATCCACCTTTTTGGGTGCTCGTAAGTACCGGCTAAGGCCGTGTGTCTCCGGCGGTACGACGACCCCATTTGACCTTTCTTCGTTAGTAAATTCGTGTTGATGGAATAATATTGTAGCTTCGTGAAGATTCTCGAAGACTGAAGCGTCACTGCGTATGCTCAGGTGACAGATTCGTCGTCTGGGTATCATTCTGACTTTTTTTCCAGACTTTCACAGTCCCGAGGCAATGATAGTCGAGAACCGTGATGTTTTTTTCGTCGTGATCGCGTGACGGACAGTCAGGCCACGCCACGAGTGAGCGACATTCTTGCATACAGCTGCTTCAGTTGCAACATGTCACAGGACATCATAACTTGATCAGAGACGTAGGCCTACATGTACGTCTCATCGGCGTACGGCGTTATTACGGGTGGTCAGTCTGAGCGGCAATTCTCTAGTGTATACGTATTATGTATATAGGTCTGTATATGCTAGATGCTTTGCCATCTCACAACCGGTTGCATGTATAATAATATGGATGATCGATGTCGCGCCGCAGCAGCGGTACGGATGCAGGTCGGTGGACGAAGTTCTACAGACAAACGCCCCTCCTCCCACCCACGATAAACCCCCGCAACAACTCTCACGACATAACCCCGCGCGACAAAAAATACCTTCCATGTGTCATATTTCCGTGCCTTTTGTCGCAGAACAGGGTTTTGTCGCTGCAAGAGAGTGAGTTGCCGTAAAAGGTTATCGTAAGGGCATAGGCGGATTTAGAGAGGGAGCAGAGACCATGCCCCCAATATATGCCAAATGTCGTCCATTACTTTGCATTGGCAATGCAGTGCATTATAAATTTGTGCAGTAAAACTAACGACATTTATGCCCGCTGCATGCATTTTGGGGGTCATTCATTCCCAAAAAAGCTCCTTCATTCCCAAAAAACGTATGCTGTCCAGGGTGAGCCCCGGACAGGTCCCTTCCCCAAGAAGCCCTCCCATGCTCTAGGTTTTTGGCTTCGAGTTTGGGCCTTGGAGCTTCATTTCACTTTTCCCGACTTAAACTTCTGGCTATACGCTTATGTAAAAGTGAGTGATAATAAAATAAAATAAAATAAACAATAAGTAACGCCCTTTATCGCATGCATATCTACCTGCATGGCATGTTAAGCACTAAAGAGTCCGCGAAAACACGCCATTTCGACATTTAAAAATCTCAAAAATTTTCTGGTCAGGAGCAATGTTCCCTCTCAAACCCTTTCCCTGTGGGAAGGAATGGGGACACGCCTCCCCACCCTCATTCCTTTCCCACCCTTACCACACCTTCATCTTTTCAACTTGGCTTATGCCTTCCGCGCTCTTGCAATTTCTACAGGATCCGCCTAGGGGGGCGAGCTGTCGGACACTCCTGGTGGGTCGGCGGAATGCAGAATGACGGCAGGCATCATATAAAGGCATCAATTCGACGGCGTCGAGCGGCCGACTGAATTCCATGCGCCGTTCGAGTGCGAGCCTATACTGCAGTAGGCCCGATGCAAATCGGTCGTGACGCCACTGACTTATGATTACGATGGATCACGCGGCAGCCAGCCGCGTCGTTTTAGCCGCAGTTGCAACACTAACGCAACGACTCTGCCTGAGTGTGTATCAATGAGATATCTTCTGAACCAACTGTAGCACTGCAAAGCAAGCTTTACACGGAGCAGGACATTTGGGCGCCGCCGTTTGATTGGCGCCGAGCCGTGACACCATCACCGTCACCAGGGTTCGAATATTACGCGTGAGATTGCCATTGGAGGGTCTGAATTACGCGAAATTCAAATTTACGCGGTAAATTTCCCGAAATTCATGCGTCGTCGTCGCGCGGCGTCATCATCGAAATTTCTCCGAGCATTTACAGAAAGCAACGTGGTCTACTTCGTCCATAATTGACGACGACGACATACGATGACGACGCACGACGAAGAAACGCGACAACGCCCAAATGTCACGTGCCCACTGCCCAGTTTTACACACTAGGCCTACTGAGCGTTGTTTTCAGAAACAAAACAAAACAAAGAAAAGCGTAACAAAAATATATTTGGTTTTGTCGCCAGTATTAAATATTTATAGCAGCAAGTGGAAAAAGTACCGGTACTGTAGTCCTCAAAAATTTTCGTCACAACTATTGCAAGAAAACTTCATTTGTTTGTCTTCCAAGAGCCTCGTGACCAAGTACTTGGTTTTTGAGACTACGTCACTGATTCAAAGTAAAGCTTGTTCAATCGTACTGATGTGTATGACAGTTTAATCTCGGCTGATTTCTGTTTTGCCAAGGTTGCGAAAAAATGCATGAGACCGACTCCCTTTCCCATCCTTTTTCTGCCTTTTTTCTTTTCAGTTGTTCCTTCTTTTTCACCGTTTTCCTCCTTTTTTTCTCCCACCCGGTTTTATTTCCTTTCCGTGCGGTTTCCTTATGTCCATCTAGGATGTCTGGAAACAAGCGATGCGATTTCAATGTGTATCGTGTGCTTGCTGTGCGCAGCTGAGTCGGCGACGCATCTGACGGACACTGCAGACGACTGCAGTCATTCGTAATCGTGGTCGACGTATGGCAGGCGACGACGACGACGATGACGACGACGTAGACAACTTCGCTACAGCCAGCGGCGGCGGCAGCACGACGATGGGTCTTCCTCCGTCAGTAATGGCGCTGCTCGGTCGGATGACGTCGTACAGAGATCGCATGGCGTGGACGGTCGTTGAGGACGCTTGTCGTGTCTGTCTGACGCTCAGCTGGGAGGTGGGCGAGCGTCGCCGGCGCGTGCTGGGAGGTCGTAGTGGTGGTGACCCTCGCCAGCACTCTGTCGAAGGGACGCTGTGTGACCCTGGTGCAGCCGAAGTTGGCGCCAGCTGCAAGCAGTCGCTGTGGACTCGCATCAGACGCTCGTTGCATCCACGTCGCAGCGTAAGCGTCGACTCTACCACAACCACCACCACCACTGCCGACGTGCATCGACATCCGCCGCACATGACGTCATCGCACTGGCGGTTACGTGACGTGAACGACGAGCGCGCGTGCGCGGCGCGGGAAAGATGGCGGCGTCACAGGTCCGCGTCTGCCAGTAGAGGCACGTCTGATGTCGGTGCGGGCGCTGGCGTTGGGTGGGATCGTCAACGTCAGCGCAGCTGGAACGAGGGGTGGCAGCAGTCGACGCAGTTGGTCGAACCGTCCGCCGGCGACCTGCTACTGACTCCTACTACTGCGACAACGACGACCCCACACATTGGCGCCGCTCTGGAGTGTAGACGACCTCTGCTACCGTCCCTATCACTGCCCGAACGCTTCTTGCAGTCACCGCCGCCGCTACATCACCATTATCAGCATCAACATCAACATCATCATCATCGTCATCGTCATCAGCATCAGCAGCCGGCGCAGCCTCAAGACGAATGTCTGCGCGCTGTGCTGTCGCCGCAGTATGACACTGTCATCAACTCAGTCGGACGGGCGCTACCGTTGGTCAGTTACTGTCACTGTCAGTCATCGTTTCACTCTAGACACTTACTTGCTGTCATCGCCTTGTCCGCTGTCGTTACGTTCGTTACGTTATGTTCGTACGGCGGCCCGGCAAAGTTTCGTAGCTATGTTGCTTTCTAACTATACGCGGGGCGTATGCAGTAAAGTGAAACTGGCGGCAGCTGGCTGGTATACAAGAGCAGAGATATTTTTAGGCCTGAGAATGTCGTTTACTCTTTGTTTTATTTTTTTTCACTTTGAATGGGAGAGGCAGGTGCAACGCCCCCAAATACGCCACTGACAACACGCAAGCACCATTGGCTAGTCTAGTCATATTTCGTTCGAAGAAAAGTGGCTTATGTTTCAGCAATGCAAAGAATGTTGAAATTTGTACAGTACTGCTCATTATTATTATTATAGACATTTATTTGGAAAGTCGATCATCCGTTCAGTTAAAAGCAGTTGCTTAAGAGCATACTACACAGTCAACCTTATTAACTCTGACGAAAATTTTAATGTTTTTTTCTTCATTTGACCTTTGCTGCCAAAGAAACGAACGAGTTGAAAATAATCGTTGTAGGCAACCGTACGTTGTCGTCGGCATGTAGAATGAGTCGGTTTCCCAATCAAGTTAACGCTGTGGACAAAAAGACACAAGGCTGTCTTTGTCACTCAGATACTCATGTGCCATTGAGACATCGTGCCTTTGCGAGATGTGCTGCTGTGAGAACAAAAACTTCGGCCTTGATTGCGCTGCTCGATGGACACGCACACGCGATGGACTTATCGTTAAGATGCAACTCGGATCGATAGAGTGGTTACGTAGATATCAGTGCGCCAATTCGCCGTTATCAGTCAAGCACGATCAATAATCGACGCCAGTTTGTCTGTCTGAGTTTTCCATATATACACTCTGCAGCGACCACGTCTACCCTCATCAGCCAGATATTGAACCACGTATAATTATTCCACTTCAGCGAGTAAATGACGAACGACGAGTTCTGCCGCTCTGTGATAGGCATACTTTACCATGCATAAAACTCGCATTATGCCGTAAACCGTAGTAAATAAGTAACTAAGTAAATTTATATAGCGCACATTGATGGCGAAAAGCCCGCCAAACGGCAGGCGCAAGAGCAGTGCGGGGCACTGAGGTGATCAAAAAGTTAGATTATAGAAAAATATGTGAACTGTTGAGTTAGTGACGAAATCAGTGCATACGTGCGAATGTCCAAACAAGAAATGTCCAAATGGTTGGAGCGGTATCTATAGTACGAATGCACGATCGAAAAGCCGTGACTTAAGGCGCCATTTAAAGCATTCTGTTTCGTAAAAAAACCGTTCAGCTTAAACGTGGACTGACTCAAACATGAAGTGTTTGTGTAGCCTCGTTCTGAAGCGGTGGAGCCTCGGTCCTGTCGGTCGCCGTTCCAGCGCGTGGAGCGGAGAACGCTGACGGGTAGTGGTGGAGTGACAGTGAAGTCTGACAACGATGACGTCGACTGTTCCACGTCCGACGGCTGCACGAGGTCTACGTCACGGTCGCGTCATCGTTCCACGTGGCCAAAACTTCACCCTGTACACACGCTGGACGTTGCCGATACAGGTTATACATCTGGCACGCACGCTTTTAAAAAGAATTGTTTCATTTATAACTGCATAACAACAAGGACCGAAAACCGAAGGGCCGAAAATCAAAGCCGTCGGCCGAGAGCAGAAATAGGGTTCTTGGGGATGGGGAGGGTGTAGCGAACTTCCTCCCCGCCAGTGATATCAGACCTCCACAAATCATTTAGCTTCGACTTTGACATTTGCATAGTGCAAATCATTCAACTTAATGTTGACTTTAGTCAGATATCGCTGAAATCAGTGCGCTTCTTTGTTATATTGTACACTGTGTCTCAAAAAACATCCCCGACATTTTCGACTGTAACTTAAAAAGCAATTATCAGATTTTGATAATTTGTAGTACGAATATTTTTGACACAACTTGCGATCAAATGACTGGTTAGTTTCCCACCTCACCAAACATTTGTTTTTGCACTAGCTGGGGAAAATGCGACCAGCGAAATATCCCTTTTTGTTCAGTGCGATATGATTGCTTAACTAGAAATACGTTCTGTGGAACGAGGTATCTGTCCCATTGCCACGCTATATAGCCTAGCAGCTGCGTTTTAGTGTTTGGCAATCATGTGAGCCGGCAGCCAATTTTGTCTTCGAATAAAAACGGTTGGTTGCCATCACAACAGGGGTCTTTAGGGGAGAAATTTACATGACACCATTGCATAGCCCGGGCCCAAATATAGGGGGTAGGTAAAAACAGTGTGCAATTAGCTTTTGAGGGAGCCGAGTTATAGTCAATTTTTGTCCAAAAATTTGTTGCTATGGCAACAGGGGTCGTCAGGGGAAATGCAAATGACACCATTGGATAGCGCGGGCCCGAAAATAGGGTGGTAGGTGAAAACAGCTAGCAATAATCTTTCACGGGGACCGAGTTATACCGCTTTGAAATCTCCATTGGCTGTAATGCAAAATTTTGCAACTTTTGAATGGTTGCTATGGCAACAGTGGTCGATAGGGAGTAAATTTAAATAACACCGTTAGATTGCCCGACCCCGAAAATAAGGGGTAGGTAAACGCAATGCGCAGTTGTCTTTTACTGGGATCGAGTTATACCGCTTTGAAATCTCCATAGGCAGTAATGCAAATTTTAAAAAAAAATTGGCATAAAATAGGGGAGGGAGTTATCAGATTTTTATCTCAAACAAGCTCGATCTTACTTTTTGGGCTCCGAATCACTGTGCAAAATTTCATCAAAATCGAATCAAAATTGCGGCCGAATATAGGAGTGTTTACAGACAGACTGACAGAATGACAGACAGACACAAGTGATTTTATAATCTGTCCCATGCTATGCTATAGCAATGGGACAGATAATTAACATAACGCGTAGAAACACATTTTGTTCACATTTCTGAGACTTTGGCTGACATTTTATCCAGTTGTTTATTTTCCAACTGCTTGCAGTAAAATTGCTTGAAGTGTTGACCCACTATGTAAACACAGGCAAGGAGACGCTTTCTTTATTCATTGACAGCAGTATCGATAAAGTTTTGCTCCAGACCAATCCAGGCTGTACCAGTCACTTCTTGACTTCACAAACATTCCTAGGTAGACACTGCTGCATGACAGTCAAACCTTGTAATAGACTGGCCAACAGATTAGGATACTGTAGATGAAATTTATCGACGTTTTTTCATTTATTTTAACGCGTATTATGCTTGGTCTGCTTTCCCCAGGTAGTGCAAAAGCAGACACTGGGACAAGTGAAAACTAAAACACTTATTTAATGAGAAGTTGTGTCAGAAATGATTCTGCCAAAAATTATTAAAATCTGCTAATCATTCTTCAAGTTATGATCGATAATGGAGGGAATGTTTTTTTCAGGTTTTCTGTTTATTTTAACACATATTGCGCTTGATCTGCTTTCCCTAGTTAGTGCAGAAGCATACATTAGGTGAGGTGGGAAACTGAATGGGCATTTGATGGCAAGTTGTGTCAGGAATAATCTTGTCAAAAATTATCGAAATCTGGTAATTGGTTTTCACGTTACAGTCAAAAATGTCGGAGATGTTTTTTTGAGACACGGCGTATAGCCGACTTTTTTCTCTACTTTGCTATCAATCAACCATACTGTTATTGTGTTAATAAACTGATTGCTGCATTGATCGATCGATGCAGGTGACGCTCAGCATGCGTCTAGAGCGGCGGACGTGCACGGCGCAGCTCAGCGACGCACCACCTCAGACGAAGTCTGCGTTGATCGCAGCCGATCAGCACAGACGTCGCGCGCTCTGCCTCCGCGGCGTCACGAGTGGGTCAGGTGTGTACAGCGGCAGAGGTCCGCCGCTGCCGCTGCTTCTACCACGTCGACGACGCAACCTCCTCGGCGCACTTCCGCCACCAGCATATCAGCCGCTGCTCCCCCGCCCCCGCCGCCGCAGCCAGTGCTTCGCCGCCAGCAGACCGTCGCATCGTCTGACGTCGGCGCGCTGGACCCTGCTACCACGTCGGCAGCAGTGAACTCAGAGTCACCGGCAGACACGACGACCCGCGAGGCAGTGAGTGACGACGAGTGCGCCGACGTCGAGCATGCACTCAACTACCAGACCGTACTGCGTTGTCTTGACAGTTGTGATAAGATCCTACTGCGTCACTCCACCCTCATCACATAGACTATGAACTAGTAGGGCTGTCAGAGGTCGCTAACCTCCGCCAACAACGTGGCTGCCACCTGCCGAATGCAAGACGAGCTTTTTTCGTATTGGTCTGTTGGCAGCTCCACCTGCCACCAAAATGTGATCATCTTTAGGTTGGACCAGGTCTAACCTTCCCCGAAGATTTCAGCTAGATCCGCCTGAAACTCTTTGTTTAATCGTGCTAAGAAACATGCAGAGCAGCAGACAGATAAGCAAAAACGCCAGGTGTCACATACCTCCTTGACGGAGGTAACTACAGCTGCCATAGCATTCGCTGCGCAACTGATTGACGTAATTATACTCATCGACAACCGTGGGCTCAATGCCCGTTGGTGTCTGACGCCATTCTTACTATCGCTGCCCACCGCTGCCTATCTAGGGCAGCGTGGCTTAACTCCTGCAGGGTTGTCCCACACCACT